>Ga0102589_1003433_pt1 | contig 16486 bp, 11 predicted proteins | sample AraplaMF_Col_mLB_FD_76858 | JGI IMG/M metagenome (GOLD analysis project Ga0102589, IMG submission 76858) | Arabidopsis root microbial communities from the University of North Carolina, USA - plate scrape MF_Col_mLB | ecosystem: Host-associated > Plants > Roots > Endosphere | place: USA... | reverse complement strand
GCCTGAGGGGTTTGCGCGGGCCTGGGGCGGGCGGGTGGCGCGGCTCAAGCAAAATAGCGGCCTATGTTCAATATCGCCACTGTCCCCAAGTCGGCCCGCCAGGCGCTCAGCCAGGATGGCCTGAGTTTGTTGAACCCGGCCGAGCTGACGGCCACGCTGGAGCTGGGCGCGGCCTGGGCGCCGGCCTGGCAGGCGCTGGTGCCTTCGTGGGACAGGCTGCCGCCGGATGCCCACCTGAAGGACGGCGGGCATTACCGCAGGCGCCGGCATTCCTGCTTTGTGCAGGAGCTGGCCGCGGGCACGCTCACGCAAACGCCGCACCGCGCGCACTGGCAGCCGACGGACTACAACGCGCTGCACGGCGGTTTTGAGCGCTGGTTTGAGCCGGTGGAGCCGGCGGTGGCGGGCGCCGCGGCCTGGACGGATTTGATCAGCGGCCTGGGCCGGCTGTTTGCCCAGGTGCAGCCGGCCGGGCGCTGGCATATTGAGGCGCACCAGTTCCGCATCGACACGGCGGGCGGCGTGGGCCGGCCCACACCCGAAGGCGCGCACCGCGACGGTGTGGACTTTGTGGTGGTGATGATGGTGGGCCGCCACGGCGTGAAGGGCGGCGAGACGCGGGTGTTTGACGCCAACGGCCCGCACGGCGTGCGTTTTGTGATGCGCGAGCCGCTGACGGCGCTGCTGCTGGACGACGCCCGGGTGATCCACGAGACCACGCCCATCCTGCCGGCGGACGATGCGCCGGGCGCGAGCTTTCGAGACACGCTGGTGCTCACTTACAGGGCGGCAGGCTTCCAATCCCCCTGACACCCAGGGCGGCCCCGGCTGGATTGAAAAGTTCAGCAAACTAACGCGGCGGGGGTATTCACCAGTGGGGGGCCGCGGGACTGGCTTTGCCAGACCGCAGGCGCCGCCCCCTTGAGGGGGAGCAGGCTACACGAAGTGAGCCTGTACAGGGGTGGGCTTGTTTCTCGGCAAACATCTGCTTGCGACCTCGCGGTAAACCCTGCTTGACGGATTTAGTTTAAACCTAAACAATTAAGGCAAGATTAATCCAGAGAGTACGCTTTCATGCACATTCTTTGCCTGGGCGGTGGTCCCGCAGGTTTGTATTTCGCCCTGCTGATGAAGCTGCAGAACCCGGCCCACCAGGTGACGGTGGTGGAGCGCAACCGGCCTTTCGACACCTTTGGCTGGGGCGTGGTGCTGTCGGACCAGACGCTGGGCAACCTGCGGGTGGCGGACCCTGTGAGCGCGCAGCTGATCGGCGATGCCTTCAACCACTGGGATGATGTGGAGGTGTTCTTCAAGGGGCGCTCGGTGCGGTCGGGCGGCCACGGCTTTTGCGGGATTGGCCGCAAGCGCCTGCTGAACATCCTGCAGGAGCGCTGCATGGCGCTGGGCGTGGACCTGGTGTTTGAAACCGACGTGCAGGACGACCAGGCGATTGCGGCGCAGTACAACGCCGACGTGGTGGTGGCCAGCGACGGGCTGAACAGCCGCATACGCAACCGTTATGCGCAGACCTTCAAGCCCGACGTGGAACTGCGCGCCTGCCGCTTTGTGTGGCTGGGCACACGCAAGACCTTTGACGCCTTTACCTTTGCGTTTGAGCGGACGGAGCACGGCTGGTTTGCCGCGCATGCCTACAAGTTTGACGAGAACACCTCGACCTTTATTGTCGAAACGCCGGAAGCGGTGTGGAAGGCCCACGGCCTGGACCAGATGAGCCAGGAAGACGGCATCGCGTTTTGCGAGCGCCTGTTTGCCAAATACCTGGACGGCAACCCGCTGATGAACAACGCCACGCACGTGCGCGGCTCGGCGATCTGGATACGCTTTCCGCGCGTGGTGTGCGAGCGCTGGGTGCATGAGGAAGCCATCAACGGCAAGCAAGTCCCCATCGTACTGATGGGTGACGCGGCGCATACGGCGCATTTTTCGATTGGCAGCGGGACCAAGTTGGCGCTGGAGGATGCGATTGAGCTGACGAATTGTTTTGCGCAGCATGGCGGTGATGCCAAGGCTGCGCTGCAGGCCTATGAAGCGCTGCGCTCGGTAGAAGTGCTGAAGATCCAGAACGCGGCGCGCAACTCGACCGAATGGTTTGAGAACGTGGACCGCTACAGCGGCATGGAGGCTGAGCAATTCTTTTATTCGCTGCTGACGCGCTCGCAGCGCATCAGCCATGAGAACCTGCGCGTGCGTGATGCGGCCTGGCTGCAAGGGTACGAGCAGTGGCTGGCCAAAAGCAATGCGCCGCACGCGCCACCGCCCATGCTGCTGCCGCTCAAGGTGCGCGAGCTCAGCTTGAAGAACCGCATCGTCGTTTCGCCCATGGCCACCTACAGCGCGGTGGACGGCATGCCGCAGGACTTCCACCTGGTGCACCTGGGCGCGCGCGCGCTGGGCGGCGCGGCGCTGGTGTTTGTGGAGATGACCGCGCCCTGCCCCGAAGGCCGCATCACGCCGGGCTGCCCGGGCCTGTGGAACGAGGCGCAGGCCAAGGGCTTCAAGCGCATTGTGGATTTTGTGCATGGCACGGGCGTGGACGCGAAGATCGGCATGCAGCTGGGCCACAGCGGGCCCAAGGGCTCGACGCAAGTGGGCTGGGAAGCGGCCGACGAGCCCCTGCCCAGCGGCAACTGGCCGTTGCTGGCGGCCAGCGCCGTGGCCTACGGCCCGAGCAACCAGCTGCCCCAGGCCATGACGCGCGCCGACATGGACCGCGTGAAGGCGGAGTTTGTGCAGTCCACGCGTTACGCGGCCGAAGCCGGCTTTGACTGGCTGGAGCTGCACTGCGCGCACGGCTATTTGCTGTCGAGCTTTATCACGCCGCTGACCAACCAGCGCACGGACGAGTACGGCGTCAGCCTGGAAAACCGCTGCCGCTTTCCGCTGGAAGTGTTTGCCGCTATGCGCGCGGCCTGGCCCGCCGGCCGCCCCATGAGCGTGCGGATTTCGGCGCATGACTGGGCGCCGGGCGGCAACACGGCGGACGATGCGGTGGCGATCGCGCGCCTCTTCAAGGCAGCGGGCGCTGATTTCATCGACGTGTCGTCGGGCCAGACCACACGCGCGGCCAAGCCGATGTACGGCCGCATGTACCAGACGCCGTTTGCCGACCGCATACGCAACGAGGTCGGCATACAGACGATTGCGGTGGGCGCGATCTCGGAAGTGGACCACGTCAACAGCATCATCGCGGCGGGCCGCGCCGACCTGTGCGCGATTGCCCGCCCGCACCTGGCCGACCCGGCCTGGACGCTGCACGAAGCGGCCAAGCTGCAAAGCCGCCATGTGACCTGGCCCCAGCAATACCTGAGCGGGCGCGACCAGCTGTACCGCGAAGTCGCCAAGCAGCAGGCACAGGCAGTCGCTGCTCAGCCCCCCGGCGGTAAATAAAAAATCACAGCAAGGAGACCCCATGGACATGGAAGCACGAGGCCACAGCGAACACCCGGAGGCATTGCGCCTGTGGCTGCGCATGCTGACCTGCACGCAGCTGGTGGAAAAGCAGGTGCGCACCCAGCTGCGTGAGCAGTTCGACACCACGCTGCCGCGCTTTGACCTGATGGCGCAGCTGGAGCGCAGCCCCGAGGGCCTGAAGATGAATGAGCTGTCGCGCCGCATGATGGTGACGGGCGGCAATGTCACGGGCATCACCGACCAGCTGGTGGCCGAAGGCCTGGTGGAGCGCGTGGACGTGGCAGGCGACAGGCGCGCCTACCGCGTGCGGCTGACGTCGCGCGGGCGCAAGCTCTTTGACGAGATGGCGGCCGAACATGAGGCCTGGATCGTCGCGGCCTTTGAGGCGCTGTCGCCGCGCGAGGTCGAATCGCTGCACAAGCTGCTGGGCAAGGTCAAGCAGCACCACAACCAACTCGCAGACGCAAAACTGGAAACCACATGAAGCACTACATAGGCCTGGCCAACCCCATGCACGCGCATTTCGATGCGATGGCCCACTACCAGGCGGAGCACTTCGCCTATTCCTTCGACGCCGGCGTCGCGACGCTGACGCTGAACCGGCCCGAGCGCAAAAACCCGCTGACCTTTGATTCCTATGCGGAGCTGCGCGATCTGTTCCGCACGCTGAACAGCGCAACCGACGTGAAGACGGTGGTGATCACCGGTGCGGGCGGGAATTTTTGCTCGGGCGGCGACGTGCACGAGATCATCGGCCCGCTGACCAAGATGAGCATGCCCGAGCTGCTGGAGTTCACCCGCATGACGGGCGACCTGATCAAGGCGATGCGCCTGTGCCCGCAGCCCATCATCGCGGCGATTGACGGCATTTGCGCCGGCGCGGGCGCCATGATGGCGCTGGCGGCCGACATGCGCCTGGGCACGGCGCAGGCGAAGACGGCATTCCTCTTCACGCGCGTGGGCCTGGCCGGCGCCGACATGGGCGCCTGCGCGCTGCTGCCTCGCCTGATAGGCCAGGGGCGCGCGTCGGAGCTGCTGTTCACAGGCCGTGCGATGAATGCACAAGAAGGCCTGCAGTGGGGATTTTTCAACGCGCTGCATGAGCCGCAGGAGCTGCTGGCGCAGGCGCAAAAGCTGGCGCAGGAACTGGCCGACGGCCCGACCTTTGCGCACGGCATGACCAAGACCATGCTGCACCAGGAATGGGCCATGACGCTGGACCAGGCCATAGAGGCCGAGGCGCAGGCGCAGGCGATCTGCATGCAGACCAAGGACTTCACGCGCGCCTACAAGGCGTTTGCGGCCAAACAGAAACCGGTGTTCCAGGGCGACTGAGCCACGCGGCCCGGCAAGACAACAAGGCAAGGACATTCACGCATGAAATCGAGCACCGCCCATCTGGCACTGCCTTTTTTTGACGAGGTTCACCGCGAGCTGGGCGGGCGCCTGGCCGACTGGGCGCCGCAGCAGGACGTCGATGAAAGCGACGACCGCAGGGCCTGCAAGGAATGGGTGGGCCTGCTGGGCGCCAGCGGCTGGCTGCGCTACTGCGTGCCGGCGGGCAAAGACGGTGCGCTGGGCGGCGCGCTTGAAAAGCTCGATTCGCGCGCGCTGGTGATTTTGCGTGAGACCCTGGCCTTTCATTCACCGCTGGCCGACTTTGCGTTTGCGATGCAGGGCCTGGGCAGCGGCGCGATCACGTTGGCGGGCACGCCGGCGCAGCAGGCGGCGTATTTGCCGCTGGTGGCCAGCGGCAAAAAAATCGCGGCCTTTGCGCTGAGCGAACCCGATGCGGGTTCGGACGCCGGCGCCATGGCGACCGCGGCCACGGAGACGGCCGAAGGCTGGACGCTGAACGGCAGCAAGACCTGGATCAGCAACGGCGACATCGCGGATTTTTATGTGACCTTCGCCAAGACCGACCCGCAGGCCGGCACGCGCGGCATCACGGCCTTTATCGTCGATGCCAACAGCAAGGGCCTGGACAGCAGCGAGCACATCGCGGTGATGGCGCCGCACCCGCTGGCCACGCTGAAGTTCGCGCACTGCAAGCTGCCCAAGGACGCGCAGCTGGGCGCGCTGCATGGCGGCTTCAAGCTGGCGATGCAGACGCTGGACATCTTCCGTGCCTCGGTGGCGGCCGCCGCGCTGGGCATGGCGCGCCGCGCATTGGCCGAGGCGGTGCGGTTTTCCAAAGAACGAAAAATGTTCGGCCAGACCCTGGCCGACTTCCAGCTCACGCAGGCCAAGCTGGGCGAAATGGCGGCCCTGGTCGACGCGGCCGCGCTGCTGACCTACCGCGCCGCCTGGATGCGCGACGAGAGCGAGCGCCTGGGCAGCGGCGCGCGCATCACCGCCGAGGCGGCCATGGCCAAGATGACGGCGACCGAGAACGCACAGAAGGTGATCGACATGGCCCTGCAGATGCACGGCGGCCTGGGCGTGAAGGTGGGCACCAAGGTGGAAAGCCTGTACCGCGACATCCGCTCGCTGCGCATTTACGAAGGCGCGACCGAAGTGCAGCAACTCATCATTGGAAAGGCCGCATTGCAATCATGAGCACGATGAGCACTCCTGTCTCCGATGCCGAACGCCCGTCCACCGGAACCGCGGTTTCAGCCCCTTCCGCGCAACCGGACCACTTTGTGCACGACCGCCTGCCGCCAGCCGGGCAGCTGCCGCGCCTGGTGTATGCGCTGCCCGAGCTGCGCATCCCGGCGCAGGCCAACCTGGTGCAGTCGCTGTTTGACAAGGCCTTTCGCGAAGGCCGCGCGGACAAGCCGCTGCTGCGCTCGGACAAGATCACGCTGACATACGCCGACGCACTGGAGCGCGTGAACCGCATCGCGCAGGTGCTGACCGAAGACTTCGGCCTCACACCCGGCAACCGCGTGCTGCTGCGCGGCGGCAACTCGATCGGCATGGCGCTGGCCTGGCTGGGCGTGGTGCAGGCCGGGATGGTGGCGGTGGCGACCATGCCGCTGCTGCGCGCCAAGGAGCTGGGCGAGATCATTGAAAAAGCCCGGCCCGCGCTGGCGCTGTGCGATGCCACGCTGCTGGAGGAATTGCAGGCGGCCAAGGCGCCCAGCGCCGCGCTGCCCAAAATCGTGCCCTTCAACCTGATGGATGCGCCGGGCTCGCTGGCCGTGCTGTCGGCGCAAAAAGACGGCCAATTCACGCCCTGCCCCGTGTCGGCCGACGACATCGCGCTGATGGCCTTTACCTCGGGCACCACGGGCAAGCCCAAGGCCGCGGTGCACACGCACCGCGACGTGCTGGCGGCCTGCGAGGCCTGGCCTCGCCATGTGCTCAAGGCGAAGCCCGACGACATCGTGGTCGGCTCGCCGCCGCTGGCCTTTACCTTCGGCCTGGGCGGCATGCTGATTTTTCCGATGTGGGCCGGGGCCTCGGTGTACTACCCCTCGATTCCCTATACGCCCGAAGCGATGGTGAAACTGATCAGGCAGGTGGGCGCCACCATCTGCTACACCGCGCCCACGTTTTACCGGCAGATGGCGCCCTTTGCCAGGCAGCACGGCGTGCCCGGCCTGCGGCTGTGCGTGAGCGCGGGCGAAGGCCTGCCCGACGCCACGCGCCAGCTGTGGAAGGACGCCACCGGCATCGAGATGATTGACGGCATAGGCGCGACGGAGATGTTCCATATCTTCATTTCGGCCGCCGGCGCCGACGTGCGCCGCGGCGCCATCGGCAAGGTGGTGCCGGGCTATACCGCCAAGGTGGTGGACGACAACGGCGCCGAGGTGCCGCGCGGCACCGTGGGCAAGCTGGCGGTGGTGGGGCCCACGGGCTGCCGCTACCTGGAGGACACACGCCAGGGCAACTATGTGAAGGACGGCTGGAACTACCCGGGCGACGCCTTCATGCAGGACGCCGACGGCTACTTCTTCTACCAGGCGCGCGCCGACGACATGATCATCACCGCCGGCTACAACGTGGCCGGCCCGGAGGTGGAAGACGCGCTGCTCAAGCACCCGGCCGTGGCCGAGTGCGGCGTGGTGGGCCTGCCCGACGAGGAGCGCGGCATGTTGGTGAAGGCCTTTGTGGTGCTCAAGCCCGGCGAGGCGGGCGGCGACGCCACCGTCAAGGCTTTGCAGGATCACGTCAAGGCGACGCTGGCGCCCTTCAAGTACCCGCGCCAGGTGGAGTTTGTGGACAAGCTGCCGCGCACCGAGACCGGCAAGCTGCAACGCTTCAAGCTGCGCCAGCCATGAAGTTCAGCGTTCCCAAGCGCGTGCGCTTTCACCACTGCGACCCGGCCGGGATTGTTTTTTACCCGCAGTTTTTTTACCTGCTGCATGAGGTGCAGGAAGATTTCCTGGCGCACATCGGCTTTCCCGAACACGAACTGATCGCCGGCGGCGCGGGCGTGCCCATCGTGGACCTGAAGACCGAATTCCTGGGCATGTGCCGCCACGGCGACCTGCTGACGATCACGCTGGAGCTCACGCGCATCGGCGGCGCCAGCCTGGGCATGCGCTATGAAATCCTCGGTGAACCGGCCACCCCCGGCGCAGCGGCCCCCGTCAGGCTGAGGGCGCACGGCGTGGTGGTGTATTCCGAAGTTCCCAACGGCAAGCCCCTGCGCATTCCCGATGCCTTGCGCGAGGCCTTGCTGCACTATTTGCAAACATCCCCTGGAGCTGACCCCCATGATCAAAAAACTGCAACCCCCTGACTGGGCCGAACCCAAGGGCTATGCCAACGGCATACTCGCGCGCGGCGCGCTGCTGTTCGTGGGCGGCCAGATCGGCTGGAACGCGAAGCAGGAATTCGAGAGCGACGATTTTGTCGCGCAGACCAGACAGGCGCTTCAAAACATCGCGGCCGTGCTCAAGGCCGGCGGCGCCGGGCCCGAGCACATGGTGCGCATGACCTGGTATGTGGTGGACCGCGAAGAATACGTGGCCAGCCTCAAGGAGCTGGGCGGCGCTTACCGCGAGGTCATGGGCAGGAATTTTCCGGCCATGACCTGCGTGGAGGTGGCAGGCCTGGTGGAGGACCGCGCGCGGGTGGAGATTGAAGTGACGGCGGTGGTGCCGGACTGATGCCCGCACCTGCCGAGCGGTGCGAGGGGCCGCCGTTTTTCAACCGATCTTGAATTGCTGCTCGAAAGGCTTGCTGACGACCAGGGTTTCGGGGCGGCCTTTGAGATGAACCCGAAAGCGCCCCATTTCATCGCGACGCATGAAATCCACGCGCTTCATGTTGACGATGGTGCTGCGATGCACTCGCTTGAACAAGGCTTCGTCCAGGTTGGTCTGTACGTCGCTGATACCGTGCCGCATCAAAACCTCGCCGTCGGCCAAAACAGCAATCGTGTATTTCCGGTCGGCCTGAAGGTACAAAATGTCCTGGGGGTCCAGTGGCACCACGTCCCGGCCGCGCACCCCCGCCAGCCAGCGGGGCGAATTGGCGGCCACGGACGGCCAGGGAAAAGCCCTGGCCGCGACAGCCCGCCGCGCGTCCACCATGTCGCCGGCTCTTTGCAGCGCCTGCACCAGCCGGCTTGGCCTGATGGGCTTGACAACATAGTCGCAAACTTCGTTGTCAAACGCAAACAGCGCCTGGGAAGGGTCGCCCGTGACCAGGATGACGACCGGTGGCGCGGGGACCCTGCGCACAATGTCCAGTGAACTCAGCCCGGACAGCTCGGCGCCCGGCATATGGGGGTCGAGCAGAACGACGTCGGGCTCAACAGCCTCCAGGGTACTTTGCAGTTCCGCCTGGGACTGCACGATCACGTCAACATGCCAATGCCTGGAAAACTGCGCCACAAGTTCGGCAAGCGCCTGCGCCTGCTGAGGGTCTTCTTCCGCGATAACAACACGCTTAAGCTCCATCCCTGAAGTCTCCTTTTGCAGCGGATGCCACGCGAGCCCGCAACGGCCATCGCCTGCTTCGCGGCATCCTGTCCAGTGGTGGATAAATGTAAATATAAGTTAAATATATTATTGCCGTCCGCATCAGATGTCAATCAGAAGTTCTACTTTCCGCAGCACCGTGCCAACGGGAATCTTTCGGCGCTCCATCCCTTAATCCATTACTTTGACCTGGTTGCGCGCACCCCATCCATCCATCTGTGCCGCTGCCGAGGCCCTGCATATCGCATCCTCGGCCTTGAGCAGGGCCGTGCACCAGCTTGAAGAAGAAGTGAGGGTTCCGCTGTTCAACCGGACGGCGCGCGGCCTTTAGCTGACCGCGCAGGCGAGGCAATGCTTGCCTCCATGGAACGCTGGAAACACGAAACCCAGCAGCTGGCCGACGGCGCCAGAAGCCTCAAAGGCGTCCGCCTTGAGACCCTCCGCGTCGCGGCGATCGAAGTGGCGGCCGGCGAACTCCTGCACAGGCGATTGCCAGCGTGCGGCAGCGAGTGCCGGGGCTGAGCCTCTCGCTTCTCGTCTGCAGCACCCAGGCAGTGCTGGACAGCACGCTCAACGGGTCTGCCGACATTGGCATTCTGAGCAGCGGGCCCCAGAAGATTCCCGCGCGTTCGCTCTGCACGATGAAAAATCCCGTCGGCCTGGCCCTTTACCATCGGGCGGGAGAAGGCTGTCAGAGAGCACGGGAGTGGCATCGTCCCTGTTCAAACCACAGGCTTTACACCACGTTGGTGGTCAGCAAGGTGTTGACCAGCAGGTTGATCGTGTGCCCGCTGTGCTGGTACTGGTACACGTCGTAGGTCACCCCGCCGATACTCACGTCATTGGCCGCAGCGTTGCCGGCAGCGGAAGCGACCACGTCATAAGTCGTACCGTCCACATCGGTCAGGTTGCCCGTACCTGGCGCCGGCGTGCTCAGTGTCTTGCCCAATGCCTGCAGGTTCAAGATGTCGCCTGCGGTGCCGGTGATGCGCAAGGTGTCGGCTACCGTATTGCCGCTGGTGAACTCCAGCACGTCGGCCAGACTGAGATTGAGTGTCTGGTTGCCCGAGGCCGCCATGCTCACGATCTCAAAGCCTTTGACAAAGTTACCCGGACTTACCGTGGTACTGAAGTTAAACGCCGTGGTCGTGTTCAGTGCCAGCGTGTCCACGCCGGCACCGCCGATGTACTGCGCACCGTTCACAAAGAAGTTGGCCTGCGTGGTCCCCGTGTTCAGGGTGTCGTTGCCCGCGCCCAGGTCGATGACGCTGTTGTTGGTTGAGGCCGTGCCAATGGTGACCACGTCGTCCAGGTCGCCCGTGTTCAGAATCGTGCCCCCAAGGTAGTTGCCGCTGACCGTGCCGGTGGTCAAGGTGTCGGCCACGCCTGCGGCCATGACTTGCGCGTCGTCGTCCAGAATTGTGATCGTGGCTGTGGCCGTATTCAGGGTAAAGCCGCTGTCGGTCGCGATTTGGCCGATGACGGTCTCACTCGCCTCGGCCAGACCATCATTGATCAAGGCCACCGAAGCCACCACCTTGGTCACCTCGCCCACGCCCCAGCTCAAGGTCTCCCCCCCCACCGAGGTGTAATCCGCTCCCTCCGTGCAGCTACCACCATTGTTGCGGAAGTAGCTGGTGCTGGCTATTGTCAAATCTCCACCGCGGGTGACGACGAAGCCCGCAATCCCTCCCGCCTCATAGGCGTTTCCTCCCGCCACGATGCTGTAGGTGTTGACGCCCGTTGCGGTATCGTCGTCCAGAATGGTGGCAGTGGTGCTGCTCTGGACGCTGGAGAAGTTATCCGTTGAATGCTGGCCGATGATCGTTTCGGAAGATTCCGCCACGGCATCGGACAGCAGTTGCACGAACACGACCTTGACGGACTCGCCAATGGCCCAGGAAAGCGTCTGGCTGGCAATGGCCGTGTAGTCACTGCCTGCCGTGGCGCTGCCTGTGCCCGTTCGAAAGTACGTGGTGGTGGCTGCACTTAGGTCGCCAGTGCGGGTGATGGTGTAAGCCACTGTACCCGTGTCTTCATGAACGTTGTTGCTGGTGACCGCGGTGGTGTAGCTGGTAGCAGCCGTCGCGGCGTCGCCGTCAAACAAAGTCACGGTGCTTGTCGGCGTACTGATCGTGCCGCCTGATGCATTGCGCAAGCCCATGACCAAGGTCTTGGAGCCATCCGCGACGGCATCGCCCAGCAACCCTAGCGACAATATCTGGGGTGCGTTGTCGCCCGCGGCGAAGCTCACTGTGACAGGACTGAACGCGCTGTAGTCCGTGCCGGCAACGGCCGTACCGCCAGCGACGTAGACCTCGATCGTCTGGGCCACGCTCAAGTCTCCGCTGCGGCTGACCTGAAAGTTGGCGTGAGCCGCATCCTCGCTCACCGAATTCAAGACGGCGCCAATGGCAAAGGCAGTGCGGGTTTGGTCGCTTGCCGCCATCGTGGCCGCAAAGGTCGCCGTGGTAATGATGCCGCCGCTGGCGTTGGAGATGAAGCCCGCCAATGTTTCGGCAACCTCGGGGACAGCGTCCGCAATGATGGGAACCATCACAATCTGGTTGACCGCGCCCGGCACGAAGGTCAGGGTCTTGGAGAAGGTCGCATAGTCCACTCCCGGTATTCCAGGTCCCCCTCCCGTGCTGCCGTTAACCACCCTGAAGTCTATGGTCTGCGTCGCCGAAATATCCCCGGCGCGGACGACGTTAAAAGCCATATACCCCGAATCTTCCGACAGGCCCGAACTGCTTTGTGAAATTCCAGCCACAGTCCAATAGGTCTGGTCATCATCCACGAGCGATGCCGAGGCCGTGGGCGTGACAATCGTGCCCTGGCTGGCATTGCCGATCACGCCGATCACCGTTTCAGTGCTGCTGCTCTCGGCCAAGGAGTCGTTGATGATGCCTACCTGCACCGTCTTGCTCATTTCGCCTGCGGCAAAACTCAAGAGCTGGCGCACGGGCACGTAGTCAAATCCCCCAGCGGCGGTGCCGCCGGCGGTGGCAAACTCGATGGTGGCCGCAGCGGAACTGCCCGTGCGCGCGATCAGGAAAGACATGTAATCGCTGGTTTCAACGGCAAAATTGATACCGTTGACGGCAACGCCAACACCCCAGATGGACTGGTCGTCATCGGCAATGGTCACCGTGTTCGTGGACGCGGCATAGGTGCCCGTGCTGGCGCCACTTAAACCCACAACCAGGGTTTCGTTGCTTTCAGGAACCGTATCGGCCACGATATTGATACTGACGACCTTGCTGATCTCACCTGCCGCAAAGCTCAAGGTCTGAGGTGCAGCCGTGTAGTCGACCCCCACGGTGCTGGTGCCGCCCAGAACGTCAAACGCAATGGTTGCGGCCTCGGTCGCCCCCGTGCGACTGACCACGAAGGAGACCGAACCCGCACCCTCGCTCACAATGGAGCTGCTGGCAGCCACACTCCAGACCGATTCATCGTCGTCCAGGATAGTGAGTGTCTGCGCGATAATCGAAGTGTCACTGTAGGGAATGCCCATGCTGGGGCTGTGCAGTACAACGCCAATGGTTTCGCTGCCCTCACGCAGGTTATCGTCCAGAAGCGTAATGGCCAGGTCGCGGCTGCTTTCGCCGGCAGCAAAGGTCAGCGTCGTTTCGGGCAAGGCCACGTAGTCAACCCCTGCCGCGGCGCTTCCCCCCGTGGTGCCCACGACCACCGTGGCGCCGGCATCCAGGGAACCATAGCGCGACACCGTGAACACCAATGAGCCCGAGGCTTCACTTGAAGCTGAGCTACCGCTCATCCACCAAACCGAGGCGGCGTCGTCATCAAGGATGCCCGACAGGGCGGTGCCGACCACAATGGTGCCGGTGGAGGCATTGGTAATAGACCCGTTGACGCGCTCGACGGCCTCGACCAGCGAGTCGTTGATGATCGCGACGGGCACGCGCATCTGGGTGACGCCCTCGGCAAAATTCAGCGTCACATCGCCGCTGTTGATATAGTCGAGGCCTGAGCTCGCACTCCCACTCGTGGTACGAAAGACGATGGTTGCCGCGTCGGTGGCACCGGTGCGGCTGACAACAAAGAAGATGGGGCCCGCGTTTTCCGGCGCAAAACCGTCCGTGGACACACGCCACGCCGATTGTTCATTGTCCAGCACGGTAGCCATTGCAGTTCCCTGCATGATCGTTCCCGTACTGGCACTGTCGATGACGCCGAACACGGTTTCTTCAGCTTCCACTTGCGTATCGTCGAGCAGGGAAACATGGACGTCCATATAGCTGACGCCCGCGGCGAAGGTCAATGTCTGGGCATTGACGGGGATGTAGTCGTCGCCGGCGGTTGCGGTGCCGCTGCCCGTTGAAAACATGATGCTGGCCGCATCCAGCGGGCCGGTGCGGCTGACCCGGTAAACGAGGGCGCCCGCACCTTCACTCGCCGTGGCGGTTGTGGTGGAAACACTCCAGGTCGACTGTTCGTTGTCGTGAAGGGTCAACGTGCTTATCGGAGTCACGATTGTCCCGGTGCTGGCATTGCTGATGAACGCAGTCAGGGTTTCATCGCCTTCCACCTGCGTGTCATCAGTCACAGGAACGGTGACTGAGAGGCTCAAAACGCCTGCGCCAAAGCTCAAGGTTTGCGTCGCCGCCGTGTAGTCGCTCCCGGGCAGGGCGGTTCCCCCGCCCGTGGCGAACACGACGGTGGCGGCCGGTGAAGCGCCAGTCCGGCTCACTGTGAAAGTGGCTGTACCCGCGCCCTCGACAACATCGCCTGCATTCGTGATCGCCCAGACCGACTGATCGTTGTCGTTAATGGTGACTGTGCGGGAGCTTGCGCCGGAGTCCACAATCGCTCCACTCACCCCACTCAGGCTCACAACGAAATTCTCATTGACCTCGGCAATAGCGTCATCGGTGATGTTGATGGTAACGCTGCGTTGGGTCTGGCCCGCGGCGAAAGTGATGGTCTGACTACCAGCACTGAAGTCCGCAGAATTTGCGAAGCTTGCACTCCCAGACGACGTAGTGGTCACAATCACGGAAGCGGCACTGGTGGCAGGGCCAGTGCGCACCAGCGAGAGGGTCACGCTGCCAGCATCTTCGTTGACGGTCACACTGCTGCCGGCATCCCCAAACCCGATGACGGCCACTTCGTTGTCCTGGATGGTGGCGGTGATACTAGCTTTGCTCGCATCGATCAAGCCACCGGCCGACGGGCTGCTCAACTGCACGTTGAACGTCTCATTGCCTTCAACAACTGCATCATCGGCAATCGTCACGGTCACCGTCTTGCTGGTCTCGCCCGCCGCAAAGCTCACCGTCTGGTTCACCACCGTGTAGTCGGCCCCGGCGGTGGCTGTGCCGCCGGCCGAGCTCACCACCACCGTGGCCGCATTGGTCGTCAGACCCTCTCTGTTGACCGTGAAGCTGTATGTGCCCACGCCTTCGGAGAAGCTCACACCTGTGCTGGTATTCGACAGGCTGAACACAGGCCCTTCGTTGTCCACGATCGTAGCGCTCGCGCTGGATGTACCCAAGACACCCCCCACGGGGTTGGTCAGCACCAGGCTCAAGGTCTCATTGCCCTCGACCGCGGCGTCATCCGTTGTTGCCACGGTCACTGTCTTGGTCGTCTGGCCGGCCGCAAAGCTTAAAGTTGCGCCGGCCGCCGTGTAGTCGCTGCCGGCCGTGGCCGTGCCGTTCTGGGTTGCATAGACCACGGTGCCGGTGCCGCTGGTGTCGCCCGAGCGTGTGACGGTGAAGACGGCATTGCCGCCCTCGGTGATGTGGTCGCTGGCGATGCTGGCGCTGTAGCTGGTGGTGGTACTGACCGGCAAGGTGATGACGGTAGCGGGGCTGGCGCCGCCGGGCACGGCCTGCGTAACGCTGACACTGGCGGTGCCGGCTACAAAGCTGGCCGTGCCGCTGGCCGGGGTGGCGGTGGCCAGGTTGAGGCTGTAGTCACCGTTGGCATCGGCCGTAGTGGTGTAGGTGAAGCTGTTGGACGTGGCCGCGTTGTTGTCGGGGTCGATGGCGATGTTGACAGTGGCATTGGCCAAAGCCTTGCCGCTGATGACGGACTGGCCGCTGAGGTTGGGGGCGGTGCTGATGTTGATGGTGGTGACGGTAGCAGTGGTGCCGGGGCTGCCACCCGAGACGAGAAGGCTGGCCTGCAGATTGAAAAAGGTGGTACCGTCGTACAGGCGACTGTCGGTGGAGGCATTAAAGACAACGTGACCGTCCGCGAAGTAGAGGAGGTCATCGTCGGTGCCGGCCGTGACTTTGACGACTTCAGTCCCACTGGCTGTCGTGCGGCTGAGCGTATAGACACCGGTCGCCTGGTCTATGGTCTGCGAATACTCGGCCAGGTTGCCGGTCAAATATATTCTGTCATTGCCACCGCCTAGATCAGAGGCGTCTATCGTGGTACCGGGCTTGAGGTAAACCGAGTCTGAACCGACTGAACCGACCACCGTCATTTTCTGCCCAGGCTGAGACAGGCCAGGCAGATCAACGCCGCCCGCGTCGGTCACAAATATGCGGGTCGGACTGCCCGCGCTGGTGGGGGTGTTCCGTTCTACAGGTCCACCGGCCGGCGTGCCCCCGGCGGCAAGCCAACCCGCCTGAACGCTAAAGAAAGTGCTGCCGTCATACAACCGGGTATCCGTGGCGGCATTGAATGTCATGTGTCCATCCGCGAAATACAGCACGTCGTCATCGGTGCCGGCGGTGACTTTAACAACTTCGGTTTGCCCCAAGAGCAAACCCGCAGTACGCACGAAGGTATAGACACCGGTGGCCTGGTCTATGGTTTGCACATACTGGTTGAAGTTGCCGGTGAGATAGACCTTGTCGTTGCCTCCGCCCAGGTCGGAAAGGTTCGCCGATGCACCGGCCTGTACAAACACCCCGTCTCCTCCCGCACTTCCCGAGACTTCGGCTTCCTTTCCGAGAATGCTCAAGCCGGCAACACTTTGGTTCCAGTCGATGAAGTTGCCATTGGCGTCGGTAATGTAGTACTTGACTGAGGAGATAGCCATGATGGTGTCCTTGGTTTTGATGTAAATGTGATCAACCGAAGATCACGACATTCGCGTTGAAGTGAGTGGCGTCTTCCAGCCTGTTGTCGCCATTGAGCGAAGTGACATTGAGCCACCCGGTATTCAGGTCGGTAAACATGACCTGCTG
>Ga0102589_1003431_pt1 | contig 16506 bp, 10 predicted proteins | sample AraplaMF_Col_mLB_FD_76858 | JGI IMG/M metagenome (GOLD analysis project Ga0102589, IMG submission 76858) | Arabidopsis root microbial communities from the University of North Carolina, USA - plate scrape MF_Col_mLB | ecosystem: Host-associated > Plants > Roots > Endosphere | place: USA... | reverse complement strand
ATATCTTCTACAGTTTCTTTTTGTAGTATTTGGTTATTTTTAAATTTACCATCATTCAATTGAGCAATCATGAAATTGGCTACATCACTCCCTGTAGAAAACATACTCCCTTGTGGCATATCTGTCGGTCTTGTTTGATAAAACGGGATGGCATTACCTTTAGCATCATATCCTGTTGCTAACTTTTCTTTAATAAAATTAGTCATAACAAAACTACTATTATGCATTTCTAGAGGGTAAAAAATATTTTTGGCCATATATTTGTAAAAAGGTGTGTTTGTTAGATTTTGAACAATATACCCTTGAAGCATAGAGGCAAAATTATCATATGTATATGTATCTCCGGGCTTTCTCACTACAGTGGGCATATTATCTTCTACATAATCTTTAAGCATTGTATAATCATTTTCTTGATAATGGATGTCCTCGGGTCTAGGATCTACGTAATCAAACCCTGTTGTATGGGTAAGTAAATGCTCCATTGTAACTGTTTCACCCATGTTATTTTGGTACTTTAATCCCCCCATATAATTTACTATATCTTTATTTAAATCAATTTTTCCTTGTTCAACTAACTGCATGACAGCACTAGCAGTAAAAACTTTTGATATTGACGCTAATCGAAAAACTGTTTTTTTAGGATCGATGGGGATATTCTTTTCTTTATCGGAAAATCCGAATCCCTTTTGAAATAGAATTTGATTATCCTTTACAACGACAAGAGCTACACCAGCTGCGTTTTCTTTTTTCATTTTCTCTGGGATTACTTTATTGGTGAACACTTCTACATCTTTAGGATTTAATGTTATTGGTGCAACAGTTTCTGCTTTTGAATAATTGCTCCCCAGAAAAACTAACAAAATACAAACACTTACAGCTATTAACCTTTGAAAATAATTTTTCATTCTTTTGTTCCTATTCCCCAAATTAATTCCCCCTTTAATAATAGATTTATTGATTATTCATCTATAGGTTAACCAACCATATTATACCATTATATGGTTATTTTTCTAATTTTGTTTCAATTCTGTCATTTATCAACTATTCCCATATGGAATTAGTCTATATATCATTAGGTTTTAGTTATAGAAAATGATATAGCATACAAAAATGCGGGATAGTCTTTAATGTAGACTTTCATCGACAGTTTTTTCATAACATCCTATATGAAGAAAACACCCATCCTTTATAATCAATAAAATTGGATGGGTGTTTTATAACGCATTACTTATTCTATTCTTACTGGGTATTAAGATATCTAAAATGATATTATAGTTTTTCAATTCTCATATAAAGTCTATTGACTGTATATATCTTTCTCTATATTCTTTAACAACATTTCCAACCTGTCCCTAGTAACTTGATTAAAATGTGGATTTAATTCCTTTATTATGAATTCAAGTAACTCATAGCTTATGTAGTCACCCAATTCCAGTGAATATTGTTCAGCTAAAAAAGACTTTAATTTTATAGAGATAACAATCTTATCCTTTTTACTAATCTTTATCTCCATTCGATAACAAACCTCTCTTAGATTAATCTGAAAAGCTAATTAAAATCAATTTTTATTACCTGCGAACTGGTCACTGTTGCATATCATTTTTATATTTAAAGTATCTCTGTTTTATATATTACACAGCACAATATATAAATCAAAGCCCAAATACAGAATTTTTAACTTTATCAACTTTTTAGGAATTCAAATGAAATTAACTTTTTCATATTATAAAAATTTTTTCTATAAATTTTTCATACTTTCTACCTTTTTGGTACTTTCGTTACCGTAAGTTGCAATTTTCCTCATTTTTAAAATAATACAACCTAGACTCAATGCAAAAAGAGAAAATATCGTAAAAGTAACAGTGATAGAATTTAATGATAGACTCCAGCTAATTAGGAAAGATACTAGTGCCCCCCTAAACTGGCCGATGCAATAAATAGACTAGTCACTTGATCAATATTATTTTCCATAATACGGGAAGCTAGAATTAATGTTATTGGAAAAACACCCGCTATGACTAAACCAATAATAAAGATGATAAACAAATACATACCTGTACCTCGAACAAAGGGAAATAGAGATAAAAGAATCACTAATGTAAAGCAACTAGATGTAATGTATGTCCAATAATTAATTTTATGGGCTAGCTTACCTACAAGTATTCTTCCTATAACTATTGCTAGCCAAAAACAAGATATACTTACTGAACTGATTAATTCATTATTGGTAAGAATCATTATTGTAGATAAAAAATTTGCAAGATTAGTTTCTATGCCTGCATATAAGAATGCAAAAAGTGAAATAAATAATATAACTGTAATCTTTTCACTTTTAAATTTCAGAGTGAATGAGGAAAGGGATGCTCCCCCCTTTTCATTATTTTGAGGAGAAAAATTTAGAAATTTTGTACGTCCAAACATGTACCAAACAAATATTGTAAAAATAAAGAATAGTAATATCCCATAAAGAATAAAATACCATTCATAAAATTTTATAATACAATTAACTAGTAACGGAAACCCTAGCGCCCCAACCCCAAACCATACTTCGAGAATGCTAAATTTAGCAGCACTATTCCTTTCTGATGAAATAATAAAGGAACCCACCGTAGTTTCTAACAAACCTGCTCCATAGCCTAATACAAAGCAAATAACAGCTAAATATGCCCACTCTTATATATATATAAAACCTCCTAGAACGATGGACATTACTAAAACACCTAATGTTATTGTTTTAAAATAATGATACTTTCTTACTAGTATAGGTGAACTTAGAACACCAAATAAAAAACCTGTAAATTGAAAAAATATCAAAACACCTAATGGTACATTTCCCTTCACCTTTTCCTATAAAAATATTATATATAAACACAGATGAATTGTCGAAAAAAGTCGTATTTTACTATTTTTTCTTTATTTTCTGGTTGTAAACGTTTCATTTTCGTGTTACCATCTTAATCAAACAATAGAGGGTAATAAAAATGAAAGTATTTCTTTCCCTTAGGAACATATAAACGTACGGTAACAACAAGTAAATAAGGCCAAAGAAATATTTGATACCTACCAAAATAACTAATAGGAATTTTGCATCTTGATTTTTCTTTCAATTCAGAAAATAATTTTGTCCCTAAACAAAAATTGTCAGCATGCAAAGTTCAAATACACTAGAACACCCAAATAAACGTAGTGTCCTTTTTAATCGAGCATTAAGGTATGAAAAAACAATTCTCCTACAAAATTCAGCTGATTAACTTAAAGACATCTAAATTACTACCTTAATTATCCTCTATTGTTGACAACATATTTACCAACTATGAAAAAGAGCCTATCAAGGGTTCTTTTTTATTATAATCATTCAAATTTCAATTCTATCTTGATACTTAGATTTCCCCACAAATTACCTCTACTTTTTTGCTCTCAATTATTAATTTCTATTCCCAATTTGTTTGAATTTGTGAATAAAATTCCATCTTATAAAAATAATAAATACAACTAATCGTTATATATTAAAGAGGTGTCAATTTTGTCCTTAAATGAAGAGACCTTAGAAACTAAAACAGATAAAAATATTGAAAAGATCCAAACAAGTAACTTAAAAGAACTTAAAAATACATTAGATAATATCTTTGATATTAGTGCAGATTTAATTGAACACCCTTTGCAATTAAAAACAAATACGAATATTCTACTATATTACTTTGAAGGCCTTACTGATGGTGTTGCTTTAAAAGGCAATGTTGTTACACCATTATTACAAGAAGTAAATGAAGACAGTCAAATATTTAATTCTAATATTATCGCTACTCATACCAAAATAGTATATACATGGAATGAAATTAAAGAAGGATTACTTGAAGGTCAATGTGTACTATTTATGGAAGGAGAAAATCGTTCACTTCTAATAAATACAAAAGGCTGGGCAGAGAGAGCGATTCAAGAACCAATTTCAGAAGTTACTATTAAAGGATCGCATGATGGATTTATTGAGAATGCCACGAAAAATATAGGCTTAATTCGTCGATATCTTCCTTCTGCAGAGTTAAAAATCAAAAAGCTGACGATTGGAGAACGAGCAACTTCTTTTGTTTATTTAATTTATTTAGGTGACGTTGCGAATGCAGATGTAGTTCAAGAAATAGAAAACAGAATCTGTAGAATTAAAACGGATGCGGTATTAAGCATTGGTGAACTATCTAATTTTACAAAGGATCAAAATTGGTCTCCTTTTCCACAGGCTTATTTAAGCGAACGCCCAGATGCTATTTCAAATCATATACTTGATGGAAAAGTAGCAGTGTTAATGGATAGATCCCCTGGCGCAATGATTGTTCCAATGAATTTAATTGGATTCTTTCAAACTCCGGATGATTATAATATTCATTGGCTCGTTGCATCATTTTTTCGCTTATTACGATTTGCAGGATTTATTATAGCTATTTTTTTACCAGCATTTTATATAGCTATAGTCTCTTTTCACTTTGAAATCATTCCTATAGATTTATACACTTCTATTGCAACATCAAGAGTCAAAGTCCCTTTCTCTCCCTTATTGGAAGCTTTTATAATGGAAATCACGCTAGAAATGCTACGTGAAGCTGGTATTCGCTTACCACAACCAATTGGACAAACTATTGGAATTGTTGGAGGGATTGTAATTGGACAGGCGGCTGTTCAAGCAGGTCTTGTGAGTAACGTTATGGTTATTATCGTCTCTATTACAGCCATTGCTTCATTTATTGTTTCTAATTATGATTTATCAAGTTCTATACGCCTTATTCGTTTTCCAATGATGTTATTGGCTTACTTTTATGGGATTGTAGGTATTGTTAGTGGATTAATGCTCTTATTTGCTCATTTTGTTTCACTAACTTCCTATGGTTCACCATACGGATTGCCAATCGCACCATTTCGGCTTCATGAATTAAAAGATTCTTTTATAAGATTTCCTATTTCTATGCTTACCAGCCGCTCGAGTACAGGTCAGCCGAAACAAAGAAGGAAAAAAGAAGGTGGTTCACATGGGGAATCTTAAGTTCCAAAACTTAACTTTGTTCGAATTTATTATTTTCATTCATTCACTACAACTTGCATCTGGTATGTTAATTATGCCAAGCCCACTTGCTACTACGGCTGGTACAGATGGCTGGATTTCGATCATTCTTGGATGGATAGCTACTTCTATAATCGGCGTATTTATTATATTAATGTTACAAAAAAATCCTAACAAAAATTTTTCACAAATCTTAAAAACTTACTTTGGTAAATGGATAGGGACAATTCTTTTTCTTTTATATGCCTTTTATTTATTTTTTGCTGGCTTTAATACTTTATTAAAGGCAACTGATATTGTAAAAGTGTGGATATTCCCTTCCACTCCTGCTTATCAAATCACCATATTATTACTATTACCTTTTATTATTTTAGCTCTGAGTGGGTTAAGGGCTCTTACTAGTTATTCTATGCTTGTTTTCTTCTTCACTACTTGGATGCCACTATTTCTTCTTTTTTCACTAAAGAGTAACTACAACCCTTTACACCTACTACCTATTTTTAAAGAGGGATTATATCCTATTTTAAAGGCAACAAAAGAAACTATTACTCCTTATGCTGGCTTAGAAATTGCATATTATATATATCCGTTCTTACAAAAAAAACAAAAGGCCATAAAAGGACTACTAATAGCTAATACTGGAACCATGATTTTCTATCTATATGTGACTATTCTTTCTTATATATACTTTAGCCCCGAGGGGATAAAAGATGTAATTTGGCCCGTATTTCATTTGTTACAAGGGGTTCGTTTTTCTTTCATGGAACGATTAGAAATTATTTATATCGCTTACTATTTAATTGTATTCTCCACTACTTTATATCCGTATTTATTTTTCAGTTTTGAATCTATGACCATATCACTTCAAAAAAACGCCCGAAATTGGGCGCTGCTTGCTTTTATTTTATTTATAGTTAGCCTATTTATTTTCGTAAATCCCGATGTGGATCAATATTTGTTTATATATTCTCTTATGGATATCTTAAATGTCCTTTTCTTTATTCTATTCCCAATCTTATTTTTCGCTTACAGTATTCTTTTTACTTGGGTTACTAGGAGGAAACAACTTTGATTCGAAAATGGATATGGATTGTACTATGTTGTGTATATATAATTGGTTGTAGTCAGAGAATTCCTCTTGAGAAGGTTTCTTTAATCCTGTTAATTGGCTTGGATAGAACCCCTAATGGAGACATAAAAGTTGGAACAAGCATACCACTCTTTCATCATAAACAGCAAAAAAGTACTATAGAACATTGGACACAAGCATCAACTGTATATACTGGATTCAGTAAGATAGATACGAAGTTAACGGGCTATTTGACAGCTTCCAAAGCTGAAATCATTTTAATTGGAAAAAAATTAGCGCGAGAAACAAATTGGTTGCAGGAACTTGATTCTTCTTATCGTGATCCTTACGCTACCATTAATGCTAAAGTAGTACTTGTAGATGGACATGCAGAAGAAATTTTTAAAATTCATAAGCTTAGTAAACCATCACTATCATCTTATATAAATGGTGTAATCGAATCCTCCATTCAAAATAACCAATCCGTCTCTTCTACAATTCAACAATTAATGAGAGAACAAAATGAAGAAGGAATGACACAAACTGTTCCAATTATCAAAAAAACAAATAATGAAATCGACACAGTAGGAATTGCATTTTTAAATCGCCGAGGGAAATATTTAACTCATCTCCCTAAAAAAGATGTTAAATTTTTCAATCTTATAAATAAGCCAAAGAGTAACGGCCGAATGATATTACACCTTGCGCTTCCTTCTAAAAAATCCAACAAAAAAACAAACACTTCTATTTTCGTACAGAATGCGACAAGGAAGGTAGATGTTACTTTTCAAAATGGAAAGTTTGTATTTAATCTCGATATTAATGCCAATGTAGCTTTAGTAGAAAAAACCAATTCGAATTTAATTAAGGGGTACTATGATAATAAAAAAAATATATATAATTTAAAAAGTGCTATTCAAAAAGAAATTAATAATAATTTACAAAATATATTAAATGAAATACAGCAGAATAAAATTGATCCAATCGGATTATCCCTATATGCTAGAGCTTTTCAATATAAAGAATGGAAAAAAGTAAAAGGAAATTGGTCGCAAGCGATAGCAGAGGCTAAAATAAATGTAAAGACACACGTCAAAATAAAAGATACTGGGACCATTAGAAATTAGTACAGCATTTAATGGCATTTCTTAGTAGAATTTCCCCTCGTCAATAATTATTCTGTAAAAGATGCTAACTCAAAGAAAAATCTACTGGTTAAATGCTAGAATCAATAGATTTTTCTTTTTTATCTAAGGTTTCTTTTAAAAGAACAACAATTTACTACCGTAATCAAGGACAGGTTTCTAATTTAGGTTACTGGAAAATATATAACCTAGTGCAATATCCCTATCAGAGTTTATTTCAATAGCAACTTCATGATATAACATCAAAGATAAAATTCCTTAACTTAGAAATTTTGATTTTTTAAGTTTGTACGAATGTCTTAGTTTTATGTACTTCGATATATAGGCCCACATCAGTATATTATTGCATCATATAATGAACAGATAATTTAAATTATTTTTATAAAAAGGATGATGCGGATGAACCTAGAAGATATACAAAAATCCTATGGTCTAATTGTAAGTTTAGGAGGATTGTGTCAAGTTACCAACCAAATCAAAAGACACCATTTAAGAACATTTTCTGGACCTTTAGATTGGTTTTATTATCCATCACTTTCAGATGTAAACAGATTACTTCAAAATCGATTTGAAAAATTTATGAACTTGGAAAATATGGTCATAGAAGGTTCAGAAAGTTACGGCCTTATTGAATCAGAATTTGATAATCAAACTAAATGGGCAGAACGAATTACCTACTGTATAAAGGACACTTATTATAATTGTTTTTCAATGCATGACTTTCCTATTAACTCAGATGAGAATTGGAAAGTTACCTATCCTTCTTTTAAAGCTAAACTAGACACTAAAATTAATCGATTCCTTAAGAAAATAACTAATAGCGAATCAATTTTATTCATTAGAATTTGGGGAAATCGAGATGAAGCAGTTGAATTACAAAACGTATTATCGGAAATTACAAATAAAGATTTTAATATTCTTATTGTTAATTTTAAGGAAGGTATATCTAGTATTGTTGAACAAAATTGGGGCATACCGGGGGTTTGTTCAATTGAACTCCCACGTTATCAGGATAGATGGGAAGGTGATGATTCCGATTGGGATTATATTTTAAATAAAATAACATTAACTTATTAATTTTATTTTTACTTTTAACATGATTTTGTCTGTAAATTAAAATAGATGTAGCGAAATAAAATTCCCATCTAATTGATACACACTTAATTCATAAACTGTTCATATAATAGTTTGTAAGTCCTTCTTTATAGGATCAATAGTTCTTTACAAAATTAATTCCATCACTAGAGCACCTTTATACGGTGCTCTTTTTTAAATTTCTAGAATGTAAAATGTAATATTTGTTCCCTTTTCCTTTAAATAGCTAATTCCCTTCGTTATTCCCCTGTAAATTTCTTTGAAAACATTTATACAATCGGTATATTCTGCTTACGTAGTATGTTCACGACTGCCTACTTCCATGCTTTATCTTATTTTCAGTATAATTTTGTCTTCTTAGATTTTTCTTTATAAGCTTCTTCAATTCCCCTGATTCCCCTCCCATTCTTTTATCTTACGAACAAACAATTTCTTTCATTAGTATTAAATAAAACTAAAGCATGAACTTTTAATATAACCTAATTTACATACAATTGATGATAAACTACAGTGCGTATTCTCCACATTTAATCAGCATTTGAATTATAAATCTAACATATATTTTTTAGTTGATTGTCATTATGGTACAACCGTGTATACATTTATCAAACAAACTACATAGCTTAAATTAGTAAAATATATAGAGAGGAAGGAAATAGATCTATGAAAGTCATAATTTTGTGTGGCGGAAAAGGGCTTCGGATGCAAGGAATTTTAGAGGACATTCCCAAACCATTAGTTCGAGTTCAAGGAAAGCCTCTCCTCTTGCATATAATGAATTGGTATAGAAAATATGGACATTCTGATTTCATTTTGCCCTTAGGATATAAAGGTGAGAAAATTAAAGAATATTTTATGGACTTTAGCTGGAAAGAGAATGACTTTAGTTTGAATTTTAAAACCAGTCAATATACGCTACTTCAGGAATTAGAAAATTGGAATATACACTTTATAGATACAGGAATTGATACAATGACCGGGGCAAGACTAAAAAAACTTGAACCCTTTGTACAGGGTGAAACCTTTTTATTAACTTATGGCGATGGATTAGCCAATATAGATATTGATAAACTAATAGCATTCCATAAAGAAAAAGGAAAAATTGCTACATTAACTGGAATTAAAAAGAATAGTCAATATGGCCTATTGGCAGTCGAAAATGGCATTGCTATTGATTTTAAAGAAAAACCATTACTTGATGAAGTAATTAACGGTGGGTTTTTTGTATTTAACAAAGAAATATTCGATTATTTAGGTAACAGTGATGATTGTGTTTTAGAAGAAGCTCCTCTCCGAAATTTAATAAAAGATAATGAGCTCGCAGTCTATGAACACAATGATTTTTGGGCTAGTGTCGATACTCCTAAAGATATAAAGACTGTAGATGAAAGTTGGAATCCTAATAAAATTTAGTGGAGAGGACTGAATAAACATTGAGCTTTAATGATAAAAAAATAAGTTTACCTCGATTGTATATCCCCTCTAATGAGAAAATAGTTAACCCGCTTTCCAAAAGAATTAAAACTTCAAATCTCTCCCCCAAAAATACTCAAAAAAAAATTAACCCTCAATTCTATAATCAACAACATAATTTAAATAATCATTTCTGTGTCATTGTAGGTAGTGAATATGTCTTGAAAATCATTGCCTTACAACAATCATTAATGCATTACTCGGAAAACTTCACATTGTGGATTTGTTGTATAGATCCTTTTGCATATTCATTATTAAAAGAAATGAATCTAATTAACGTAAACCTTTTACAAGTTGAAGAATTAGAAGATAGTGAACTAAAAGCAATTAAGAGAAAAAGAAAAGTAAATGAATATTGTTGGACTTTAAAATCTGTCTTGATAGAATATTTATTGGTAAATTATGATTTATCATCTATTCTATATTGTGATGGTGATTTATGCTTTTTCTCTGATCCTAATATTATTTTTGAAGAGTGGGGTGAACATTCTATTTTCCTTACTCCCCAAAGAGATCGTGATTGGGTAGAAAAAATGTACGGAAAGTATCAGGCTGGTCTAATTGGATTTAAGAATGATCTCTATGGACTAAAAAGTGTAAGATGGTGGAAAAATAAATGTATAGATTGGTGCAGTGCCGAACCTGAGGAGGGAAAGTTTGGCGACCAAAAGTATTTAGATTATATCCCTATCTATTTTCCAAAAGTAAAAATTTCAAATAACTTAGGTATAAATGCTGCGCCTTGGAACTGTATATATAATAACGATTACAAAATTGACAAGACTAAAAACGATATATTTATTGAAAACGATAAACTAGTTGTTTACCATTTTGCATGTATTACTATCTTTACTGAAAATGATTTTGACCTTTGGTCTTTGGGAGAAATTTCAATACCAAACAATATATTAAACCATATTTACACTCCTTATTTAGAGAGAATTCAATTTGTTTTAAAGCAATTAAAAGAAAAACTCAATAAAAATACGAAACAATTTTTAAGTAAAAAAGATATAAATGAAGCCCGAACCTTATATAAAGATTCACAATTAAGAAGAAAAATGAATCAATCGAATCATTTTATGAACTTTTCTATGATTATAAGTAAAGAACGATTAATTCAAGGATTGACCTCTTATTATTCCTTAGAAAATCTCAACGCTAAATTTACTGTATGGATCTGTTGTATGGATGATTTGACTTATCAAATATTGAAAAAATTAAAATTAAAGCAAGCCATACTCATTCCGGTAAAAGATATTGAAAATCATGAACTACTCAATATAAAAAATGAGAGGAATTTACAAGAATATTGTTGGACATTAAAAGCACCTCTTTGTCTACATGTCCTTAGTCTTTATCCCGAAGTTGATCACATCATATATTGTGATGCTGATATGTATTTCTTTACAACACCTAATATCATTCTTGATGAATGGTGGAAATACTCTGTATTCCTTTGTCCTCAAAGAAGTTCGACTGAAATTGAAAACATACACGGTATATACCAAGCTGGTTTAGTAGGATTTAAAAACGATCAAAATAGTAAAGAAATTTTAACATGGTGGAAAGATAAATGCCTAGAATATTGCAAAAATCATTATGATGTTGAAATGAATAGATGGGGTGACCAAAAATATTTAAATTACATTCCTAACATTTTTGCTAATATAAAAATCATGACTCACAAAGGTATTGATGCAGCACCTTGGAATGTTATTCTAAATAGCAGTTCTATATCAAAAACAGATAACAAAGTTCTTATTGATCAAGATGAATTAATAGCTTTTCATTTTGGAAGTATGCAGATTATTAATCCAAATGAGTTCGACTTATGGAAACATGAAACTTTAGATTTACCTCCAGCAATTTTAGATCATATATACATCCCTTATATTGAACACTTGAACAAGACATACCATATCCTTCAAAACACTTTACAAATATCCCCATCCCCTTTATTTGCTGACCAAATTGATACAACTACAATAAAAAATTATTTTAAATACTCCTCCCCTCATCACAGCTAAGACTGATATTCTCCTTATGTTAATATAAGTGAATTTATTCCATTAACTAAAAATACATCTTAATAAAGGATAGATTATCACTATGATTACTTCATTTAAAAATAAAACTTTTCTTATTACTGGTGGATACGGTTTTATTGGTTCTCACTTGGTACGAAGACTTTTAAATTTACAAGCAAAAATTGTTCTTTTGATAAGAACATCATCCAATTCTTGGAGACTGAACGATATTCTAAAAAATATTGAAACCTATGAAATAGATATACGAGATAAAAAACAAGTACAAGATGCAATAAAGAAAGTGAATCCGGATTATATCTTTCACCTGGCCGCCTATGGTGTAAATTCTGCCCATACAGACTATATACATGCTATAGAAACAAATATTATAGGAACATGTAACATAATTCAGGCAGCAAAATTAGTAAATTGTAAAAAAGTTATTCATATGGGCAGTAGTTCTGAATACGGTAATAAAATGGAGCCTATTCATGAAAATATGCTACTAACACCTGTGGATATCTATGGAAGTACCAAGGCTGCTGCTACTATACTCGCCCATCAAATTGCTAGCGAAAACAATATTAATCTTATAACACTAAGACCTTTTGGCATATTCGGAGAGGCCGAGGAGCCACATAAAATATTCAGCTATATTATCTTGCAAGTATTACAAAACAAAGATGTAAATTTAACTTTATGCAATCAATTAAGAGATTATTGTTATATAGAAAATATAATAGATGCCTGTATCCTAGCGGTAGAAAATACTACTGTACAAAATGATATCTTTAATATCGGGAGTGGTACCATTCACCCTTTAAAGTATTATGTAGAATTATTATTCAAACATTTGAACACCAATTCCAGACCAAATTACGGTGCAATTTCCTCTAGAACAAATGAAAGATGGATTCCTGAAGCAGATGTTCACAAGATTAAAGAATCTCTTTCATGGGAACCTAGAATTAATATTGAAGAAGGAATTATTAAAACTATTAATTGGTATAAAAATAATACACATTTATACCTAATCCCCTGAAAACATTGTACTAAAGGAGGTGGATTAATTGTTAAACAAAAACTTTAATAATGCTTTTTACGGAAAGAAAATTTTAGTTACAGGACATACTGGTTTTAAAGGTTCTTGGTTATCCCTATGGTTAAAGGAATTGGGAGCTACTGTAATTGGATATTCATTAGATCCTAAGAATAAACATGATAACTTTAATGTTACCAATCTTCAAAATGATATAATAGATATTCGCGGAGATATAAGAGATTTTAGTAAACTAAATAAAGTTTTTACAGATTATAATCCTGAAATTGTATTTCATCTAGCTGCACAACCTCTAGTTAAATATTCATATGAATATCCTAGAGAGACATACGAGGTAAACGTTGTAGGAACTATGAATGTACTAGAAGCAATTCGATTACATGAATCCGCTAAAATAGGAATTATGGTGACAAGTGACAAGTGCTATGAAAATAAAGAATGGCCTTGGGGTTATCGTGAAATTGATCCTATGGGCGGTCATGACATATATAGTTCAAGTAAGGGATGCTGTGAGCTTTTAATTTCTTCCTATCGAAATTCTTATTTTTCAGAAGAGAAATTTTCTCACCACAAGAAAATAATTGCAAGCGTTCGAGCTGGTAATGTAATTGGTGGTGGTGATTGGTCAATAGATAGGATTATTCCTGATTGTATACGATCACTAGAATCGAATAAAAAGATTATTATTAGAAACCCTACTGCTATTAGACCCTGGCAACATGTACTAGAACCTTTAAACGGGTATTTACTCCTCACAGAAAAAATTATTAATAGTGGTATTATTTTTTCAGGTGCATGGAACTTTGGGCCATCCCTAGACAATATTGTTCCAGTAGAAAAATTAGTGACGAGTTTACTAGATATTTGGGGTTGCGGGGATTGGACATCAGAAAATAAGGGTCCAATGAATTTTCATGAAGCAAATTTACTAAACCTTGACATTAGTAAAGCAAAATTCAAGCTTAATTGGCAACCGAAGTGGTCCCTACAACAGACTTTAAAAAATACAATAGAATGGTATAAACATTATAATTCTTACACCAGTACAGAGATGCTAAATTTATGTGTTAACCAAATCAAACAATATTCCACACTTTGAACTATCTCCGCTTACTCATAATCACTGCTTGTTTCTTAAGGTGGGAGTCTTCTTAGCTAAAGACACTTTAACTTTTATAGTCTAAATTGTGAACTTACTATACCTAGAATCATGTGACTGCCCATTAACAAAGATTTTATTTCTTCGGTTATTTCAAATTACTCATAGACATTATACTTAAGAATAAAGGAACCACATATTGTTCTAGTGATTCCTTTGTCCGGAGAGAATAATGCCTTACTTTAACGACAATACAGTATATGAACTTATTCATTTATTTGTTCTGGTTATGAAAAAATCCTTTCCCATCAAAAAAGCATATTTTAAAGGAAAACTTCCTATCTTCTTTAACTTACCCTATCAGAAAAGCAAACAAGGTTAAAATCCCGATAATTACACTGAACTTTAACAAATTTATACCTATCCCCTTCTTATAGCTACTTCACCAAATCTCTTGCTTATATATCGGGTCTCTCGTTTGCTTTCACAAATGGTGATAATGATCAATAGCTCACTGCCAATAATGTAATATCTATTGTTCAAAAAATAAACCACAAAATCTTTTGATTTCATGGTTTATCAAATATAAAGATAATGCTAAATATATACTCTAACATTACCTTCCCCAAAGTTAATTATAGAGTATTTTCTCAAAAAAGACACTCCTGTAGTGTCTTTTTTATATTATTTTGATTTACTCCCATCTTACTTTTATTAAACTCATATATGTAATAATGCATATTTTTTTGATTGTATATTATGATATACTCTCATTGTGAGCTGATACATAATTTCTTTAGATTGGAAAACTAAAACCTCGTTTACCCAATTTGGGGGCGCCTTATGGCGTCTTTTTTTATGCTATTGAAGTAAAAAACAGGACCGTAATATCATTGGTAAAAAAATTGTATACTTTAACAAGAATTCCGCCTACTAACCCTTATTTTTTGCGGCTATTTATTTGTTTCAACATAATAATTTTTCATCTCGTATATGCAATAGACAATGATAGCTAAACTCCAACTGACACCATAGTAATCATGTGTGTAGAAATCATAACCTGCCTTAATACCTTTTTCCATTACAACTAACGTAAATCCTAACGCCACCCACTTGTTAATTTTCATCTTAATATACGTTATCGCTATAATTATTAAAAATAAAATATTTGTAAGGTAGTTTATCATTAGCTCGTATTTTTGAATGTATACTGCCATTATACAAGCAACGATATTAGTCGCAATGCCCAAGGCAATCACGGCTCCCCAAATCCTGTCCGAAATTCCCACTCCTGATTCAGTCCCTTCCTTAATCACATTCTTTTCCTTAATTCGTTCCTCCCCCCTATTCAAGGTATGCTGTATTATCCTTGTCTGATGAATATCTATTTATCTTTTCATATAGAGCAAACAAAATTTTCACTCATAATTTTTTCTTTATCAGGCAAACTAGATTTAAGCCGTTTGAACTAGCGGCTTCACTCTTCTGGTAATGGGGTAGGAATTTATAGGAATTGACTAACTCATTCAGTCCCTTGGCACCGGCAGGCGACAAAATTGTTGTCTGCCATTTTCATGTATACTTTTTCTGATTCCATTCCAAACTATATGTTTGCTGTACCAATTTTAAAAAGAGCGGGATTTGATTTTTGAATAAGTAAAAAAGATAAAGCTCAATCCACTTTTGGTATAGGACTTTTTCTTTTTACATATACTATTTTTAAGCCTTTTTACCAATACGTGTCCTATTGGTGTCTTAAATTCCTCCTAAAAAGGGCGGCAGATACGACTGCATGCCCTTTTTATTTATACTGATTTTCTATATCCAATATAGTAATTGAAGACTAAAAATGCACTATTACATATTCTGTTCAGTCTAGATTATGTTAAAATTTCTTATGTTGTTTATTTCATAGTCGAATTATGGTTTCATATCTAATTCAACAATATGTGAGCTGTATACCAAAAGAAAAGACACCCAAAAGGTGTCTTTTCTTCTTTTAATCTAAAAAAATATTTTTCTTTTTCAGGAAGATTAATTATCTCACTAACCTAAACCTCTAATTCAATGCCCTTTTGATCACGGTGCTCAAAAGGTTTCATCTATATTAACATGTAAATAGTTCACTTCCTAATCATATTTCCACCACTATATTTGATTTCTCAAAGATTTTCTGTCTTGTTCTTAATTTTGTCAAAATCTTCATATAGCTACACAAAATATATATGCTATTATGTTTTTAAGAAACTATGCGTTCCCTTAACCCTGTATCCGACCCTGTATTTTTTTACAGGGTCTTTATTTACTTTCATTAGCTTATAAGAGTTAATACACACCCCATTTCAATTATAATCGTTTAAATGTTAGTTAGAATTTGAAATGATAAACCTATTAGCTTTTTAACACTTGTAATCTAATACTAGATTTCTAAATGTATACTACACTAAACACCTATTAACACTATACACATAGTGTTAACCATCTT
>Ga0102589_1003426_pt1 | contig 16532 bp, 16 predicted proteins | sample AraplaMF_Col_mLB_FD_76858 | JGI IMG/M metagenome (GOLD analysis project Ga0102589, IMG submission 76858) | Arabidopsis root microbial communities from the University of North Carolina, USA - plate scrape MF_Col_mLB | ecosystem: Host-associated > Plants > Roots > Endosphere | place: USA... | reverse complement strand
GGAAGCCGTATCAAATTCCCAATTAACGAACCTGCTGAAGGCAAACGTAAATCACAAATTCAAGAGTATTTAGACTATAACAATGGACCTGGTGTACAGCATTTAGCTCTTTTAACTGAAGACATTGTTGATACTGTTACGAAGCTAAGAGCATTAGGTGTTGAATTCTTAAAAACGCCAGATTCATATTATGATATGTTAACAGAACGTGTAGGCAAAATTGATGAAGATATTGAAAAACTAAGAGAATTAAAGATTTTAGTAGACCGCGATGATGAAGGCTACTTATTACAAATTTTCACTCGTCCAATCGTTGATCGCCCGACATTATTTATTGAAATTATTCAACGTAAAGGTGCTAAAGGTTTCGGTGATGGAAACTTTAAAGCGTTATTTGAATCGATTGAGCGTGAACAAGCAATGCGAGGAAATCTATAAGGGGTTGTCACAATGGAAATTAGACCGGATACTTTACCATGGCAAGATGCTTATAAGCTGTTAATTGGTTCAGTTTTACCACGTCCAATTGCTTTTGTGTCAACAAAGAATACTGAAGGTGTAGCGAATGTTGCACCTTTTAGTTTCTTTACAGCAATTTGTGCTGATCCAATGCTAGTTTGCTTTGCTCCAATGATTCGTGGAACAGATGGCGATAAAAAAGATACACTAAAGAATATCGAAAGCACTAAAGAATTTATCATTAATATTGTTAGTGAAGAAATTTGCGAACAGGTAAATCAGGCTGCAACTGATTTTGCATATGGAGTAGACGAATTCGAAATGGTTGGACTGACAAAAATTGATGGTACAACAGTGAATGTTCCAAGAGTAAAAGAAAGTTTAGTAGGACTAGAATGTGAACTTTTTGAGTTATTACATTTTGGTGAGAACAAGGGTGCTGGTAGTTTAGTTATTGGTAAAGTTGTGAATGTTCATGTTCATGACGATTTATATGAAAATGGCAAAATCAATACTGAAAAATTAAATCCAGTTGGACGTTTAGCTGGTCACTCATATACAAAAGCAATCACAGACACATTTGCGATTGAGAGAAAAAGGTGAATTATGAAATTTATTACATTTTTATATGAGGGAAAAGAAAAAGCAGGAATATTAGTAGATGACCAAGTACTTGATCTCAATACATTAAGCAATGGCAAAATTCCATCAGAATTACTATCTATTCTAGAAAACTATGATGAATATAAAAATGAAATTGCTGAATTAACAGGTGTAGGAATTCCACTTTCTTCTGTTAAATTGCGATCACCTCTTCCAAAGCCGTCTAGCATACGTGATTTTTATGCTTTTGAGGAACATGTTAAAACATCTCGTGGCAGACGTGGTTTAGAGATGATTCCTGAATGGTATGAAGTACCAGTATTCTATTTCACAAATCATAGAGCGGTAATTGGACCAGAGGATTGTGTATTTATTCCAGCTAATTGTCAACGAATGGATTATGAGTTAGAAATTGCTTGTATTATCGGAAAAACCGGAAGTAATATTTCAGTTGAAGAAGCAGATGAATACATTTTAGGATACACAATCATGAATGACTGGAGTGCTAGAGATCTTCAAGCACATGAAATGAAGGTCGGTTTAGGTCCATCTAAGGGTAAGGATTTTGCAACATCACTTGGACCATGGATTGTAACGAAAGATGAAATTGAACAATATAGAAAGAATAAAAGCTACGATTTGAAGATGACTGCCTCTATAAATGGGAAAGTCATTTCTAGTGGTAATTTTTCGTCTATCTATTACTCATTTTCAGAATTAATTTCACATGCATCAAAAAATATCACTTTGTATCCTGGAGATGTCATCGGATCAGGAACAGTTGGTACAGGGTGCATTTTAGAGCTAGGTGAAGAGAAGCATAGATGGTTAGCAGATGGTGATGAGGTAGAACTTCAGATCACTGGTTTAGGAACGCTAAGAAATACCGTTAGAAAGTGAGGGGAAGATATTGTATTATCGCACTTTAGGTAAAGTACCAAGAAAAAGGCATATTCAATTTAAAAAAGAAGACGGAACACTATTTAGAGAACAGGTAATGGGGACAAAAGGATTTTCCGGTACACAATCCATTTTGTATCATCACCATATGCCTACATCAGTTAGTGAAACTTCATTTTACAAATCACTTAATATCGAGTTTGAAGAGCAATCCTCTTTACAACATCGTCATATTAGAACAAATAATATTGAGAAGACTGGCGATGCATTAGAAGGTAGGATGTACGTATTAGGTAATTCAGACCTATTAATCGCTGTTTGTAATGTTACGGAAGAAAGTCAATATTTTTATCGCAATGGTGAAGGTGATGAAATGTTATTCGTACATTACGGCACTGGTGAACTTCAAACGATGTTTGGAACAATTCATTACCGAAAAGGTGATTATTTAATGATTCCGATTGGGACAATTTACAAGTTTGTGCCAACTTCGGATACAAAATTATTAATTGTAGAGTCAAACTCTCAACTTACTACGCCTAGACGCTATCGTAATGAATATGGACAAATGCTTGAGCATAGCCCATTTTGTGAGCGTGATTTTAGAGGACCTGAAACATTAGAGACGTTCGATGAAAAAGGCGAATTTACAGTACTAACGAGAGCAAGAGGAAATTTATATAAACATGTATTAACACATCATCCATTTGATGTAGTTGGTTGGGATGGCTATTTATACCCTTGGGCATTTAATATCGAGGATTTTGAACCGATCACTGGTCGAATTCACCAGCCACCTCCTGTCCATCAAACATTTGAAGGACATAATTTTGTCGTTTGCTCATTCGTTCCAAGATTATACGATTACCATCCAGAAGCAATTCCTGCACCTTATGTTCATAGTAATGTAAACAGTGATGAAGTACTTTATTATGTAGAAGGTAATTTTATGAGTAGAAAAGGGATTGAACAAGAATCAATCACTCTTCATCCATCTGGTATTCCACATGGACCTCATCCAAGAAAAACGGAAGGAAGTATTGGTAAAAAAGAAACATTAGAACTAGCAGTTATGATTGATACATTTAAACCACTATATGTTGTGAAGGATGCTCATGCCTATGAGGATCCAGCTTATATGAGTAGTTGGATAGAAAAGTAGAGTCTTATGATTCTACTTTTTATTTGAAAAGCGAAAGTAAGCTGTAAGGGAAGTTCTACAGCTTTCTGGAAGATCGCTTAAATAGTAGCATATAGAACTAATTTTTAGAAAACGCTAGCAAATAAAACTAGATAAACGACATATGAATATGATAAACTAGCAACATTATACAAAAATTTGAATATGAAAAGGAGATTTTTGCATGTATGTGAAGCCACAAATTTTGACACTTCAAGCTTACAAACCAGGAAAACCTAGTGAAGTAGTCATGAGAGAATATGGTCTTGATAAGGTTGTAAAATTAGCTTCAAATGAAAATCCGTTTGGTTGTTCTCCTAAAGTATTTGAAGAATTAAGAAATGTAGTCAGTAAATTTGCCATTTATCCTGATGGCGCAACAGAGATTTTAAGTGAAAAAGTAGCAAATTTTCTTGGTGTAGCTCCGAATCAATTAATCTTCGGAAGCGGTGCTGATGAAGTCATTCAGATGATTAGTAGAGCCTTACTTACGAAAGAACATAATATTGTACAAGCTGCACTAACTTTCTCGCAATATTCACATCACGCAGTAATTGAGGGAGCAGAAGTTAGAAGTGTACCACTTGTAAATGGGGTACATGATTTAGATGAAATGCTTGAACAAGTTGATCAAAACACGAAAATAGTATGGATTTGTAATCCAAATAACCCTACAGGTACATACATTAATACACGCCAATTAATAGCGTTTTTGGAAAATGTTCCATCATCAACATTTGTTGTAGTGGATGAAGCGTACTTTGAATATGTATCTGCTTCTGATTATCCTAAAACAATCTCATTATTAAATAAATATGAGAATTTAATAGTCTTACGTACTTTTTCAAAAGCATACGGCCTAGCATCATTCCGTATCGGATATGGTGTAGCAAATAGTAAGCTAATCGAAGAAATTAATATCTCTAGATTACCATTTAACACATCAATGGTTGCACAAGTTGCAGCAATAGCTTCATTAGAGGATCAAGTATTCATTCAAAATTGCGTACAACAAAACAAAAAAGGTATGGAGCAATACACTGCATTTTTTGATGCATACGGCGTTGAATACTACCCATCTCAAGCTAACTTTATTTACATCCCAGTTCCAAATAGCCAAGAAATCTTTACTCAACTAGAATCAAAAGGCTATATTATTCGCGCATTCCCGAACGGAATCCGCATTACAATTGGAACTGCAGCGGAAAACGAAGGATTAATCTTACACTTAAAAGCGATCCTAACAGACAAGTCTGCTATTAAATAAGAACTAAGCTACTCTAAAACTATTGTGTATTAGTAAATAAAATTAGAGACTATTAATGTATGTTGTTTATTTTAAGAATATAAATATTTAATTTAACAAGTAATTAGAAGACCAATTCAAATTTGATTTGGTCTTCTTTTTTTTGAAGATATTTTTAGTCTATAAATTTGAACGAATAATAAAGAAATAATATAGATTTCATAAGATGACGCTATTTATAGTCATCAAATTGAAATCTATATTTTAATTTTTTATATATCATTATGAAACTGGAAAATTGAAAAAATAAAAATTTCACAATTTAAGAGTACAACTTATAAAGAATAAGATTATTATTGAGATATCTGCTCTAAAGGAGTGCTCAAATCCAGAATTGATTGTAATGGAAGGTGCTCGACTCCTGTGGGAGTAGCGGGACAGGTGAGACCCCACAGGAGGCCCACAGGAAGTGGGTCATGCATGCGTTACGACAGGACGTCGTGGTTTTAGCATGCCTACCTTTTTAGGATGCTCAGTGCTAGCCCCACGGAAAGCGAGCATCCTGGAATGAAAATCAACGCATTCATTTTTTAAGAGACTTATACGATAATTAAAGGGTATTTTACCAAAAAATGGAATAAATTAATTAGGAGGGATAAAATGTCTAGTAATTTATTAATCATTTTAATTTTGTTAGCAAACATACTATGTGTAAATTCATTTGCCTTTTTTATATATAGAAAATCAAAGAACCTATACTTTGCAGCTTTTATCATCTTTGCTCTTGCATGTATCTTAGCAATAGTTGAAGGGATTATCGCTGTGATGATCATACAAGATGGATTCGCATTTTTCTTCGGACTAAATATTATCGGTTACTATTTAATAATTAATAGTTTAATTGTTTTTCTTTTAGCAATTCTTGTCTCAATTGTTAAATTTTTTAAAACACTAAATTAATTAAATATTACTGAACAAGTGGTGTGGAGTTGCGATTGCAGCTCCTTTTGAACGTTAATTGGGGATGAAAAATAGATACATAACATAAAGACTTATAATATTCCAAATTATTACAAAAAAGGGTATTATTCTATCTTTGTAGTATTATTTATGATGGGAAAAAAATCCATTAGTAAATTAGTAGACTAAATCGTTTTTACGATCTAAATCTAACTAATAGAATAAAAGGAGAAAAGATGGTGATTTGTGTTTTAAATTGAATTCAAGTTGAGAAGAAGATTTTAGAGAAGTAATTATTTGTATAGAAAATAATAAGTAACTATGAAAATATTTTTATAAGTTTTGAAAGGTAGGAAAATAAGATGGCAAAAGATTATCGTTCACGAGAAGAACGTAAACGAATGGAAAAGCCTTCAAAAGGAACTCCTAAAAAACGAGAAGGTATATTAAAGAAAATAATCCTCATTATTTTATCATGTGGTTTAGTAGGTTTATTAGGAGTTGTTGGTACATTTTACTACTTAATTAGTGATGCACCTAAATTAGATACAAAGAAGCTTCAAGTCCCTTTATCATCAACTATATTAGATAGAGATGGAAATGTGATTGCTGAATTAGGAAAAGAGCGTCGAACGAAAGTTTCTTATAGTGAGATTCCTAAAGTGGTAGAGGATGCGTTCCTTGCGACAGAAGATATACGTTTTTATAAGCATAAAGGTGTAGACACTCGCCGAGTGGTTGGTGCTGTATTGGCAAACATAACTGGCGGGTTTGGCTCTCAAGGTGGTAGTACAATTACGCAACAGGTCGTAAAAAACTCATTTTTATCACCAGAAAAAACGATCAAACGTAAGGTGCAAGAATGGTATTTAGCATTCCAATTAGAACAAAAGTATTCTAAGCATCAAATTCTAGAAATGTATTTAAACAAAGTTTATTTTTCAAACGGTTTAAAAGGTCAAGGGGTATATGGAATTGCGAAAGCAAGTGAACGATATTTTAGTAAAGACTTATCAGAAATTACATTACCTGAGGCAGCTACTTTAGCAGGGATGGTACAAAGTCCAAATAATTTTAATCCTGCAAAGCATCCTAAGGCATCTGAAAATAGAAGAAATATTGTACTTAGCCAAATGAAGAAATACGGATATATTACTGAGGATCAATTTACTCAAAATAAGGCGATTCCTATGGAGAAACTAATCAAAGTCCAAGAAGATGAAAGTGTAAAGTATCATTCATTTTTAGATGTAGTCATTGATGAAGTTGAAAAAAATGGAGATGCAAATGTTTATACAGACGGACTTGTTATTGAAACGACGCTAGATTCTAAGGCTCAAGATAAGGCTGATGAAATCATTAATCGCGGTAAAGAATTTTATCCAAGTGATGAGTTTCAAACAGGATTTGTATTAACTGATACAAAGACTGGAGAAATTAAGGCTGTTGGAGCTGGTAGAAATACAACATCAGGTGGCTTAAATTTTGCAACAGATATAAAAAGACAACCAGGCTCTACGATCAAACCAGTTTTAGATTATGGACCAGCAATTCAAAACTTAAAATGGTCAACAAACCACCAAATTGTTGATGAACCATATCAATATTCTGATGGAACACCAATTAGAAACTCTGACAAAAATTACAAAGGGCAAATATCAATCCGTGAAGCTCTTACAAGATCAAGGAATATACCGGCTTTAAAAACAATTCAAGAAGTTGGCTTAGATCGTTCACGTGAATTTGGTAATGGACTTGGTTTTAATTTCGAAAAAGATACATTTTATGAGTCTCATTCAATCGGTGGATTCACTGGTGTGTCCGCGATGGAAATGGCCGGAGCTTACGCTGCATTTGGTAATGGTGGAGTGTATATCAAACCGCATGCAGTAACAAGAATCATTTATCAAGATAAAACAGAAAAAGTGTTAACACCAGAACCGAAGCAGGCAATGAGTGACTACACAGCTTATATGATCACAGATATGCTTAGAGATGTTGTTAAATCACCAAGTGGAACTGGTGGATTAGCCAATATTCCTGGGCTTGATATGGTCGGAAAAACAGGTACAACAAATTATCCAGATGATGTAAAAGCTAAATATGGTTTTCCATCAAATGCTACACGTGATAGTTGGTTTGTTGGCTATACGCCAGATGTAACCGTTTCTGTTTGGACGGGCTATGAAAAAAATGAAAAAGAACATTACTTAGGACAGAGTTCTGTAAAAATTGCCAAATATATCGCAAAAGATATGTTACAAGAAACAGCAAACTCATCATCAAAATTCCAAAAGCCAGATTCAGTAGTGGAAATACGTGATGAATTGTTTATTAAAGGTGAAAAAATGGATGAGGTTCCTAAAGATGAATTATTGGAACCAGCACAAAAAGTTACTTCAAAATTCGATGAAGCAACAGGTAATATTTTATTGAATTGGCAATATCCATCAGACTTATTACCAACAACTACATTTGAAGTAAGTTTCGAAGCAAATAAAATTGCAGGACAAACACAAAAAGTTCAAGGAACTACAGCAACCATTTCTGGAATTGCTCCAGGGGATATTGTAAAAATTAAAATAGTTGCAACTAGTGAAGACGGAAAGAGTAATCCTGTAACAATTACGTTAGATTTAACATCGGTCGTAGAACCAACTAATCCAACAGATGATGATACTCAAACTGGTGATGACATTGGTACTGGGGACGATGACGGCACAGAAGATGATCATGATGATGGTATAGATAATGGGGATGGAACTGATGATGGAAATGAAGATGATAATGGTGATCCAATAACGCCAGAAACTACAAATCCAAATCAACCAACATTACCTACAAAACCAACAAAACCACAAGAAAATGGTGGGTTAAAGAATCCAACTTCATTTTATTCAGATTCTCAATCTACTAATCGAATGACGAAAATGAATAGAAAAGATATCAGGATTTTATCATAATAGAATCATACTGAAAAAAGGATAGGAATGCAGAGGTATGATCTGCAATTCTATCCTTTTTTGTAATTCAAATGGTCGTATATACAACAAATATTTGTAATGAATATTAAAAAATCATTTTTTATGGCATATGATTCCTTGCTACTTAACTGAATTATTTTATCGAAATATATATATCAACTTGACTATTATTTGGGTCAATTGACCGTTCATCATATAATTCAAAGTCCGTTGTAAATGCTCTTTTATTTGTTTTGGACCATTCCAAAATATGTTGCCAAGCTTCGACGACTACTTCTTGAACGGGTCCTGTTCTAGTCGTAAATACAATATATTCACTAGGTTCAATTGAATAGCTGATCATTCCATCAGGAATCTGTTCAACATTACTTACCTCACTTCCAATGGCAAAAGAATATGAACCATTTTTATCAGATTCATAATTTGTGTAGAGTGCTAGAATAGTTGTGTTTTTTTTACTAGGAATTTTGTTTATTAGTTGGTCTGTATAAAATTTTTCCCATTGTTTTGGGATTAAAGCTTTTTCACTCATTTCAGTTTGGTTTGATGTCGTTACAAAATTTCCAATGAAAAACATGGGTTCGTTCTTTATGAATATTTTTTCAGTTATCGTCATTAAATGATTCCTCCAATTGGAACATTTTCTCAATACATAATTCGCGATTCTTGCCTTGAATCCCTTTTATTTAAACGGTTTTGATGCTCTATATAAGAGTTATCGGCAAAACGTAATTTTTTAAATATTAGATAAAATAATATAAAAAGGATTGACAATCCAAATATAATTCTTTAATATTTAAAAAAAATGATAACAAGAAGGAGACATAACTATGTTTTTCGCACGCACGATAAATGGGTTACAACATCATCATCCACCCAGGGTTTGAATCTATGGACAAAAATTGACCGTAGATACAAGCCCTCTTCGTGTTACGAAAAAGGTGCTTGTGTCGTGCCAAAAGGCCATGCAGGCATTAACCTGTATGGCCTTTTTATTTTTCAAAAAGGGGGTAGTGAGAAAGTGAATGGGAAATTATTACAAGGCTTAAAAAACTATGAATATAAGCGGAAAATGGAAGATTACGTTATTGATCGTGGATATATACCTTTTGAACCTCAGTTATTCGAGGAATTTGAACATTTTGCCATTCAGAATCCGCGTCTACCACGTGAAGAACTAGTCGTCTTACTTTCAGGCAAACAACAAATTCTGTTATTAAGACCAGATATAACAAGTGCATTGATGAAGGAAATATATCCGATTGCTTTAAAAGAAGAAAAATGTAAGATTTTTTATCAATCAATTGTCTATAGAAACAATGAGGAAGGGATTAAGGAGATCAATCAATTTGGAATAGAGAATTTTGGTGAAATAAATGAATCGACTGAAATTGAAATTATTGTAATGGCTATTGATTTATTAAGTAAACAACCTTTTATTTTGGAAATAGGTCATACAGGGTTTTTAGAAGGGTTATTTAACGAATGTGATCTTACAAAAGAACAAAAAAACCTAGTCAAACGACTTATTTACTTGAAAAATTCAGATGAATTAAAAATATGGACTGAAAAAACAACTCTTCCAAAAGAAGTAAAGCGTGTCCTTAACGAATTATTTAATTTACAAGGAAAGGGGAAAGAAAAAGTCGAGTTACTAACCAGTTGTATTCTAAATAAGCAAATGGATGAAGCAGTACATAAAATTTTACGATTACAAGAAATAAGTCCAAATATACATGTTGATTTTTCGATTATAAATGAACTTGATTATTATGATGGAATTGTATTTAAAGGATATTATGATCGACTAAATAAAGAGGTACTAAGGGGTGGACGCTACAAAGTGATTTCTGAAGATTCGGAAAAAATAATGGATGCAATTGGATTTTCGATTGATACAAATGCTTGGATAGAATGTCAGGAGGTGGCATACAAATGAAATGGCTCATCATTGCGGTCGCAAAGGGGAGATTGGAAGACGAAGTAAAAAAAATCCTAGCTCAAGCTGGACTTGGAAATGTAATTGATTCCGATTCAAGAAAATTAATCTTTGAGGATGACATGAATCGAATTAGATACTTGGTCGTCAAGCCGGTAGACGTAGCTACTTACGTGGAAAGTGGTGTTGCTGATTTAGGATTCGTTGGAAAAGATGTTTTATTAGAACAAGAAAAAGATGTTTATGAACTGATGGATTTAGAATTCGGTAAATGTATATTTGCTGCTGCAGGGTTTCCAAATACTTTAATAGATAAGGGTGAAGAAGCATTAAGAATTGCTACTAAATATCCAAATATCACGACAATTTATTTTCAAGATCGTCAAAAAATAGAATTAATTTATTTAAATGGTTCAGTTGAACTTGCACCAATCGTTGGACTATCTGACATCATTGTCGATTTAGTGGAAACAGGTAGTACTTTAAAAGCAAATGGTTTGGTCATCTTAGAGGAAATGATGACAATCAGTGCTAGAGTCATCTCAAATCGAGTTAGTTATCGCTTTCAACATGATCGGATACAACAATTTTTAGACGAAGTGAAGAAGGGGAAGATGATGTATGCTGGACATTCTATCGATTGAACAAAAAAGCGAAAAGCTTAATCAAATTCTACATAGAACGGTTCTTCCAACAGCTCAAATTGAAAAAAGAGTTGATGATATTCTTTCAGATGTGAAAGAAAACGGAGATAATGCAATTCGTAAATATACGTTCATGTTTGATCAAGTAAACTTAGAAACATTTGAAGTTTCTGAGGAAGAAACATCGCAAGCATTGAATGAGATCAATGATGAATTAATGGAAGCACTACTTGCTGCGAAGGAAAATATAGAACGGTACCACGTAAAACAACTACAAACTGGTTACAAAATAGAAAATGAAATATCAACAATACAACAAATTGTTAATCCAATTGAAAGAGTAGGAATTTATATCCCAGGAGGTAAAGCAGCGTATCCTTCAACCGTTTTAATGAACGCGATCCCTGCAAAAATTGCTGGAGTCAATGAAATCGTCATTGTAACGCCTCCAAATAAAGAAGGTAAAGTTAAAAGTTCAATTCTAGTTGCAGCGAAATTAGCTGGCGTTTCAAAAGTCTTAAAAATAGGTGGTGCTCATGCAATAGGTGCTCTTGCATTTGGAACTGAAACAATCCAAAAAGTCGATAAAATAGTCGGTCCTGGAAACTTATATGTAGCTTTGGCTAAGAAAAGTGTGTCAGGAATAGTTGGTATTGATATGGTTGCTGGTCCAACTGAAGTGGTTATTTTAGCAGATGAACATGCAAATGCAAGATTTATCGCTGCAGATTTAATGGCACAAGCTGAGCATGATGAAATGGCATCAAGTATTGTGATGACAACGTCAAATGAATTAGCTGAGAAAATTCAACAAGCATCAAATGACTTAATCGAAGAACAACCACGTAAAGAAATTATTCAAAAAGCCTTTGAAAACTATGGGGCGATCATTAAAGTCAATTCAATAGAAGAAGGGCTTAATCTTGTGAATAAAATTGCACCAGAGCATGTTGAAATCTTACTTAAGGATCCAGAAGAATATGTGACAAAGATTAAAAATGCTGGGGCCATTTTTGTAGGAGAATATACCCCAGAACCTGTCGGCGATTATTATGCGGGTACGAATCATACATTGCCTACTAGTGGAACAGCCAGGTTTACATCACCATTGTCGGTTAATGACTTCCAAAAGAAAACATCAGTTGTTTATTACAGTAAGGAAGCACTAAAGGCTGCTAGAAATCATATAGAGACCATTGCAAATGAAGAAGGCTTATTTGGACATAAAAAAGCAATCAGTATCCGCTTTGAGGAGGAATGAAATTGAGAATAGCTAATATTTCAAGACAAACAAAAGAGACAAATATATATCTAAAATTGAATTTGGACGGAGACGGTAATAGTAATATTTATACTGGAATTGGTTTTTTAGATCATATGCTAACGCTATTTTGCTTTCACAGCGGGGTTGAAATGGAACTTAATTGTGTCGGAGACTTAGACGTCGATGATCACCATACAACAGAGGATGTAGGAATTGCAATTGGGCAAGCATTATTGGAATCACTTGGTGAGAAAATTGGAATCAATCGTTATGGATCAAGTTATATTCCAATGGATGAAACTTTAGCAAGAGTTGTGATTGATTTTAGTGGCAGACCCTATCTTGTTTACAATGCACGAATAGAAAGAGAGAGGGTCGGGACGATGGATACTCAAAATATTAAAGAATTTTTTAAAGCACTAAGCTCAGAAGCCCGAATGAATTGCCATATGGAAGTTTTATATGGTGATAATGACCATCATAAAATTGAGGCATTATTTAAAGCTTTTGGCAGAGCTGTTAAACAGGCAATAGAAGTCAATTCTACTAAATTACCTTCAACGAAAGGACTTCTTTAAAATGAATATTATCATTGATTATGGTGTCGGAAATTTAGATTCATTAAAAAGAGCATGTGAGGAACTAGATTTCCAAGTGGTTGTCAGTAATAAAGTTGAAGAGATCAAACAGGCTTCTTCTATTATTCTACCTGGAGTAGGTGCTTATGAGGCAGCTATGACGGAATTAAATAATCTAAAGTTAGTAGACATTATGATAGAAAAAGCAAGCGATGGCATACCGATATTAGGAATCTGTCTAGGTATGCAATTATTATATGAATTTAGTGATGAGAACGGGGGATCAAAAGGACTTGGATTACTAAAGGGTACGGTCAAACAAATACCTAATTTTGTGAAGGTTCCTCATATGGGATGGAATAAACTATTCTTTAACAAAGAAATAAATCTATTGAAATACGTAAATGAAGAAGAGTATGTATATTTTGTACACTCATATTATGTGGATTCCTCAAATGAAGAAGTCGTAGCTTTTAGTGATTATGGTGTGAAAATACCAGCAATTGTAAATCAAAATAATATTGTAGGAATGCAATTTCATCCAGAAAAAAGTAGTGATACTGGATTAAATCTATTAAAAGCATTTAAGGAGCTGTGTATATATGATTCTATTTCCAGCAATTGATTTGAAGGATGGTAAATGTGTACGTTTAGAACAAGGAGATTTTTCAAAACAAGAGATTTATAGTAGCTCCCCTTTGGAGGTTGCATTGGCATTTGAAAAAGTTGGAGCAACAGTACTTCATATTGTTGACTTAGATGGAGCAAGAACTGGTGAAAGACGAAATGCTTCGATCGTTAGAGATATAGTAGAAAATACGAATTTAGACATTCAATTAGGTGGTGGGATCCGTTCCTTAGAATCAATATCTTTTTGGTTGGAGCTTGGAATTAAAAACGTGATATTAGGAACGGTTGCAATCGAAAATATGAACATTGTAAAGGAAGCAGTGGACCGCTACGGGGAGCGAATCATTGTCGGAGTTGATGCAAAGGACTCGTTTGTTGCAACCAATGGTTGGGAAAAAGCTACTGTTCAAAATAGCTTTGAATTCTGTAAAAAACTTGAAAAACTAGGTGTGAAATCAGTCGTTTATACTGACATAGCGAAGGATGGAATGCTTAGTGGACCAAATATAGAAGCGTATAAAAAGCTGTCTAATGAAACGAACTTACAGATCATTGCATCCGGTGGAGTAAGCTCGATTGCTGATTTACTATCACTTCAAAGACTGAATCTATATGGGGCTATTTCGGGTAAGGCATTATATGAGAAGAAGTTTTCTTTAGAGGAGGCGCTAACATGCTTGCAAGAAGAATCATACCTTGCTTAGATGTACGAAATGGGCGAGTAGTAAAGGGGAAGCAATTTTCAAGCATTCAGGATGTTGACTCTCCTACAAAATTAGGGAAGTATTATAGCGATCACGGAGCAGATGAACTTGTATTTTACGATATAACTGCTTCAAATGAAGAGAGAGATATTTCACTACGATTTGTTTCAGATGTAGCAAAAGAATTGAGAATACCGTTTTGTGTTGGTGGTGGTGTTCGAACACTTGCTGATTTTACAATGCTTTTAAGAAACGGTGCTGACAAAGTGTCGATTAATTCTTCGGCAGTTTTGAATCCAGATTTAATTAAGGAAGCATCAGAACGATTCGGTACACAATGCGTTGTTTTATCAATCGACGCGAAGAAAAATGATGCTGGCGTATATAAGGTTTATATAAATGGTGGTCGAAAAGAGACGGATTTAGAAGTAGTTGAATGGGCAAAACGTGGAGTTGAACTTGGGGCAGGAGAAATTGTCATCAATAGTATCAATGAAGACGGAATGAAGTCTGGCTATGATATAGAGTTATTACAAAAAATAACAAGTACAGTCAATATCCCAGTCATCGCATCAGGTGGAGCAGGGAAATTAGAAGATTTTTATGAAGCTATTGATGAAGCAAATGTAGATGGAGTTTTAGCAGCGTCAGTATTTCATTTTGGAGAGATTCAAATAAGCGATCTAAAAGATTTTTTAAGTCAGAAAGGTATTTCCATTCGAATATAGGGGGAGTATGAGATGTTTAAGATTCATAACATTCAATTTAATGAAAAAGGATTAGTTCCTGCAATTGTCCAAGATGTGAAAACAAAAGATGTATTAATGCTTGCATATATGAATGAAGAATCGATTCAACAAACAGTACAGACAGGAAATGCAACATATTATAGTAGAAGTCGTCAAAAACTTTGGGTAAAAGGTGAAACATCTGGAAATCGCCAGACAGTAAAATCTATCGCATATGATTGTGATCAGGACACTATTTTACTTGAAGTAGAGCAAAATGGTGTAGCGTGTCATACAGGAAACTGGAGTTGCTTTCAAGAAAAGACTGAGTTAAGCGGTAGCGATGTGAAATACAATCTAACTATCTTAAATGATCTGTATCAAACAATTGTTAATCGAAAATCAAATCCAGTTGAAGGTTCTTATACTACATACTTGTTTGATAAAGGCATTGATAAAATTCTAAAAAAAGTAGGAGAAGAATCGAGTGAAGTAATCATCGGTGCAAAAAACGATGATACGAATGAACTTGTGTATGAAATAAGTGACCTAGTTTATCACGTAATGGTACTAATGGTTGAAAAAGGTGTAAAGCTTGATGAAATTAAAGAAGCATTAGTAAATAGAAGAGAGAAGGTTCGCTCTTGAAGATTGATGGTCATACGCATACCCACTATTGTCCACATGGAAGTGGAGATGATGTTGAAAACATGATTCAAAAAGCAATAGAATTAGGTTTTGACGAATATCATATCACTGAACATTCTCCAATTCCTTCCTCATTTAAAAGCCGTTTGCAACCTTTGGAAGTTATTGATACTTTAGCAATGAATGAGGGAGAAGTAGATGGGTATGTAAGAGAAATGATTGCATTAAAAGGAAAATATAAAGATAGAATAAAAGTGAAAATTGGTTTTGAATTAGATTACTTACCAATGGATACAGAGTGGACAAAACAATTTCTGAATGAATATGGAAAATATTGTGATACTGGCATATTATCTGTACATTTTTTAGAAGGGCAAGAAGGCTGGCGTTGTATTGACTATCAAGCAGAGGATACACTTGAAGGGCTAGTAAACTATTATGGTAGTACCGAAGATTTCCAACTAGCTTACTACGAAATCGTAAACCAATCAATTTTAGTAGATTTAGGTCAATATAAACCAAAAAGAATTGGTCACATGACTTTATGCAATAAATTTAAACATTTTCTAAAGTGTGAAGAAACAAATGCAATCAAACAGAATCAAATTGATATTTTACATTTAATCAAACAAAAGGAATATGAACTGGATGTAAATACTGCTGGATTATTTAAACCGTATTGTAGGGAAATATATCCTCCAATGAATATAATCGATTATGCAAAACAATTACGTATTCCTCTCGTTTACGGTTCAGATTCCCATAGTGTGAAAGATATCGGTAGAGGTTATGAAATGGTCAATTTAGTGTAATGATAAAAACAGCCGATCCTAATGCGGTCGCCTGTTTTTTGTTTTGATCTTGAATGCATGTATGATGAAATATGAAAATGTTGTTTCAAGAAATATAAAAAGATGATTTCGTGAACAACGCACTCAATCAGAACAAACAAGGAAATGTAACTTAAAATGCCGAAATATATAATAGAAGAAATGTAAGCACAATATAAATCTGTAAATTTGAAAGAAGGATTAAAGTATGTCAGAAACATATAAAATGAAAGTT
>Ga0102589_1003424_pt1 | contig 16537 bp, 20 predicted proteins | sample AraplaMF_Col_mLB_FD_76858 | JGI IMG/M metagenome (GOLD analysis project Ga0102589, IMG submission 76858) | Arabidopsis root microbial communities from the University of North Carolina, USA - plate scrape MF_Col_mLB | ecosystem: Host-associated > Plants > Roots > Endosphere | place: USA... | reverse complement strand
GCAGTCGTCGATCCACAGGCGAAGCACGCATGCACGCAGGGCGCGATACTCAGCGGCAAGCTGGTTCACGTTGAAGCCCGCCCGCGCCCGTAGAGCGCCATGCTTTTGGGCGGCTGTTTCTCCGGCCAGATTGACAAGCCCAGCGCCTAGTCCCATTGACTTTTCGCGTTGGGCGTCCCGAGTTTGCGCCGTCCGCAAGTCCACTGCCACGTCTTTGAGCAGTTGCTCGACATGCTCGCGCAGTTCCGACGGTCCCATATGTTCCGCTGCCGGTAGAAGGGTGGCCGCAAACGCCTCCCACTGTGCCGCAATCGGCTCAAGGTTTCCCAAGATAAAGTCTGAGAGCCGCATGGCTGCATCTCCGGACTGGTCAGCGTTCCTGCGTTATAGGCATATAGTAACGGACTTCAATCGCAGAGCCTCGGTCGCGGCCGCTTGCCGTCGTGTTTCACATATAGCAGAGATTTTTTTGGTTGGCGATCGCGGCTACGGACGCGTGAACAGGCCGGACGAGGCCAGTCCGCGATCGGTAATCAAAAAAATGTTTGTGCTAAACCGCTCCGCAGGCGTTCGCTTCTATGGGCATTGAATGAACGGCGCGGTGACTCGCCATACCGGCGCGTGGCCATCGCACGCCGGAACGGGGCGGTCGGTGCGAGCCGGTCACGCGAAGACAGCGGGAATGCGACGGTCAACGGGCAAATAGTGCGGAGTTTCGCGGCATTGTGATGGTGCGACGACGCCAGGGCACGAGTCGGTTCGGGTTGGCCGCATCGGGGAAGGCCAACGTGCTCGAGGATGGTTGGGTTCCGGTCAGTGCACATGGGTAGGATTGGGTGGCGCCCGCGCGAGGATGCCAAGCACAGCGCCGTCAATGCGGACCATTTGGCCCGTGCCGCACACCGGGCAATCGCGCAGTGATTTGCCGGTGAGGCGCAGGTAACGGTCACGGTAGTCTTCGCCGATGTGGGGTGATGCAGTGGGGGGCGGCTCGACGCCGAGCAGCCGCCGGCAGGTGGCCAGTCGCGCTGCCCGATGACAGTTGGCGAGCCACCCGTAGCTGCGGATGCGCTTGAAACCGTCGGGCAGCACGTGCAGCAGGAAGCGGCGGATGAACTCGTCGGCCGTCAGCGTCATGGTTCTGTGGCGGGCTTCGTGCCGGTAATCCTTCCAGCGGAAGAGGACCGAATCGCCATCGAAATGCAGCAGCCGGTCGTTCGAGATGGCAACGCGATGGGTGTAGCGGCCCAGGTAGTCGAGCACCTGTTGGGCGCCGCCAAACGGCGGTTTCGCGTAGACCACCCACTCCACCCGGGCGGCAGGCGCGAGCCAGGCGGCGAACGCCTGGGGATCCCGCAGGGGTTCGAGCTGGCCATGGAAGCACAGCGCGCCGGCGTTGAGCGCGCGGCGCAGCTGCTCGAGAAAGAGCCGCCGGAAGAGCCGCGAGAGGACCCGCACGGGCAGGAAGAAGCCGGGCCGGCAGGCGATCCAGCGCTCGCCGTCCGGCGCGATGCCGCCGCCCGGAACGACGCAGTGCACGTGCGGATGGTGCAGCAGGTTCTGCCCCCACGTGTGCAGCACCGAGATGAAGCCGATCTCCGCGCCCAGGTGTTTCGGATCGGCGGCGATCGTCTTTACCGGCAGACCCATGCCGATGCCCTCAGCCGTGCCCAGCGGCGCGCGATGAGCGCCATCGAGCTGTGCAGCGCGGCCACGCTCGGCGGCCATGTCGAGCAATGCGATGCCTGCGGCCATCAGCGCATTGCCTACGACTCGTGCCGCCATCGCTGCTGTCCGAAGTGCCAGTCGCTCGCCCGTGCCCAATGGCTCGAACGCCGACAGGCTGAACTTCTTCCCGACGTCGAGTACTCTTGTTCTGGTAAGCGAGCGCCGCGATGGGCTCAGGGAGCGTAAAGACGACATGGAAGGAAACTTCTCTATGACATTCTGTTTCGCACCAGCGCAGAGACGCTGCGTGATCCGGCGGACATCGGCACCGGTTTCCAGCAGGTGCGTGGCGAACGCGTGCCGCAGCGAATGGGGTGTCACGGGTTTCGCGATGCCGCTGCGCTCACGTGCAAGCTGGCATGCGTCGCCCACGGCATGACGGGTGATGGGCCGCCCCGGAATGCTGCCCGGAAAGAGCCAGTCCCTCGGGTGGGCGTCCTGCCAGTACAGTCGCAGGATCTCGAGCAGGCGCGGCGAGAGCATTACGTAGCGATCCTTACGGCCTTTGCCTTGGCGCACGCGGATCATCATCCGCTGGCTGTCGATATCGGTAACCTTCAGATGCACGACTTCCGAGACACGCAGGCCGGCCGCATAAGCCGTCATCAGGATGGCGCGTTGCCTCAGGCTGGGAATCGACTCGAAGAAGCGCGTGACTTCCTCGAAGCTCAGGATGACCGGAAGCTTCACGGGCCGCTTGGGCAGAGGAAAGTCCTCGGCGCTCCAGTCGCGCCTGAGAGTGATGCGGTACAGGAAGCGCAGCGCGCCGACGGCCAGCTGCACACTGCTCGGCGCGAGCTTGCGTTCGTTAGTCAGATGGATGATCCAGGCGCGGATCTCTTCGGGGCCGAGTGACTCGGGTGAACGCCGGAAGTACCGGGCAAAACAGGATACCTGCTGCAGATAGGACTTCTGGGTATTCTCCGCAAGGTTGCGGATCTGCATGTCGTGCAGCATGCGTTGGCGCAGTGGCGTCATGGCGAGCCTCCTGGAAGCAATGGTGGAATGCCCAACCGGGCGTCCACATACTGCTCCTGGTGGCCCGCTCACCATCTCGCCGGGGTCCGGCTACAGGGAAGCGTGCTCATGAAACGTCAGGCACTGACCTTCGCTATCCTCCCAATACCGCGTCAGCGGTTAAGTACAATTTCATATTCCGGCCGACCCTCATAAGGGGGTGACCGTGCTTTCGCTGCACAATGATACGCCGGCGCGCGAAATTCTCTTTTAAATCAATAATTTGGCCCTACGGCCTGTGGCCGGTCCCGCCAAGCGGGAATGAGCCCCTTCGGGCGGCCGGGCGAGGCTCATGGCGGGTCTCAGTATGGGGTCTTGCATGCGCTCGGGGGGGGCCCTTGTGGGTGGCGACTCCAGCGCCTGCACCAGGCGGCGGACCAGTTCGCACGCCGCCTCGGGCGAGGCCACATTGGTGAAACCGACAAGAAGGCCTCGCGGCCCGGGCGCGCCCAAGCGCCAGTGGGTCAGCGCATCTACGGCGAAGCCGGCGGCGTTGGCGCGGCGCTTCATCTCGACATCGTCGATGTCGTCGTGCAGCCCTACCAGCAGGTGCATACCGCCATCGCGCGGTTCGGTCCGCAGGCCGCGCGACTCATAGGGCAGTAGGGCGTCGGCGAGGAAGTTGCGGCGCTTCGCATAGAGCGCCCGCATGCGCTTGATGTGGCGCGCGAAATGCCCCTCCTCGATGAAGTCGGCCACAACGGCCTGCATCAGTTCGGGGCAGCCACCGTGCAGCGAGCGTCGGCAGGCGGCCGTGAACGCCGCAATCTGGCTGTTCGGCACGACCACATAACCCAAGCGCAGCCCTGGAAACAGGACCTTGCTGAACGCGCCGCAGTAGACCACGCGCTCGTGCCGGTCCAGGCTTTTAAGGGCTGGCAAGGGGTGGCCGCGATAGCGGTACTCGCCGTCGTAGTCGTCCTCTAGGATCCAGCCGCCGGCGGCTTCGGCCCATTCCAGCAAGGCGGCACGCCGCGGCAGCGTCATCGACACGCCGGTGGGGCTCTGGTGCGAGGGCGTGACCACGGCCAGCCGGGCTTGCGGCCAGCGCCGTGCAGCCAGCCCCACATCCGTGCCCTGCGCATCCACAGGCACGCGATGCAAAGGGTGACCGAGCCGTGAAAGCGTCTGGCCGGTCGGCGGGTAGCCGGGGCTTTCCACCCAAGCGGAGTCGCCGGGCTGCAGCAGGGCTTCGGCCACTAGGCCGACCGCCGCGGCGTAGCCCGGCACCACAAACACCTGAGCTGGGTCAGCCGCGATACCCCGCGAGCGATGCAGATAGGCCGCCAGCGCCTCACGCAGCCTCGGCAGGCCGGCCGGGTGGGGGCGGCTCAGCGAACCGCTGCTTCGGGCCTGCCGCGCCACCAGGCGTGCCCACAGCTTGCGGGGGAACTCGCCCAATGCGGGCAGGCCGAGCTGCAGCAGACCTGTGTCCTCGCCTTCCGTAGTCGGGGTAGGGCGGCGCGATCAGGCGCGCACAGGCCGAGGCGTGCGGGTTCTGGCCGGCGGTCGGCCGGTCCGCCGCACTTCGTCCCCGCCCAGCTTCGGCTACGAAAGTGCCCGCGGGCCCACGTGCGATCAGATAGCCCTCGGCGATCAAGCGGTCGTAGGCCGCCTCGACGGTGCCGCGCGCGATGCCCAACTCCACAGCCAAGTTGCGTAGCGACGGCGCGCGCTGGCCCGGCGCCATCTGTCCCTAATGGATGAGGGCCTTAAAGCGCTCGTAGATCTGGACGTGCAGCGGCGTTCTGCCCCGAGGTTGAATGCGCAGTAAAGAGGAATGGCCCAATCATTTTGTCGAAAAGTGGACCTGTTCATTGTGACAGCGACAACGCACACTGGGTTCCATGTTCCGCCCCCCGATACCGCCGCAGACACCATGAAAACCGATCCATTCCCACTCGACGTCAGCAGCGAGCAGCAGCCGCTGCTGCGTCACGCCGAGACCGAGGCAGAGCTGCGCGCCTGCTTCGACGTCATGAAGCAGCTGCGCCCGGCCCTGAAGGATGCCGAGGCGCTGCTCGCAGCCGTGGCCGTGCAGGGCCCGCAGGGCTACCGCCTGCTGGCGGCTTGGCGCGAGGGCCGTCCCGTGGCTCTGGCCGGCTATCGCTTCCTGGACAACCTCATCCATGGCAAGTTTGTGTACGTGGACGACCTGATCGCCTGCGAGAGCAGCCGCGGCGAGGGCCTGGGTGAGCGCTTGCTGGCTTACTTGCGGGATCTGGGCCGAGCGGGCGGCTGCGAGCGGCTGGTGCTCGACACGGCCCTGTCCAACAGCCTCGCCCAACGCTTTTACTTTCGCTCGGGTCTGCTCGCCCGAGGCCTTCACTTCAGCATGGACCTGCAATGAAGCCCTTCGACATCCTGCTGCTCGAATGCAGCCCCCGCATGGACGCCACCAGTACCCGCCTGGGTCATCGATTGCTGGACGCGCTGCGTCCGCGCATCGATGGCAAGCTGCGGCTGACCGAACGCCGCATTGGCGCGGAGCCCCTGCCGCCGATCAGCGCCGCCTACGCGGAATCGCTGCTGCTGCCCATAGGCGAGGCGCGTGAGTGCTATGGTGCCGAGCTTTCACTGAGCGACGAACTGGTGAGCGAGCTTGAGCGCGCTGACCTGCTGCTGATCGCCACGCCCGTACACAACTTCACGATCCCTGCGGCGCTCAAGACCTGGATCGATTACGTGGTGCGCCGCGAGGTGACCTTCAAGTCCACGCCGCAGGGAAAGGTCGGTCTGCTACGCGACCGGCCGACCCTGGTGGCCGTGACATCCGGCGGCGCGATGTTCCGCGACCCACCGCAGCAGCCGGACTTCTTCCGCCCGTACCTGCACGCGGCCTTGGGCGTGATGGGTCTCAACAGCGTCCGCTTTGTGCAGACCACCGGCTTGGCGTTCAGCGATACGCCGATGAACACCGTCGACACGGCCGTGCAAGCTTGGCTGGAAGAGGGCCTGCAGCAATTCACCCGCACGTTGCGGAGAGAAGCGGTCACCTCTTAATGAGGGGACATCATTGAAATTGCACCGGGTGATCCCAAGCAATTGATCAATCAACAAAATACCCTCCTTCACAGGAACGAGAAAGCACGTATGAGCTACGATACCCATCTCCGCCTGAACCACGCACAAGTCTCGAGCGAGCTATTCAATAAGCTTGCCGAAGTGAGCATGGCCGTCGCCAAGGGCGGCAACGTCGACCCGACATTGACCCACCTGGTGGACGTCCGCGCCTCGCAACTGAACGGCTGCACGTTCTGCCTGGACATGCACATCAAGCAGGCCAAGCTGCACGGCGAACGTGAGTTGCGCCTGCACCATGTGGCGGCCTGGCGCGAGTCGCCGCTGTTCGACGCGAAGGAGCGCGCTGCACTGGCCTGGACCGAGGCGCTGACCCAGCTCACACCCGCCGGCATCTCCAATGAGCTGTATGCAGAAGTGTGCGAGCAATTCGGCGAGAAGGAGCTATCGGACCTGACCTACCAGGTGATGCTCATCAACGCTTGGAACCGAGCCGGCGTCGCTTTCCGCACCACTCCTGGTGCGTTCGACAAGGCCTTCGGCCTGGACCGCGCGAACCTGAGCTGATGCGGCGCCTGGGAGGGGCAGCCGCCCCTTCAGAGGCGACGATTGCTGTCGAGCGGTCAACATGACGGCAGTCTTGTAAGCCTGCACCTGGTTCCCACTGAATCATTGAAATGGCACCGACCGTAGGACAAAGGAACAGTGTCCCCGCCCCCATGCGAGGGTTGGCCGGGATACGGGTCTTATGCGCTGCAGCGCATAAAGCAGAGGGTTTTTTGATTAGCGGTCGCGGCCGCAAGCGTGTGAGCAGGACCTGGCGAGGTCAGCCCGCGACCGGTCATCAAAAAACCCTCTGCTATATCTGAAGCTTCTGATATTTTCGAATCCGGGCCTGTCTCATTTGGGCTTTGAGAAACAAGGGGAAGCAGGGTGCAGACGGTGAGGGCCGGCCGCGCGCTTAGCAGCGTCGCCGACAGGCGTACCGCGGAATAGTGCGGCGTGCTCAGGCGCACGCGGCCTAGCAGGGTTGCCAGGTGCTGGTCCGAATTCTTGCCGCGGTAGTGCTGGGAGAAGCGGGTCATGTACGCGCTGCCCGCCCGGTCGGCAAAGCGCTCCAGGTAGGCGCGGCGCTGAGGCGAACTCCGGTCTTCGAAGATGTCGCTCATGTCGGGCCTGGCGTGGAACATCTCATGGCGCACGATATCGCGCATGAGGCGGATGAAGACCAGGTTGACCGAATGTTGGAAACCTTCGCGCACGGTCATGATACGCTCGCCTTCCCAGCGCTCGAAGTTGCTGAAGCTCTGCCGCCCGCCGCCAGTAAAGAAGGCTTCGCCCGGGTTGCCCGAATACTTGCGTTCCATGGCCGCTTCGAGCATCGGCGTCAGTTCCCGGTCTGCCGGCAAACGCGCCTGGTCCAGGTAATCGACCGCCCAGCGGCTGAGCGCATCCTGCTTCGCCAGCTTCACGCCGGCCAGATCTGCGCGGCTCATGCCCGCATAGCGGCCGTGCAGCTCGGTAACGATTTCCAGGTAAGTGACCAGCGTGCGCAGATCAGGTAATGCGGATCGCCGCCATCGTGGTCGGGAAGCGGATCGACGGTCAGGTTGACCAGCTGCACGCGACCATCGTCGCCTTCGACCGCGACACTGTCCCGCGTGACGGTCCGGCCGGTTTCGACAGCCTCACGGAAGAGCGTGCGCAGGTCCAGCCCCAAACGCATTCGGTGACCGGCTGGCGGCGTTGGGCCGCCTGCAGGGCATCGTCGGCATGACGGCTCAGGGCGAGGTGGATCTCCAGGAGATAGATGCAGTGCTTTTTCTCCAGCGGCATAAACAGATCCGCGAACTCGCTGACATTCTCCGAGGTGCCAAGAAAGAGAAAGCCATCAGGACGCAGTGCATGGTGGAAGATCGGGATGACCTGGCGCTGCACGTCGCGGCCGAAATTCGCCGCACAGCGTGATCCGCGATCCACCATTCTCGCGAATGGACCTGATCTCCTGCCGCAACCTGCTGATCCGATCAAGGCGAGAGCCTCTTCAGCCCAGCCGACCGGTCCAATCACCTCGGCGCCCTCGCCTTCGAGCAAGAGCGTGATTGCCTGGCTAACCCCGTAGTCATCCTCGATGACGAGGTACTTCAGTTTGCTCTGCCATCTCTCAAGGACGTCGTCGACCTCAACGCCAAGGTATTTCACGGTGCTTTCGAGCTTTGGAATGACCGAGAAGCAACTGCACGGCCCGAAGGTTCTTCGTTCATTGGTAAATCAATGAGGCTTTCGTGCGCCGCATGGTATGCGTACCGTACGCCGTATCGTCAAGCCTGATAGAGCCAATCCATCGGTGGACCAGCCGGGCATACTTTCGCGTTGAAATATGCGCCGACGCGTGCAGGCGGCTTGGAAACAAATAGTTGGCGGGTCTCAGTCCGCGGCTTTGATCCAAGCTTCGATACCCCGACGAGTTCCTCCGTTGTCTCAAATTGAAGCGGTCTTGCCGATCGTGGCTATTTCAATGGACCAGAGATCAGAGGCTGCGGAGACGCTGGCATTACGCAATTCGTACCGGAGCCGATGACGTCAACCGCCCGGCCGATGGACGTCTTGGTAAGGCAGACTTCATCTACGTGGCGCCGGCGGACAGTGTCGTCAGGAAACTTGGCAGCACGCACACCTATTCCAACCAAAGTCCGCGTATCGCTCGCGTCCGCGCTGGGCACGCGGTGCGCGAGACGAAAGGGTTCGGTCGCGATGCCAGGGACAGGGACTCTCACGCCTTGGAGCCATACGAAGTGATGGGTTGTACCAAATAATTCCCTTTGCCGAAGATTAAGCGCGTATGCTGGGGTTGCCAACCGGCAAACACAGCAGGAGTTCTCATGGCAAAAAGCCAACTACGCGGCAATCGTGAAGCGAAAAAACCAAAACAACCGAAGAAGCCTTCCGTACCGGCAACCCCATTCAGCACGGTTCAGCCGCGCGTTCGGAACGACGATCTCGCCAAGCGGAAATCATAAGCCGGACAAGTGCCCGGCAAGCCGTGATATCACCGCAGGGTGATACATTTTCATTCAACGAAGGCCGACCGATAAGGGAGGCGCACCATGATCCATCCTGACACAGGCCCGACATTTCGAGGCCTGCCACTTACCGCCGAGCAAGACTCGGAGATTCGCCACTATCAGAACAGAAAAATGAGGCTTGGGAAGCCATGGGACACCGCGGAACTGCGCGGGATGCTGGAAGACATGCTGTTGCCGCCGAAGACAGAGGATAGCCCTCAGGAACATGTTTTTCTGGCGCCATGCGCTGCCGCCGAACGTGCGGCATCGTTCGTCGACGAGGCCATGGACCCAATTGCAGCATACGAAGATTGGAACGCCGCCATGGAAATCGAGGGGATGAAAGGCCAAGCGCGCTGATGTCGGCTACCAGGTGGAGATGGCGCTTGTCGTTGCGAGCGGCAGGCCGATCCCGGCAGCCGGGTCGGCCATTGGCTGGATCTCGATAAAGGGCCGTTTCGACTCGACCTTGCCGAATATGGCGGCAAACGGAATGTCGGCGGCATCCCGGCCGGTGCCGATGCGCAGGAGGCCAGTCGGAATGGACACCCCCGAGGGATCGAGCAGGTACCATCCGCCTGACAGGAACACCTCGACCACCGCGTGAAAGTCCGGCGCGCCCAAGGCGGGATCCGCACCATAGTCCACGCTGCTGGACATACGGGCGGGAATACTCAGGGCGCGGCAGATCGCGATCATCAGATGGGAAAAATCCCGGCATACGCCGGTGCGCTCGACAAGCGTATCGATTGCCGAGGTGCGCTCATTGGTGGATCGCGAAAGAAAGCGCACATGGTTGCGTACCCACTCGCGAATCGCATACACGCGCGAATAGCCGGGATGCATGCCGCCAAACTCGCGCATGGCGAACTCCATCATGCGATCGGATTCGCAATACCTGCTCGGCGCCAAGTACGACAGTACATCGAAGGGAAGTTCGGCCACCGGTACCTCCGTTAGCGACATGCCATCGTCCAGCCGATGATCGATATCCACCACAGCATCATAGCGGATGGCCAGCGGGCCCTTGGTCGCACGTATTCTGAGCAGGCGGTTGCAGAGCGGATCCGTGTAGCGAGCGGCCTGAATTGGTGGCGTGAGCGCCAGACGCTCGGAGACAACGGACTGTCTTGCTGTCTTCGCAGCTTCGACAATCAACAGAAAGTCTCCTGTGGGATCGAGGATCTCATAGGACAGGTTCACCGAGTACCGAAGACGGTTCATTTCCGGCCTTGTGTCGACATGGAGGCGAAGACGGTGGCGGCCGCGGGAACGGCTCTGGCCATCCAATTCAGTGTAGCGCCAGAAGTGGGCGAGCGTTCCGCGCTAGCGGGCACTGCACGTGCCTGACGCAGCGCCTCCCCGATCAATTTGTAAGCAGGTTAGGAAGGTGTGCATCGCCCCCCTATACTGCTAGGTGCAGCGTTTCGGAAGCTAAGTGCTTCTGGTCCGCCTATCACTCGTTTCCGGGCTCTCCCCCTCGATGACGTCCTAGGACTGGTGACTCCTGAAGTCACTCAAGGGGATTCCTGGAACATTCATGCAAGATGCCACGCGGCGACCGCCGTTCGTCCTCTCCCCCAGTAGCAAGGCAAGCCAGTCTTTCGCCAGGATCGATGCAATCGATGTCTGGAGAGAGAGACTCTTCCCGGCAAGACCGATCACAAAGCTGGCTTCCGCCTTCGTTGCGGCTCTTCCGCGTTTCAGGTTGGCGCAGCCGTTCTCTCTTCGTGATGAAGACGCCGTAACGATCTTGAGCAATGCGATATGGATAAAAATGATTACCCGTTGGCAATGGAAGATCAGCGCCCACAACGGTGACAGTTTTTCAACAGTGCGATCACCATGCCATCCTGGCAGGCAATGAAGGGAGATATCGTGCCGAAAGAATCTGCAGAGACCACTAGCCGGACCATATATGTCAGGCGCCTTCTACGCGACCACAAGGTAGGCAGGTCGCCGAAGGGAAACACTCAGCGATTCGGCGTCATGCGACTGGCCGCGCCCAGAGGGCATCAGGCAATCACGCTGCTGGTCGACTGGGATCGTGCTGTCAGTGAAGGCTGGCCAGACCTGCGGTCACCGTCCTGCACCCGAACCAGGGTCGTCAGGAGCATCGGCCGCAGTCATCATCTAGCAAGCATCCGCCGGCTCGCCAGAAATGGACACTGAGATTGCGTGAGGTAAATTCATGCGTACGCTGTTGTATTTCAGTCTGAAAGACCCCGCCACGGCACGACTGGAAAAAGTGCGACTCGGCGATTTGGGCGGTGCCTCAGCACGCGTCAAAGGGCCGTGGTTTGTCCAGCGCGACAATCAGCCAGTCGAGGGATTTCCGCCGACTGACATCGGCCAGACTACTTACCGGGAAGAGGCGGCGATCGCCGGAATCCTCGTCGGCGCGTTTGTGTGCGCGCTAGTCATTTTGCGATATGGAGTCTCCGTTGGCGCCGGTGCCACGGCCGTTGCGTATGTTGGCGCTGTCATGGTTGGCGCGATGATCGGCTGGTGGGCCGGCGGATTGGTCGGCGGCAAGATTGGCCGCCTTGGGCTGTGGCTGCAGAATGTGCAAGCGGCACCAGGCCAGTTGCTGATGATAGCCAGTTGCGATTCGAAATCGAAGGAGGCCCTGAAGCAGATCATCAACGAACTGGGCGGCGTCGGGGTCGACGAGCATAGTGACCTGATGCCGAATTTCAGATGGCTATGATTGCCGCTTCGGACCGGCCGTGCCGATGCGCCCTCTGAAAACGTACGTTACCAACCCTGAACGAGAAGGCGAAGCCCGAACTGTCCCCAGGAAGTTTGGCGGCCAAAGCGCCTATGGTTGGATCCCGCTGCTCCGAACTCAGATCAGCTTCGACTCCTACCAGGTAAGGGCATTACGTTGAAAAATTCACTCCAGGAAGACTGAAGATGGCTATGGATCGCATGACGGAATATCGCGGGTTCGATATCCATGTCGATCTCCATATGTCATCCAAGGACATGTTCGACGTCTGGTTCCAAGTCGAGGGGCCCATGAGTCCGCCTGGCGTCGCAGCGATTGGCAAGCGAATCAAAGTCTTTGGCGGGCCGTACTCCAGGCGTTGGGCTTACCTCGTGGCGGAGCTGGCAGGGCGGGCCGCCGTGGACGTTATTCTTGGGCCGGATGAATGTACGGAAGCAGGGAGCGGAGATCAGATATGCAAAGACGCATCACGATTGGTGAATATGAAGTGTTGATCGAAGCTAGGCAACACGTCGGCCTCAGCCAGTTGGTTGGAGCGATTGACTACGCAGTACGCTACTCGATCGCTCGTACAGATTGCCGACCCATCAGAGATGATCTTCCCAGCGTACATTCCTACGAACTCATTGACGGCACCGAATACTTTCACAGCGTCGATGCGGCGCTTGATTACGGAGAGGCAAAGGCTCGCGATGACATTGCTACCTTGTCGCCGAAAAATCGGACACAACCCGACATATCCGCGTATGCTCGGTGATGAAAGGAGATCGACATGTCGCAGAACAACGCAATCTACAAAGGCTTCAGGGTATCTGCGAGGGTGCGTCACGCATCCGGTGCAGTCCGCAGCGGCGACTCGGTTCAGCCGCGCTTCCTCGCTACCGTAACGATTACACAAATCAGTACAGGAATGGGTTCTCGCAGACGGCTGCCGCCCCTGATCCAGCATTTCGCCAGTGCGCCGCACGTTGCCATCGCGCTGGCCTTGTCGTCGGCCAGGGATGCGATTGACGGCATGTCCACCTTCATCAAGACGAGGTAGTCCCGGCCACTCACAGGCTCTGAACGAGAGAGAAAGGGGAGACATCAGCTCAGGAACAAAGCCGAACTGCGCGCCATGCTTCGTGCGGAACAGGAGAAATTTCCGAATGCGAGGGCCGCTTGCTTTGGCGACGTGTTCTGGCATGCCTCCCTTATCGAGTCGGCCTTCGTTGAATGAAAATTCATCACCCTGCGGCGATATCACGGCTTGCTGGGCATTTGTCCAGCTTATTGTTGATTTGCACTGAATCCTGACCCCACGGGGGATGCGGACAAAAAGTTGGACTGGTGTTAGGGCTACGCTGAATAAGCTGCTGATTTTTTGTGGAGCGGTTCGACGCGGAGCCTATTCGCTTTGAAAAATGGCTCTGATGACGAGATTTTGGCTTGCTGCGCCCTGGTGTGTTGGCGAGGCGCTCGCCCCGCACTCGCCCTTTATGGGCGGACTGCTCCCATCAGATGTCCTCGGCTCAGGTAAAGATTGGCCAGCGCCAGGGCCGTGAAGGCCCGGCCGGCATTCTTTTTCAGGCCGCGGTAGCGGACTTTGGTGAAACCCCACAGGCGCTTGACCACGGCAAAGACATGTTCGACCCGGCCACGGATCTTCGATTTGTTTCGGTTCTTCCCGCGTTGCACCTCGTCAATCTGGCCGTTCTTGCGGGTACGCTGATTGGTGAAGTCCTTGGCGTGGGGAGCTTTCGATGCGATCAGCTCCTGCTGACTGGCGTAGGCACTATCACCATAGACGCGCTGTTCCTGCCCATGCAGTAACTGGGGTAGCGCATGCTTGTTGTGGACATTGGCCGGCGTCACGACTGCCGAATGGGCCAACCCACTCTGGCTGTCCACGCCGATGTGCAGCTTCATCCCAAAGAACCACTGTTGTCCTTTCCGGGTCTGATGCATCTCGGGGTCGCGCGCCTTCTTTTCGTTCTTCGTCGAACTGGGGGCACCGATGATCGTGGCATCCACAATGGTGCCGGTTTTCAGTTTCACGCCGCTGGCTTGCAGGATCCGGCCTACCTCAGCGAATAGCCGCTCCGCAAGCTGGTGCTTTTCCAACAGGCGGCGAAACTTCAGCAGCGTGGTGGCATCCGGCACAGGTTCACGACCCAGGTCAATCCCAACGAAGCGGCGCAGGCTGGCGCTGTCATACAGCGCCTCTTCGCAGGCCAGATCCGCCAGGTTGAACCAGTGCTGCAAAAAGTGGATGCGCAGCATCCGCTCCAGGCCAATGGGCGGCCGGCCGTTGCCGGCCTTCGGATAGTACGGCTCGATCACCGCGCACAACGCCGCCCACGGCACGATCGTCTCCATCGTCGCCAGAAATGCCTCACGTCGCGTCGGCTTACGGTATTGCTCGAATCCAGCCCCTTGATCTGCACCCGCTGCCAACGTCATCTGCTTCATGTTCTTCTCTTTGCGCTCTTGATCCCTCACATAACGCTCTTCCTCATGAAGCGGAGGACTTAATCAGCATTGCCTTAGGCAGAGAATCCAAAGCTTTTTCGGTACTCGACTGGGCTGCGATAGCCTAGCGAGATCTTGATCCGCTTCTCGTTGTACCACCGGATGTACGAGTCGAGCGCCTCGATGAATTGTTCAATGGTGCTGGATTGCCAGTTCGTTGGATAGAAGAGCTCGTTCTTCAACCTTCCAAAGAAGCCTTCGCACGCGGAATTATCAGGTGAGTAGCCCTTGCGCGACATCGAGCGGACCAGCTTCGCACCGGCGATGCGAGATAGCCAGCCGGGCCAACGATAATGGGCACCACGGTCCGAGTGCACAATGGGCTGGTTACGGAAGCAGTGAATCGGTCAAGGAATCGACCCGGCTGGTAATGGCGGTAGAAGTTTTGGGGCTGTCGGACGGCGCCTGACAGCACTAGGTGGGCTCGGCGCGCACACTGGCTTCATTAGCCTCAGGAGTCAGCATGCACAACATCCATGTAGTAGTGTCGAATTTTGGCTGGACTGTGGAGCACGCCGGCGGCGGAGACGGAACTACGTTCCCCGGTCGGGAAGAAGCCATCTGCGCCGGCACCGCGCAGGCCAAGCGCGAACACGTCGATCTGCTGATTCACGGCCTCGATGGTGAGCTTACGGAACGACGCAGCTTTGAGAGCAACCCGCGAGACGTCAAGCCGTGACGGCTTCTGATACGAGGCGACCACAGCGGGCTAATGGTCCGAGAGCAGCCTTCACAGAGCTCCCGGACAGCCATCTATTTATGCTCCGTCGGTGTAGCCGTCGCGGTTCGTGATCCGCCCCCCATCGGAAAAGACATCCCGTCTATCGGTGACTGAAGCACCATCGGTGTAGACGTCAAACTTTGCGGTTTTGCCTCCATCGGTATAGGGATCCCGCGGCCCCAGCGTTCCGGCGTGGGCTACTGCAGCGCCAAGTGCGGTACTCAAGACTGCGAAAAGTACGAGTTTCTTAATAAGCATGTTCCACCTCCTAATAGGTGGTTTTCCCCCAAGTCTCCAATGCAGTATAGGCGCGGCGGGGCTCCTTTTTTGCATTGCACAACTTTATATTCGTCATGACCATGGTATCTGGCAAGCAACGCAGCAAAGGCTCAACTTCTCGTCCCTGACCAAGGGCTTTTCATTATGGCGCCGGCGTCAGCGCGTCGTAGGCGCGCTCACAGGCGAGTCCTGCGAAACGAGCGGCGTCAAGATCTGCAGCCAGGCTTCCAGCTCGGTCGTCAGGGCGGCGGAACCGCTCGGCAAGCAGGGCGTCTGAGTGGACGGCTGCCGGGCCTGAGGGGGCAGGGAGGGATCGTCGGCGCTGCCACCTGCGCCGAGTAACTCGGCAACTCGCACGCGCAGCCGCGCCACTGGCGAGCGACGAGCTGACGCAGCAGGCCATTGCCGATTGGCAGTACTGGCAGGACCGAGGCTATCAGTTCTGACATCAGATCGTCCGCCGTGATGCCATAGCATCCGCAGCCACCATGACGCCAATGACCTGCTGGAGCAGTACTCCCCGGTCAACACGGGTTCCGCTGACGGTTACCTATCTCGGGCGGACGCGCTTGGGCGCAAGCGCCTGCCGCCAAGTAGATCTCCGGGATCTGCTGCATCCCGTTGTTCACGATGGCCAGGCCGAACACCGCCGCCGCGGCGACTGCGAGCAAGGCCATCCGCGGGCGCACGCGCGACGTAGTTGGAGCCGATCACGCCGTTAGCCCCGCTGCGGTTCTCCACCACCACCGACTGGCCCCAAAGCTCCGACAACCGATGTGCCATCAATCGGCCGACGACGTCGGTTCCGCCGCCAGCAGAGCTTGCGCTTGTTCCATCGTATCCACACGAAGGCTTCAGACTCGCACACGTCCTCGGGAGCCATTGCGATCACCTGAACCTGGTCGCCGGGGCTGAGCGGCGAGGTTGGTGATCTCTTGCGAACCTCAGCTTCAAACGGAACGGTGAGTTGCTCCTCGAGGTAGTAGTACCACGCCATCGACCGCTCCTCTGAACCGTAAGCGTCGACGACTATTTCCATCGTGATTCGCTCTTCACGATCTGGATCGGACTTGGGTCTAGGCATGCTTATCGTGTGAATTGCGAAGCAATCAGAGATCGACGACCTTGCGCAGTAGCGCGAAGGAGACGCGCCAGTGACCTTCGTTCGGGTCGCACTCAACGGAGGCGGTCTTCTGGTTGATGCGCATGATGGTGCCGATGCGCTCGCGCAGGTGCTGGTCGGTGAAGCTGACGGTGTCGTCGACCCGGAAGTCCGCACGCTGCGCCCGGGGCGGTGGTGGCGATGAAGCGTGCGGCGGTTGCTGCGCGGCGGTAGTGGGGTAATTCTATATGAACGCGTCCCGTTTGCGCCAGGTTTTCGCTTGTTCAGACACTGACAGGATGGGCTGCAGCTCTATATTCGGCCCTCTTGCAGCCGGTATCACCGCTGCTGGCCCCTATGAA
>Ga0102589_1003421_pt1 | contig 16547 bp, 16 predicted proteins | sample AraplaMF_Col_mLB_FD_76858 | JGI IMG/M metagenome (GOLD analysis project Ga0102589, IMG submission 76858) | Arabidopsis root microbial communities from the University of North Carolina, USA - plate scrape MF_Col_mLB | ecosystem: Host-associated > Plants > Roots > Endosphere | place: USA... | reverse complement strand
CGTAAATAAATTTGATTTTTATCGTTATGACTATATTTGCGTGACCAAAGTACTTTCGGTACAGCGCCAAACATTGCTCCGCCGTCTAAATGTGTATTTCCTCCTCGCAGCCATGTTACTTGTATATCACCAATTTTTAAATGTTCCATTTTCTGTATCCCCCTTTTTTTTTATGTTATCATATAATTCAGAAAAATAATAAATTATCCAATAGAAGCAGCTCTTACAGCATATAAAAGGAGAAATATGATGAAACTAACAAACGAACAAGACATTATCCGATTAGTAAAAGAAGATCCATGGATGATGGATCTATTACAAACTGCTAAACAATTACAATTACCCGATTGGTGGGTATGCGCTGGGTTTGTCCGTTCAAAAATATGGGATACCTTGCACGGGTTTGAAGAAAGAACGCCTCTTCCAGATGTTGATGTTGTTTATTTTGATGCTGAAAATATTGATGAATCCGCAGAAAAGAAATACGAGCAACAACTACTGAATATGTTTCCAAATGTACCTTGGTCTGTAAAAAACGAAGCAAGAATGCACATCATTAGCAACATGCCACCCTTTTCTTCTTCAGTAGATGCTATATCAAAATTTCCAGAAACAGCAACAGCACTAGGTTTGAAATTAAATGAACAGGATGAAATTGTACTAGCTGCTCCTTGGGGCGTGCAAGACGTCATTAACTTAGAACTAAGGCCGACCCCTTATTATGAGGAAATGAAGGAATATACAAATATATATGTGGAACGTGTACAGAAAAAGAAGTGGGAGGAGAAATGGCGTAAGGTGAAGGTTTTTTATCCTCTAAATTTTATATAGAAACATGCAGAACGCTATTCTCTCAAAAAGAATAGCGTCTTTCATTCTATTAGATTAAAACATGCCCACCTTCAACATGCAGAACTGTTCCTGTAACAAATCCGTTCTGCATAGCGTATAGTACAGCTTGTGCGACATCTTCCGCCTTACCTACTCGCCCCGTTGGAAGTTTGTTCCCTAAGTCAGTATAAAATTTATTACGCGCTTCTTCTGCCATTTTGCTGCGTGACGGTGTATCAATAATTCCTGGTGAGACAACGTTTACGCGAATTGGGGCTAGTTCTAGCGCTAACGTTTGGCCAAGGTTAGAAACAGCGGCATTGACTGCACCAAGTGTTGCCGATCCAATCATAGATTTATAAGCGACAACTCCAGAGAATAAAGTAATGGAACCATTATCAGCAATGTTAGGTGCACCATATTTCGCTGCATAAAATTGCCCCCAAAATTTATTTTCAAATAACTGACGTGCTGCGGCTGTATCTGTATCGATAAAAGAGCCTCCAGATGTTTCTGCTGCTGTAACAACTAAATGATCAATTGGCCCTACTTTTTCAAAAAAAGATTGAACTTGTTGTTCTTGCATCGTATCAAGCACATGAATTGTTACGTTTCCCCCTAACTGATCCTTTGCTCTTTGCAACTTTCCCTCAGAACGACTAGCAATGATGACCTCGCTACCATGCATAAGTGCAAGTCTCGCTGTTTCTAAACCAATTCCAGAACTACCACCGATAATGACAACTTTTTTATTGTGTAACATGTTCATTTCCCCCAGTTTTTCTTATTTTGTTTTGCTGAGGTTATTGTAATTCTATAACTTTCTTTTTTGAAGTAGTGATATTTAATTCATATAGTTACTTTTTGGAAAGTTTCTTTTTTAATAAGGGGGCACTTCTAAAAAAATTTACTGCATTCACTTCATCTCTTCATCTGATCGACAAACTCACTAACCGACTTCACATATTCATCGTCAAATAACCCTCTAGGGTCAAAAATAGATTTCACAAACATACCCAACTCCGAATTTACATACTGCGGTTTCAACATGGAGTGATTTGCTTCAGGTAAATACGATACCGATAACAGCTCTTTCCGTACTTCTTTTTTATAAACTGCCATCGTGTTTTTAACATCTACATTTTCATCACGGCCACCAACAATTAACTTAACAAGCTTTTTTGTTTCTGTGAGGTCCTTTGTGGCATCGCTATTTACATTCTTTTTAATAAAATCCCATCTTTCTTTAGAGATACCTCCTTTATCATTCGTTACATCTTTGTATTCTTCATAATTACTATTTTTCAAAAGTAACTCTAGAACTTTTTCATTATTTTTCATTCGTTGATTGATTTCTTCTTTCGTTGCACCAGTACTAGTCATACTTTTTTCCGTATAATACTTTCCTTGTTCGATCCAATCAATCGCAGGTGACACTAAAATACTAAACGAAACATCATCACTAGCATTTGCTACTTTTGGGACAACCCATCCTCCTTGACTCGCTCCCCATAAACCTATTTTTTTAGGATTAATATCAAGATTTTTCTTTGCCCATTCAATCACTTCGATTACTTCATTGACGCGATCTTCCATCGACTGATTTAGCCAATCTCCAGTTGATTTTCCAATACCAGGCTTATCCCAAGCTAAGGACGCATACCCTTTTTTCGCTAATTCCTCCCATAAAGGTAAATAGCCATCATCATACGTTGCGTTTACAGGTCCATCACCATGAACAAAAATAATTAATCCTGGCTTTTCTTTTTCTTTAGGAAAAGAAACAACACCGTGTAATGTAGTTTCTTTCGTTTGAATCGTTACTTCTTCTTGCTTTATATCATAAGAATGTTGGTAAACAATCCATCCTGCCAATCCCAGTATTACAATTCCTAGCACGAGTAAAATCCTTTTCATTTTTTCCTCCTTGTATGATGAAATTCTTGTTTTCATCATGCTTAATAAAGTGAAACTTTAATCAGTGGGGGTTTTCTTCATCCCCCCACTGATTATCAGCCCTCACCAATCGGGCTTTTACGGGCAGTTATCCTCCACCTATCTTCTTCGCTTTTCTCTCAATCTTGAGGTGGAGGTCTTACTGCCCGTTAATGCGGGATAAAAAATGAGAATGACCATTGTAAATTTATGTTAAAATTTATTTAAAGATTACGAGAATTTGCACGTAAACTGATCAGTCGCATTCGTTGAATAGGAATTTAAGTTATATCAGCAATGATAAAAAGGGAGAGAAACCAATGTTACAATCATTAATTTTTGATATGGACGGTACTTTATTTCAAACAGAAAAAATTCTAGAATTATCACTTGATGATACTTTTAATCATTTACGATCACTACATTTATGGGATACAGTAACCCCTATTGATACATATCGTGAAATTATGGGAGTACCTTTACCAAAAGTATGGGAAGCTTTGTTACCTAATCATTCTAGTGAAGTAAGAGCACAAACGGATGCTTATTTTTTGGAAAGATTAATTGAAAATATAAGAAGCGGGAAAGGTGCATTATATCCCAATGTAGAGGGAATTTTTAGTTATTTAAAAGAAAATAATTATTCCATTTACATAGCAAGTAATGGTTTAACGGAATATTTACAAGCAATTGTAAGTTATTATAATTTGAATAATTGGGTTACTGAAACATTTAGTATTCAACAAATACAAACGCTCGATAAAGGTGATTTAGTTAAAACAATTATCGAAAAATATGATATAAAAAAGGCTGCAGTAGTCGGTGATCGTCTATCTGATATAAATGCAGCGAAAGATAATGCTTTGATCGCAATTGGATGTAATTTTGATTTTGCACAAGAAGAGGAACTTGTACAAGCTGATTTTGTAATAAATGACTTAATGGAGTTAAAAACATTGTTGCCTAAGATGAAAATCGCTTACGAAACAAATGAATACTTTACGAAATCATAAATCAGCGCTCAGAATGATAGAATTCTGAGCGCTTTTATTTGTGATTATTTACAGTGTTTTCTATAACGTTAATCCGAAGCGCTTTAGTTCAATAAAAATATGTTCTAAACGTTCTCCCTTCTCCGTTAATGTATATTCAACCCGCGGGGGAACTTCTGGATATACCGTTCTTTCTACAATTCCTTGTGCTTCAAGTTCCTTCAAACGAAGCGAGAGCGTTTTTGGGCTAATTCCGTCTATTGATTTTTGCAAATCACTAAATCGCATCGTTCCTTCAATAAGAAGATCCCGAATAATTAAAAACGTCCACTTTGTCCCGATCACATCAAGTGTTTTCGCAATGGGACAAACCTGTCCTGGTGTTCCTTTTGTTAATTTGATTTGCTCCATGTTACTCACTGAACCACGCTCCTAAAATTTTTTTCGATTCATTTTCTTTATGGTATCACAATTCTATCTTTACGGTAACTATATGAAATAAATATCACTACTTCCCAAAAGGAACTAACTATACATAAAATATTATTAGCGACCGACGCTTTTTACAAAATAAGGAGGTTATAAAAATGGGTGTAAAAAACATAGCTAGTGCCATAAGTATCTTCGGGTTCATGATTATGTTGGCAGCTTGTCATACACAAACATCAGAATACAAGACTGCTGCACCAGCCAAGAAAGATATTCAATTGTTGAGGGATTTTCCACAACCTAAATCGATGACAATCGATCCTTCGTTGAATCAACAGAAAGCTACGGAAATGGTTCATGCTGCCCAGCGCTTCTATGCATTTTGGAATACTGGTAATGACGCTCTAATCCCACAAACTGTTACAGACAACTTTTTTGATAACACGCTGCCGAAAGAGCGTCCTCAAGGACCAAAAGGCTTAACATTTGCATCAAGCAATTTCCGTAAAGCCGTTCCCGACTTACAGTGTAACATCGAGGATTTACTAGTAACTGGCGACAAAGTAACAGCCCGTCTATCATTCACTGGAACACATAAAGGTAACTTTGGAGAGAAACAGCCAACTGGCAAAGCTGTTCACTTCTTTGCTATCGATATTTTACGAGTGAAAGATGGGAAAATTGTTGAAGATTGGCACTTAGAAGATAATCTAACGCTTATGCAACAACTCGGCGTTGTACCGGAAAATTAATGGAAACACATCATAAAATAAAGGGGAAAACTACAATGAAAAATATCCTTATTATAAACGGCCATCAAACTTACAGATCAGCAGAAGGAACATTAAATAAAACCTTGACAGATAACATAGTGAATGTATTAAGTGCAAATAACGATGTCCAAACAACAGTTGTTCAAAACGGATACAATATCGAGGAAGAACAAAGTAAGTTTTTATGGGCTGATATTATCATCTTTCAAACACCTATTTATTGGTTCAATGTGCCTGGTTTACTGAAGACATATATGGATGAAGTGTATGCTTATGGATTATTTTTCAAAGGATCTGAGCAATATGGAAGAGGCGGCTTATTAACTGACAAACACTATATGTTTTCAACTACATGGAATGCTCCTAAGCAAGCATTTAACGATCCAGCACAATTCTTTGGAGGAAAGAGTTTAGAAGAAGCACTCAGTCATTTACATCGAACACACGAGTTTATCGGTATGAAGCCGTTAAAGAGCTTTGCTTGCTATGATGTAATAAAAAATCCAGATATTGATAAATTTATATTTGAACTGAATACACATCTAGAAGAAGTATTGCCGCTTTAAATCAGCTGTCATGAGAAAAGCCCCTTCATAAAATTGAAGGGGCTTGCAGTTTTTATACGAATTCCAGTTAAACGCTTATTACTTAATCGTTCCCATCCCACCAATTGTCACATGTACCTTAACGTTCACATCCCCTTTTGCCAATGCTTTATTCCAATTATTTTGGACTTTTTTCCACTCTGGATATGTATAAGTTCTTGCATATGTACCCAGTCCAATCGGATCGATTTCAGCAGCTTGTATTTTCTTTATTAAATTCTTGAAATCAGCTTGCAATTTCGTTTCAATAGCTTTTTCCAGCTTTGCTGCCTCCTTTTTTGTATTAAATGGAAAAAGTCGTTCTGTAATGGCGATTCTCATCTTTACATCTATATGAAACATAAATTTACTGTCATATTTCACCTTAGTCTTTACCTTAATATTTTGAGCAACAAAGCTTATCCAATCTTTATTACTGTCATCCGCTTTCGGATTGGTTGCAATTGTGAATAGAAACTCACCATTATTTTTATGCTGTAAGATGCGTAACAATCTGTTTTCATCGGGTTTCAGCGTTAATTTATATTTTCCTTTTTCGTCCAAAAGGGCTGTTCCTGTCAGCCATATTTTCTTCTTTTTTTTCATCTCGGTAATACTCGCTGTCATCCCTTTATCTTTCATTTGTTCATGCAATTCTTGAAGAGTTGTTTTTACCACAACATTTCGTTTAGAGGCCGTTTCAACTAGTTTCGTTAAATACAAAGGGAGCCGTGGCTTATCTTTTGGGTTATAAAAGATTACGTCCGAAACAGGTCCATCAACAGCGACAATCCTTGCAGTCACTGTATTTTTTGGGTCTCGGTAAAATGGATCGAGGTAATCATCCCAATTTGCTCGTTGCAGCAGCCGTTTCCCAACTAAGAAGACTTGCGTTTTACTTCCTGATGTTAACGCCATAACTGTAGCATCGAATTTCTCTCTAGCATTTCGAACTGTAACAGATTTCACACCAGTATTTTCTTCTTTACTCTTTGCTTCTTTATTAAAAACAGGGCTTGACATGTACACCAATAAATTATCATTATGATCTAAATCCACACCAATTATAAGACTAAGGGAAACGTCTTCAACATTTGTTTGATCAAAACACCCTGTCGTCATAAACGTCAATAACAAGACACAACATAGCACCTTCCTTTTCACTGTATTCCCCTCCGATGGTACTTCTCATATACCCAGCTATATATCCATAAGACTACAGGTGATATATACGTCAATCCTAATCCCGCATTTGATACTGCCTGTTGCCAACTATCAGCTTTATTCCAAGTAGGAAGGTTCCAAAATATGAAACCTATAATAAGTAATAATAGAACGATGACGTGAGAACTATGGTCTTGTTTTCCAAGTAATTGACTAGAGCAAAATACAGCGCAGTATATGCAAGGCATCCAAGCTGTTGAAACAACAATTAAGTAAACAGCTAATAAAAACATGTCAAAACGTTCTAAAAACCGAAATTCAATTACTTTCAATAAATTTAGTACAGGCTGATTAAATTCCGTAATACTGTCAGGACTAAAATAGGCAAAGCAAATAAGAGTAGTAAATAAATAAAATAACATCGTCAAAGTATTGGCAATCACGATTCCATGGACTGCATACTGTTTTTTTTGTAAGAAGGGATATAAAAAGAACGCGATATCAAACCCTAAAAAAGTAAAAATAGTAGTTGGTACAGCTGTTAATACCGATTTCCATCCTTCTTTTAAGAGCGGAAAGAACGGCAGCCAACTCCAACCTCCTTTTAGCGGTATCAAAAAAAAGAGCGGAAGCCAAATCATCATATAAAAAACGAGTTCACAGTAACGCCCTATTATCCGAATGCCATTGCGCACAACAAGAAATGTAGGAATTGAAAACAAAAATATAATGATATAGTCAGGCGTTTTCGGAAGAAGCCACCCCTTAATATACAGCATGGTATTCACAAGAATGATGCACGAATAACAAGCAAAATAGATCATATAAATAACAATTAGCGCTTTCCCAACTATTTTGCCAAACAATCGTATAAGAATGTCATAAAGCGTGTCCTCTGGATATCTTGCAGATGTTTTCACAATAAAAATACCGGATATCGTGGAGAATATCCAACCGATAATTATAGCTATCCATCCATCCGTTCCAGCTTTTTCTGCAAGCACTCGCGGGAGAGATAAAACTCCAGTTCCTACCTGCATTCCATTAATTAAAAAAATATACTGCAGAAGAGTAATGTCATTATAGGCATACTTTTTCATAGTTTCACCTTTTATTATGGTTTTTTCCTTGTCGAATAGATTGAGTAGCTCCCGTACCCTTAGGACGATTTTTCATTGTCCATAAAGGAAAGCGTATAAAAGTATCCTTCATATTAGCAAAGCGAAACGGTGCTAACGGAGTCCCATAAGGAGTTCCGAGCGATTCAAGACTGATGAGATGTGCAACTAATGTCATCCACCCGATAACAATTCCGACAATCCCAAACAAAGCAGCCGATATCATCATAGGAAAGCGCAACAGTCTGATCGCCGCTCCCATATCATAATTAGGAATAATAAAAGAAGCGATAGCCGTAACAGCAACAACGATAATCATAATGTTGCTGACAATTCCCGCTTGAACAGCGGCCTGTCCAATAATAATCCCGCCTACAATTCCAACTGTTTGACCGATTGGAGCAGGTAGCCGTAGGGCGCCTTCTCTCATCATTTCCAGTGTCATTTCCATAAGTAGCGCTTCCATAACTGGAGAAAAAGGTACACGCGTTCTTGATTCTGCGATAGATAAAAAAAGTTCTACAGGAATAACTTCAAAATTAAAGGAAATAAACGCAACATAACTCGCAGGTAAAAATAGAGCTATCATAAAAGCAATAAACCGGAGTATCCGAATAAACGAAGCAACTAACCAACGTGTCCCGTAATCGTCGACTCCTTGAAAAAAGGAGATAAAGTTTGTTGGAGCAATTAATACATGGGGAGAACGATCCACTACAGCTACAAATCTTCCTTGAAGAATATGGGATATAGCCACGTCTGGTCTTTCAGTTAGCATAAATTGCGGAAACGGTGAATACGGATTATCTTCAATGAATTCGATAAGTTCACCCGCACTCGCTATAGAGTCGACCGTAATACCTTGAATCCGTGTTTCCAATTCTTTCAGAACATCTTCAGAAGCTACATCTTTCAAATATAAAATAGAAATTCTCGTTTTACTTCGCATACCAACTGTTATTTCTTGCACCTTGAATTCGCGATGAGGGATGTATCTTCGAATCATTGCGATATTTTGACTTCCAGTTTCTACAAACGCTTGATGAGAACCTTTTAGAGATATTTCATTACGAGTATCTTCAATATTTCTTTGCGGCCATCCTTTTGTATCTAATTGATACGCTGTAGCTTGTCCATGAAGGAATAAAATACTATCGCCTTCCAAAATAGCATTTTCAATCCGGCCCCACGTATTAATTATTTCAACATGACCCAATGGAATTGGAAGTTCCGCATTCTCATCATAGACGCTATCCATCAATGGAGTTAAAACATGTTTTTGAATCGATAGCTTATCAGTTAATCCAGACAAATATACTAAAGCTGCTTCTATTCCATCTCCTGACATTGAAAACCGCCGAATCACTAAATCAGGAGCTTGACGAAAGAGTTCCTGAAGCTCACCAATGTTTTTAGATAAATCCGCATCTAAGAGGGAGTCCTCTATATTTTCATCCTGAAAATGACGATCGTCGCGTCTTGAAAACGACCTAGGATTGCCCCTGCTTTTTAACCGTTTCAGAAAATTAACCATGAACTCCCCCACTCTCTACGTACGTTTTATATTATTGTTTAGTATGTATTTCCTAAGGGAAAATATTCTATATGAGCATTTTGGCTCATTATTCATGAACTATATATATCCGAGTTAAAAAAAATAAAAACACCTTTCTTTTAGCGAAGGACAAGAGCATCTAGCCATGCATGGAATTAGTCAAGGCCTTTTCCTGCCACATGCGAGGTTTAAAACAAAGTGAGTGAGTGTAGATCATGTTGTATTCTCCATAGCAACGATTTATATATTTAAAAATTAAAATGGATTTATATAACAGTCCTATTAAGTAAAACAAAAAGCATTTCTTTCTATATGCATCATAGAAAGAAATGCTTTTTGTTTTAACGATATACAATACATATTTTTAATGATTTTCAATTTTTTTCTTTTTATTTCGTTCTAATTGAGCCGTAATACCAGTGCGGTCAATTTGAATCCAGTACTCCACAATTTTTCCGCCTTCTACACGATACACCGCGCTCGCTAATTCAATGATAGGAAGTCTAGTTGGTTGGTATCCATCAACTTCACCAATATGAGTACCTGTTTGTTTCCAGCGAACATATACACGATCTTGCTGAGATGCTAACAACTCTTGAATTTCTAAAGTAAACGTACCATAAACATCCAACATCTCTTGTACATGATCCGCATAATCCATAGGAGATCTTTCAACTGTTACTTCATCTTCAGCTTGAACTTGATGAGCCAACACTTTTTCTGCCATAAACTCTGTTACTAAATGCAGATTACGTCCTGAACGTATTTCTTCAAAAAATCCTCTAACTACAATCTCAGGCATCATATAACAATCGCTTCCTCTCAGTATTATTTTCTATGAAAATAACAAAAACCACCTCATTTTGCAAATGAGATGGTTTTTTTATCCGTCGACTCTCATCGAACAATCTTTATTTTGTGTCGAATCGCCGATAAATTGTAAAAAGCGCTGATATATTTCTTCTGCGCTACTTTCCGCTATATACTTTCGGGCATTCGTCTCCAGTCGGTTCGTAAAAACAATGATTCTTGTATTGTCCCGCATGAGGTTGATCCCACCACGTCGGAGGACAATTACCAACTGGCCGGAAAAACCACAAAGAATACACACCTGGCCATATACGAGCATAATTCAAACACTTTCTTGCCATTTCTTTCTCGCTCTCTCTTGCTCTTTGATAAAAATACCCTTTCGTCGTTGCTTCAAATCCGCCTGGCTGCTGATACACCATTTGCGAAATATTTGTAATTTGTTTAAAGTCTAAACAATCACACATGACGCGATTCACACCTACTGTCCCTACAGCCATCATCCCTTGTTGCCCTTCTCCTTCTGCCTCTGCACGCATGAGACGAGCTAATAAATCCACATCACTTTCTGTATACGCAATTCTCGTCATTTTATCCCTCCACTCTCCCTATCACTATATGCAAAAAGGATTATTTGTTTTAAAAAGACAAGTTCTAAATAATAAAAAGCCCGAGTAGCGACTTTTTAACCTGTCTACTACTCGGGTTTTTTATTAAAAATAATCTAATTATTTAACTCTTCGACGGAATAATAACATTCCACCTAAAACAAACGACATCATTCCTCCTGCTACTGAAATCATCCATTCTGATGTTCCCCCTGTTTCAGGAAGTAATCCCTGCCCTTATTATCCTTTTTATTAGATGACGCTTCTGGATTCTTAATATTCGTGTTTGTACCTGTGTTTGTTTTTATATCTGTATTTGTATCTGTATTTGTTGGGACTTTAATCTTTGTATTCGTAATGTCATAACCATTCACTTCGGATTGGTATCCTGCTACTGGTTGTTCTTTTACTTCATACTTGTACGCTACGCCGTTCGCATCGTACGATTGTAGAAAAGGCCCTGGCCGTTTCTATGCACGGCCAGGTGCTCTCGTCTATCTGGAAGTATACTGTTTTTTAACTTTCATATAAAAGAATGGTCATTCCTCCTACCTCACAGATCCTCCCACATACGCTGAAATATCAACGTTTAACGCTTCTGCTAAACGCATACCATATTTTCGATCTGCACGGAAGAAATTACAAATCGCAAGCAGTTTTGTTTGTTCATTTACACCTTTCAAATCATTTACCAAGTTTGCAATTAAATTATCTTGTTCTTCTTTTGAGAATGAACGATAACGCTCACCCGCTTGTTGGAAATCATTTGGCTTCTCAATTTTCTCACGAGATACATAACCTTCAAGTTTCATAGTTGAATCGCGATATACCGAATCTTCAGTTGGATTTTCCGCATGACGACTTGGTTCGTAATTGATTGTAGATGACTGTTGATTTACTTGCATGAAACCATCACGCTGTTGATTATGCACCGCTGCGTACGGACAGTTTACAGGGATTTGTAAGTAATTTGCCCCTAAGCGATAACGTTGTGTGTCTGGATAAGAGAATAAACGTCCTTGTAATAATTTATCCTCAGATGGCTCAATACCAGGCACAGTTGCGCTTGGTGAAAATGCCGCTTGCTCAACTTCTGCAAAGAAATTTTGTGGGTTACGATTTAACGTCATTGTACCTACTTCCGTTAATGGGAAACGATCTTCTGACCACATTTTTGTTGGATCTAGTGGATCAAACTCTAAGGAATCCATTTCATCTAGTTTCATAACTTGTACGTGAAGATCCCATTTTGGATAATTTCCACGCTCAATCGCATCAAATAAATCACGAGTTGCATGATTAAAATCTTTTCCTTGCATTTGTTCGGCTTCTTTTACATTAAAGTTACGTACACCTTGCTTTGGCTTCCAGTGATATTTTACATATACAACCTCGCCATTGTCGTTTACCCATTTAAATGAATGAACACCGAAGCCTTCCATTTCGCGATAATTTGCAGGTGTACCGTAATCAGAAAATACCCAAGTTAACATATGAGTCGATTCTGGTGTTAGCGTCATGAAATCCCAATAACGATCTGGTGTTTGAATATTTGTATTAGGCGCTGGTTTTAAAGAATGCACCATATCTGGGAATTTGATTGCATCACGAATGAAAAATACAGGTAAGTGGTTACCAACAAGATCATAGTTCCCTTCTTCTGTATAAAACTTCACCGCAAATCCCCTTGGATCACGAGCTGTTTCTGGAGAACCTTGCCCATGAATAACCGTTGAGAAACGAACAAATACAGGTGTTTCTGTTCCTTCTTTCTGTAAGAATGCTGCTCTTGTATATTCTTTCATACTATTTTTTGTTACGAAAACACCATGAGCACCAGCACCTCGTGCATGTACAACGCGCTCAGGAATACGTTCACGATCAAAATGAGCTAATTTTTCTACTAAATGATAATCCTCTAATAATACTGGCCCGCGACGACCTGCTGTACGAGAATTTTGATTATCCCCTACAGGAGCACCTTGGTTTGTTGTTAAGCGATTGTGTTGGTTCATTTTGGAGCCTCCTCTTATATAATAATTATTTATTTAAAATGATTATAATTTAATTATTATTAAAAAGAGAGCCATTTGTCAACTATTTGTTTAAATTTTTTTTAAAACTACTCCTACTATATGATTGATAACCCTTCTTCATCACCTCCATGCCTATGTGCTTGATATAAGATAAAACAAAGAAAAAGTAGCCTATACACATACATAACAATCACGAAAAAACAGAGAAAACCTTAAAAAATAGAATTTTCAGTCTTCTATTTCTAAAAAAAGAATTTGCTACTTCCTCTTTGTGAGTTCAAGTTTAACACTAAAAATACACGGCTACAAGATGAAAAGTGACAATTTTCTCATTAATTCGACATCATTCTACAATCTATCTTAAAATGTTCACATAATTTTAAAAACACTTATGATCCACGCTTATTTCCAACAAAAAAACTGCCCCCCAAAAAACGTTTAGAACGCCATTTGGGAACAGCTTCATATGTACAAATGTATTTTGCTTTCATCAATACAACGCAGTTTACTTACCGGTCTTCCTACTTGTTGATACACCATTTCATTCTCTAAAACTCCAATTTCAATTAAAAACATGACATACTTTCGAATGGAAACTCTAGAAATCCCAACCAATTGTGCCATTTCTTCTGTTGTAAATATTTTTCCATGAAGCAATTGTATCTGTTTCCAAACTAGCTGCAATGTTTGCTTTGTTAGTCCTTTTGGCAGTTCTTTACCTGCAAGAGGTTCTATTTTTTCTTTTTGTAAAATCAATGCATCTAGTTCAGATTGATTAATATTAGGCTGCGCCTTCATAAATTTAAATTTTTCACGATAAGCAGATAATGCTTCCTTAAAACGTTCAAATGTAAATGGCTTAATTAAATAATCTACAACTCCATATTGCAGTGCCTTTTTAATACTTACCATATCATGCACCGCAGAAATCATCATCACATCAATTTCTTTTTCTTTATTTCGAATATGCAATAACAATTCAAACCCAGTATCACCAGGCATAAAAATATCAAGTAATATAAAATCTATATGGGATTCTTCTAGTACACGTAACGCTTCATCTACAGAGTTAGCTATATGAACAAGTTCAAACCCGCCAACTTGTTCTAAATAATGTTTATTTAACATCGCTACCATTGGGTCATCTTCTACAATTAAAACTTTGATCATAGTTCTATCTCATCCCTACTTTTATATGGTGTTTCAATTGAGATTGTCGTTCGCTTTCCTAATACTGAATCGATATGTATAGTTCCTTTTATGCGCTCTACGCTTTCTTTCACAAGATATAAGCCATATCCGCGATTTTCTCCTTTTGTAGAGTACCCTTTTACAAATAATTTATCTATTTCTTCTTGTTTAATCCCATTACCTGTATCTGTAACTTTTACAATTAGTCCATTGTAATATATAATTTCAACATTTACCTGCTTATTTTTACAATCCGCTACTGCATCCAAGGCATTATCAATTAAATTCCCTACAATTGTAATGAGTTCATGAATAATATCCTCATCTTCCGGCTCTGGTAAATAAGCATCTTCACTGATCGTTAATTCGATTCCTTTTTCTCTTGCATAGCTAAGTTTCCCAAGTAAAAAACCTGCAAACACAGGATTTTTTATCTTCCGCATCACATCTCCAATTTCATATTGATGCTCTGATACCATACTGCTAACATACGTTTCTAATTGTTCATAATTCTTCATATGTGTTAATCCCAAAACAACATGCATCTTGTTCATAAATTCATGAGATTGTGCACGCAAAGCCTCTGCATATAGTCGAATACCGGTTAACTGCTCTGCTAATTTTCTTATTTCTGTTTTATCACGAAATGTCGCAATCGCCCCAACAATTTCTCCCTTTACATATAATGGAACCCGGTTCGTAACAATTGTAATTCCATGTAGACTTTGTTCCTCATCGAACTGCGCTACTCCGGTTTGCAATACTTCTTTTATCCGTGAATTCGGCATATATTTCTTAATGTCTTTACCAATAAACTCTTCTTTAATCCCGCTTTTCCCAATTAACCGCCTGGCTTCGTTATTAATTAAAGTAATCCGCGCATCCTTATCAATTGCGATAATTCCTTCTTTGACAGACTGTAACATCGTATTGCGTTCTTCTAAAATCTTTGAAATTTCACTAGGTTCGAGACCGAATAAAATTTTCTTAATGTGTCTAGCCAATAAAATAGCCCCTATAATTCCTACTAAAATCCCAACGCTGACACCGATATACATAATATTTCTGCTTTCTTCGACCATCTCTTCTACATTATTAGCTGAAATTCCAACAGCTACAACCCCTATTTGTTTTTTCGTTTCAGAAAAGATTGGTACAAATACTCGCATAGACCTTCCTAATGTCCCTTTTGCTGTTGATACATACTCTTTTCCTTTCAAGGCCGTTTCCTCATCGCCTCCAACGAAATGTTGGCCTATTTTCGTTGGATCTGGATGAGATTTTCGTATCCCATTCATATCCATAACGACAATGAATTGAACATATGTATTTTTTAAAAGCCGATTTACATTCGGCTGAATTTCAGATTCATCTTTTCTTCCCGATAAAGCATCAATTACGAGCGGTGAATTTGCTGTAATACGTGCAACCACTTTTGCTTTTTCAATTTGACTTTCTTCTGTCGTACGTTCGACATGATGACTAATTAAAATATCAGTTACAAGTAAAGCAAATGCAACTACAGCACATACTAAAAATGCGATCGTTTTCTGCAAGTCCCAAAACGTCTTACTTTTCTCCATCCCGCCTGTTCCCCCTGTAATTTCTATATTGCATGCGAAATCTATAATACTGATTCTTTACAATGAAAACAACTTTTTTTCTTAAGTACGGTTATATGGAACATTTCACTCATTGAAACTCCAAAAAAATCCAGAGAAGTCTTCAACAGAATTATTGGAATATATAACGTTTTTTAGATAGACAAGAGAATATGGCCACGCATAGAAACAATCAGATCTTTTCCTACCACACGCAAGGTTTAAAACAAAAGGAGCCAGCAATTTTATGCTGCATAGCAGCGACTTATATGTTGAAAATAGATATATAAAGAAAGAATAAAACTTATCCCCACCTCTTAAGGTGGGGATAAGTTAAAAAAATGGATGATATGTATCCAACTTAGACATACACAATCCACACCTTTTGGATTCGTAGTATGTCCAAATTCAATATATTTATTTCATCACAGTTTCATTTTATCCCGCTTTAACGGGCAGTAAAGGCTAGCAAAGAACCGGGAAGCTAACTGCCTGTAAAAACCCGATTGGTTCTACTAACCTCTTGGGAAGAATAGCCTTTCCCAAGAGGAAGTTTCACTTTAGTGTTCAATTGAATAGTTTGGGACTTTTGTAATTTGTGCCACTCCTGATTCAATTGCTGCTTTTGCGACTGCAGCTGCTACACTTGGTACAACTCGTTTATCGAGCGGATTTGGAATGACGTAATTTGCATTTCGTTCTTCATCTGTAATGATATTAGCAATTCCATATGCGGCAGCTAATTTCATTTCCTCCGTAACATCTGTCGCACGCACATCTAATGCACCGCGGAATATACCTGGGAATGCTAATACGTTGTTCACTTGGTTTGGATAATCAGAACGTCCTGTTCCAACAACAGCTACACCGGCCTCTAATGCCTCTTCTGGGAATATTTCTGGTACTGGATTTGCCATTGC
>Ga0102589_1003417_pt1 | contig 16561 bp, 17 predicted proteins | sample AraplaMF_Col_mLB_FD_76858 | JGI IMG/M metagenome (GOLD analysis project Ga0102589, IMG submission 76858) | Arabidopsis root microbial communities from the University of North Carolina, USA - plate scrape MF_Col_mLB | ecosystem: Host-associated > Plants > Roots > Endosphere | place: USA... | reverse complement strand
AGACTATATATTCGCAGAGCGAAATACATCCCTTTTCTATAAATGTACAGACTAATCCTATTCAGAAGAATATTTCGTTTTTTAACGAAGATCTCTTACAAATAGAATTAGTTGATCATTGGGATGTGTTCACCCTTCCGTTTCGAATTTAAATAACACATACATACTCTATGTAAAGCATTTTCGATGTATGCATGTCTTAAAATAAATATTCTAGAATGTTAATGGTAATTCCTCTAAAGAACGCATTAAATAATTACCTTGCCATTTAACATCTTCACGATTTCCTTTTATTTGCAAATCAGGCATTCGATTAAACAAAGTCGTAATAGCAATCTTTGCTTCCAACCTAGCAAGTGGAGCGCCTAAGCAGAAATGGCTCCCATGGCCAAAGGCAATATGACGATTATTCTCCCGAGTAATATCAAATACTTCTGGGTTCTCAAATACTGTTTCATCACGGTTCGCTGAAGCTAATGCAATGACAACCATATCCCCTTTTTCGATTGTTTGGTCATGGATTTGAAAAGGTTCATCTGCCCATCTTGAAGTTGTAACCTCAACTGGAGAATAATATCGTAACCCTTCCTCAATAGCTGCATCAATTAATTTTGGATTATCCTTTAATAACTGTAATTGATTCGGATTTTCAAGAAGCGCTAATACCGTATTTGTAATTAAATTTACAGTTGTTTCGTGTCCCGCCACAATTAGTAACATTATCATTGAATATAGTTCCCGAGCGCTAAGTTTATGCCCTTCACTCTCTGCAAGTATTAAAGCACTCACCAAGTCCTCTTTTGGTTCTTGTCTTTTAACATCAACTAAATATTGGAGATATGTAATAAACTCTGATAGTTGCTTTTCAGTTTCTTTTATTTCTTCTGGAGTTTCTGGATAAGCAATGACAGCATGAGACCAAATTCTAAATTTCGCTTGATCTTCTTTCGGAATGCCGAGCATTTCACTTATTACAATAATCGGTAAAGGGAACGAATAATCATCCACAAGATTTAATGAACCTTTTCGCTGAGCATCACTTAACAAATCATCTGCAATATCCTGTATTCTTCCTTCCAATTGCGTGATCATCTTCGGCGTAAAAGCTTTTTGTACGAGTGATCGTAAACGATTATGATCAGGTGGATCTGAATTTAACATGTGCGTCGTTAAATAATCACTATTGTCAACAGTAAGAAACACATTCAATGTATCTTGAGAAAATACATTGGCCGGATCTTTTTTTAAGCGATTATCTTTTAATAGTGGCAAAGCATCTTCATATCTTGTAATAAGCCACTCTGCACCTAATTCAGTTTTATTTACAAATAAGATCGGTTGCATTTTTCGAGATTCTTTATAAATTTCATATGCATCTTCTTTAAACTGAGCTGAAGCTAAATTAATGCCATCCTCTATTCTTAGTCCAACTTTGTTTTTCATTGACATCGTATTCCCTCACTCCCATATGTTTTTGAAAACCAACCAACATATGCATTATACTCTAATAAAAACGTGAAAATTGTAAATTTTTAACCAAAATCTTACTTCATATATTGAAAAATAAAAAAGTGAGGGAGTAAAATCTTTCTACTCTCTCACTTTTCTTTATGCGAAGCACATGAAATTACTAATTTGTTGATAGCGGTAGCTTACTTTACGACGACGACCACCTTGCCAAGTGTAACCTGATACTCCGTTTCTTCTCACTTCAGTCGGAAAGAACCATAAGTCTCTTCCGAAAGGTCCTGGACGATGTAAACGTAAAAAGCCCCATCTTCCTAGACAGTTACACATCCATGATTTCATATTGCCTGGTTGTGCTGGAGAAGCAAATGTAGATGGTAACGATGGAGCTTGAGATGGTGGTGGTGACGTTGGAGCATCCTCCGCATCATCTGGTCTATAATCTTCTTGTTCCATATCCCTCACTTCATTTACAGGTTCATACCCGTAGTTTTGTGGATTATAATACATCCCTTGATCATATGGATAATTTTGCTGGTTATACATATTAATAAATCACCTACTTTTCATTCAGTACCTTTAACATTCATATGTGATAAGCGCTCTATAGGAAGCTTATGTATAGCCCAAATTCATATAAAAGTGTTACAAAATAAAAATAGAAGAGATCTATAATAAATCTCTCCTGTTTGCATTAAGCAAAACACATAAAATTACTAATTTGTTTATATTGGTACGTTACTTTAAAACGATAGCCATCTTGCCAAGTATATCCCGATACATCACACTGCCGAACTTCTGTTGGGAAAAACCATAAATCTCTCCCAAAAGTACCAGGTATATATAACCTTAAAAAGCCCCATCTTCCTAGACAATTACACATCCATGATCTCATTTGAGTTGTTGGTATAGGATTAGCAAACGTAGAAGGTAAATTGGGAGGGTTAGATGGAGGTAGTAACTTTGGAGCATCATCTGCTTGACATGAACAAAACTGATTGTTCAATAAACTATTCCTCCTTATTATTAGTAAACTCTATATAGTATATGAACTTTCTTTTTATATGAAACTTCCATGTAGGAAAAACTTCTCTATGATTCCCAAAAAAATCCCCTTCTATTAAAGAATCAGAAGAGGATTTTTTGTTTAATTGCTATTTCAATTTCACACTATAAAAGCGCATTTCTTCTAATGAACCTTCAAATTCAAATACTTCTTTTTTTATTAGTTCTTTTAAGCGATATTCTAAAAATGTATCGCCAACTAATTGCTCTACAAGACCAAGTGCTTCACCAATTACTCTAGGAGCTTTTAGGAATTCTTGATCAGCACCTATACTTTTCGCGCATTCAATAATAAATTGATCAAAATAATCTTCTTGTACCGAACGCACTTCATTTTCTGTCCAAACTCTTAAAAATTCCGTACTTTTCGATAGACTATCCCACTCATGTTCAAACTGCATACGTTTCTCTACAGATAAATATGGCAATTCTGCAAAACTTTTTTGAATTAGAGCTAAACTTTCAGGTGCTAACTCTCCAGTTCCACGAATATCATATTCTTGTTTTAATATTTCTTTACTTGCTTCAGACGTATTCATAACTCGAATGTTTTTCTTATCTTTTAATTGTGCAATTACAAAACTTAAGCCTACATGTTCATGTGCGTTATCTGCCTTCCAAATGGTAATTGGTGTTTCATTTGGAATTGAATGTAGAACTTCTAAAGTTTCCTTAAATCTTGGTAAATACTCTTCTTCAAAATAACAATCATAAGAAGTTAAGTTATTTAATAACCACTCTTTTCTTGTTAATTGACCTTCATTTGTATGTAATTGATGAACCGGCCCAATTGAAAAGAATTCAGAGAATGAAACTACACTCTCCTCAAGTAATCCTTCCTGTTTCAACATATATTTTAAACAACCAGCTGTTGAATCATCAAAGGCGATATGAATGTGTATACTTTCTCTTACGTTCTTTTCCTGAGTCGCATGACTTGTCAATTGCTTAGGAATACTTGTTAAATTTTTTATCATATCTTCGTTATAATTCCCGTCTAATACATCTAATTGTATTAGAATACTTTGAAGTAAATGTTTTGCTTCATCTTCGTACATATCCTCTACAGCATTTTTAATTCTATCTATCATGTAAATCCCTCTATTCATTTCAAAACTAAAGTAGATTATAGTTTATCATTTTAGTATCGTTCTTTAAAAGCTTTTTTAAGCAAAAGCATTTATTATTTAGATTGCTACAGCTAAATAAAATTCTTAATAGCTAAATAACTTTTGTAAATCCTTTTATTTAAATGTATAATTATATAGAAAATAAAAAATATAGGAGCTATATTTATGGAAAAAGTATTTACTAATTATAAACATTATCTAAAAAATTGGAGATTTTTATTTATTTGTATATTACCTACCATCGCCTTATTATATGTTTTTGATGTCATCTTCGAATTACTATTTCATCAAAATTTCTATTTATCTAACTTAATTTTTGCTATTATATTATTTTTAATATTTATTAACATCAAAGATATGTTTAAAATTGATAGTTAAAGCACTGAATAAAAAAGAGCACCCTGCAATTGGATGCTCTCATGTGATAGAGGTTTTTTCTGAGTATTAAGTAGGACACGAAGGTTTTGCCCTACTAGATAATATATGCTTGTACTTATTTTATTGTGCACCTATTACACATTAAATGTATACGTATTGCTAAAAATCCTGCTCATATATTCATGTGCAATTATCATATTTATAAATAAAAAAACATCCATATGGATGTTTTTTATGTACCGATTTTTAAGCTTCCATAAACTTAGCCGGCACACCATTTTTTTCAACTACAGAAGATATATTAGTAGGATTAATCATTACATTTTCAATACTAACTAATTTATTTTCTAATAGTCCATTCTCTGTAGTAATAAGTTCTTCAAACCGATCTAAAGTCATCGAGAATTTGTGTTCGCTTCCGCCATTCATACATACTTTTACATACTTCATAGTGTCACCGCCTTTCATAATAATCTATATTTCGATAAGAAGACGCTTACATCCTTTTTATTTCCTACTAGATTTCTCACTTTTACTCCTTGCCAATTCACGTATATTTATTTTAAAGTAAGCAGGTACTATCTTATGTTCACGATATTATTGCTAGTAAGAATGATAGAGATAAAAATGCACAAAGTGGTATATATAAAACCGTATCCATTCTTGCAAATTGCGTATCCTTTTTTCGCTTAAAGATACCAAAATAATGAAACTCACCAATTACTCTTATGAAAAACACAATCATACAAAACCAGGATCCCATTTGAACAATACTATTAGGAACTGCCAAATGAACAACATTCGTTTGTTGTAATAAAATTATTGCTGCCATACTTAATAATAACGCAATGAACAATGTCATTCCTGTACCTGGTATAAACGCCTTTTCTCCAGATTTTGTTGGAATGACACTATTTGTCGCCCACTTACCTCCGAAAGCCCAGTAAACATGTAAAAAACTAACTAAAAATAATATACAGACCGAAATGTATGTAATAATAAGCATTTTGTCCTCCCATTATTTTATTTAAGTCCTCAACTTTAGAGTATGCTACAATTTCCACATTAGCAATCTATAAATTACATAAAAAAACCCTTTAATGATACATCATTAAAGGGTTTACTAAAATATTTTATACATTATACCTATTCCTACGACGTTCCATCCTCGTTTGTCCTTGAGCAGTATCTTCTTTATATTGTTGTATTTGCTCTGTCATTTCATATGTTGCAGCTGAAGCTGGTTCTTCGTAATTATGCTCACGTATGTTTTCTGGCGTTTTTCGTTTTGATCCTTTCCCACCAAATTTAAATAATTTCATCTTAATTTTCGGTAATTTTGGAAGTGGAATCTTAAATGATAATTTTTTGCGTTTCTTTTTTTGTTGAAAAAGATTTATATTTTCTTTATTATCATTTTTCTCTCTGCGGTGAATTAACATCGCAAGTAATCCACCTACTATTAGTCCTCCAACTAACAATAGAAGATATAAGTAATGACTTGTCATTAAACTCGTCATACGTTCAAGTATAACTAACGACTGTATTTCTTTAATATCCCAAAGTAAAGCGGCCCATAATGACAATAAACCTAAAGTTAGTCCATATGTACGAAAACGGAATAAACATGGAATTAAAGCGATACAAGCAGCAATTTTTGCATTCGCTATTATTGAGCTTGTTGAAATATCCTGATTCCAAATGACTAACAGTAGTGTTATAAATGGCGCGTACGCTATCCAACTACATATACGTGAATATATTTTTTTCGCAAAATAGCTACCGAAACTAGTAAAAAATAATAGGCCTCCAATATATAAAGATTGTTCAAGTGGGATTTGCTTCATAATTCCTGCAACTGGAAAGAGGCCGCTTAATAGCATTAATAACACATCTAATTTCTTCACAATTCCTCATTCCTTTCAAATTTCTTTTGAATCAATTCATATTGCTTTTCCATAGGATGTAGATTTTGTATTTCTAAAAAATATCTTAATCCTGTATGTGAATAAAGTAAATACATAAAAGAAAAGATACATGACAAAGGATATCCTTATTTACATGAAAAAATGACAAATCCTGATCAATATAACGAGCAGGATTTGTCTACTATTATTTAAAGCAGAATAATTGAATCTTTCTTTTCTCCCTTTATTATATCTACATCCAATTCATCATCAAACTCTTTAAACTCTCTTGCATCTATATCCGTCATATAGCCCTTTATTACTTTCGCCATATGCATGGAATACGGCATGTGTACATCCTTTTCCAAAAGCATACTTGAATTACAGCACATGTAATGTATCATTTTGGCGATATAATTCCTTTCTACAGATTTTACACCTAAAGGTAAAATTTCAAGTATGTATCGCTGCAATGTTCCACTATCATTAAAAGAATATTCACCAGTGCTATAATACATCCCTTTTTGATCTGTATATAAACTTGTGCCATCCGGAACATCATTACGTTCTATCACACCGTATTTTGGTGTATCAAAAGATGTATTTATTCTTATAACGTTTAAATTAGGAACCTTTAGCACATCAGGAACAATCTCCGGTAAAATATCTATATCAATATTTTTATTTTGTAACTCTTTTATCCAATGTTTTCTTAAATTCGCATCTATAATGAAATATACTTGTTCATTTTTCTCTTTTGCACGTTGTAAAATTCCCTTTAATGTTTCAAAAACAAATTGTTTAAATTGAATTCCCATATCATTTCTTTTTGAAGGCTGCGGTAAAAAAGTATTATGTTTATTTACATTTAATAATAAGCAATCAATCGTTTGCCACTCTGTACTCCCATATAATTTATATGAAATTTCTTTTCCTTTTATTTGTGAGATAATAGGTAAGAAATCAAATTTCGAGATTCGTTCAATTGATAAATTAACATATGCACAGGGTAAATTTATTTTATGCCAACTACGTTTCAAAAATCCTTTTTGTTCTAATAAACTAAGAATACAATTTATTATTGTTTTATGGGTTACACTTTGGCCTATAAATAAATTAATAAATGCTGAAATACGGTTTGTTCGTGCAAACCCTTCTCTAACGATTTGCTTTGGATCAATTTTTTCACGCCCATCACAATTTTCCATTGCGATTAACGCCAATGTCGCATCATGGCGCTCACCTGCAGTAGCATAAACCGCTTTCATAACATCCTCTATCAAATTTGTTTTGTATTTCTGACAATATTGCATTTTGTATGGATTTTGCAATACTTTTTCAATACTATATCTTACTATTTTTAACAATACTGGAGAATCTGCATTTAATACATATAATGACTCACCAATTTGAGCTAACACCATTTCACTTTCAAGTAACGCTTGTTCTACTTCCAACGATATTTTTTCAGACCATATTTCTAACGTTATAGTCTCTAATCCTTTTGGTGCAATTAAAGGGAATAATTCATTTTCATTATTTGTTGCTACCTTTTTACATTCTGGTAGTAATGTGAAATAAGAGAATTTTTGCTGGAACCCTTTAAATAGATACTCTCTTTCTTTTACTTTTATACCAGGTTTTATTTTAGTACCTTGAACTTTATATATTCTCTCATTGTATGGAAGCAACACCCTAATATTTGTTCCTAGCATATAATCTTTCGGATATTGAAGAATATGCTCTAATTCAACCTCTCCACCTATACGAAAATCATCTTTTAAATTTCTAAATATCTTAATCCATTTTATACCGGTTGTAGCCTGTTGAACTTTTAGTTTTACAAACCGTAATTTCTTTTTATTCAATGCAAATTCTGGAGTAGAAACCAATATCATGCCCCGTTTTCGTCTTAATAGCAAAGGAATATCTGGATGGTTATATTCTTGATAAAACCTCCGAACTCCTATTGAAACATTTAATAACGGAATATTTTCGCCCCCGCGCGTAATACATTCGAAACGATATACATAGGCGAAATAATCTTGAGTTTTTTCATCTTTAATAGGCTCTGACATTGCCTCACAAATATTTTGTGATCTAAGAGGAGAAAAATATATATCTTCTTCATTGATATTCTCTATTCGTACAGGTTGTTCACAAAAAATATGAGAAATTAAAGCAGGCACCCACTTAGAATATATTTCATTATCATGTAGTACTGTTAAGTTAGAAATTAAATCATAATGCCATTCATATTTTGGCAATTCTATTAATTTATTAGGTTTCCAATCATGAATTACCTCATACCAACTTTGGAAAATATAATCGAGTTGTTCTTTTCTAATAGGTTCTTTCGATACAATCCATGGTGTATTTTCACTTAATACATACGGATTATGCTGAATAAATAATATATCAGAAAACATATCATATAATCTTTCATTCAATCGTTTCAACTTACTTGTTAATAAAAATGTCTTATAATGTATCTCTACAATATCAAGCCAATCAATAGGGAAATATATAAATGATACACTTTCGTTTAAAAGAGGTTCTACTATATTTTCAAATGTTAATAACCGTAGTTTTTCCATGTAATGGATACTTCCTTTCTTCATTTGCCTTGATCATCTAAAAACTAGAAAAAATCGTTACGTTACATTATCTAATCAATTAAAACCCGGTTCTTTAAAATTTAATTATTATTAATTTATTCAAATAATACATTATAATTAAAAAATAATAATTGTTTATCTTCTATACTTTATAAAACACAACATATACATCACCACCTACTAATATTAAATATAGCACATTCGAATTATACAATATAAATAGTGTATTGTATTTGCAATTTACAATAACTTTACAAAAATAACTATAAAAAAGGGTTCGTTTATTATAGCGAAGGACAGCAATTCCTTTCGAGGCAAGACCTTCAGCTAAATCGCGAAATGGTTTTAAAGCATACGTTGCTGAATCCTGGTCGGCTGCTCCAGCTCCATGAACAAGAATAACCGCTGGAAAAGGAACCTTTCCCTTTGGAACAGATAATGTTCCTGGTAATGGAAATGCACCACTTCCAACTATTACTTCCTCCGCATATGAAACCGAAGAAATAGTTATCGCACAAATTGCACTGACAAGTAATAACTTACTACCCATTCTTTTTTTCGTACCCATATTTCTTAATTCTCCCTTCAAAATCAAATCTTTTAATACAGCATGCCTAGTACTATAAGGTCATAGAAATTTTCAAGGCGATTAATAATCTACTTTACGATCCCATCTAACAGGTTAAAAAACTATAATAAACAAACTTCAATATAAAATGCCTTCGCCTCATTTCCACATGTATGTTAACTCTAGAAATTACTTATTTTCTTTAAAACACTCTTGTTACTAGTTTGTTTTTCATGTATAAGTCGTACCCTTTTCCCCCTTCGCGCCACTTTAAATTTTTATCATATACAATGAAAATCTCTTTTTCCTTACCTATTACTTACAAATTCCTTACATCCGAAATTGCTTTTATATAGTGCTGTAGGAACATCTGTACCCGAAAACACAAAAAAAGAAGCACCAATGTAATTTACTTTGGTGCTTCTTTTTCATGCTTTAAATTTTGATTATTTTTCTTACTATGTAACACAAATTACATTGTGCTATATGAAACAATCCTAATGTTGTTAAAATCACTTTTTCAAATGGTAAATTTATACTAGAAGGTACTCATATCCAACAGTTTAAGAAAAAGAAAAGTCTCAAAATTACTAAATATAGAGACAGAAAATTTTCATTTAAGGATGACTTCAAAACCATTAACTTAAGAAACGGATATTCTTCAGAGCGAAAAATAAGAAGGTTTCTTTCAAAATGTATGGAATTTTTGTTCTGGGGGTATTCATATTTGTTAACTGAATGGGCATAGGCTATTTATCTATATTTTCGTTTTTCATACCATAAATAAAAATACCAGTCGTTATAGACTGGTATTATAAAGCCAATGTTTTTTTAATTGATAAATGTAGTATTTTTTACTTTCCAGTCTTCAAGTTTAATGAAAACCCAGAATGAGTAGATTCCTAGTGTGATAATTGATAAGAGCAACCATTTTATCCAATTACCAAACAAGCCTACAGCAGAACCATTGAATTTCATACGGTGCCCGTTAACTACTGTATGATTTATTTTCCAACCGTAAACCATACATAAAGCCCAAGGGTAACAAATACCAAGGGTAAAAACTGTAATAAGTACACCAAGGATACTCCAACCAATAAAGCTGAATAATCCACCATCAAAAAATGAGTGGCGACCATTTTTTAATTCAGAACCAATTTCCATAAAAAAACTCCTAACATATATATATTCATAATGACAAAAACAAATTATATCACAATAAAATGGTTTCAAGTCTATAAATCGTAATATAAAGTAAAGTAAAATTTAAAATTCTTTTTGGATCGAGATGTTTAATTCAGAAATGTAAATATTTTCATTGGATTGGTTTTGTTCTTAGTGGAAATGGATTCTTAGCCTTGGTTGTAAAAATTTATAAGGTGGTAAGATTTTTTTTATGATTAAGTTTAATTATATGAGAAATATGAAAAAAGAAAGAAGGGCTGATAGCAGCCCTTCTTTTTGGTTCTGGTGCAATAAATTTACTTACGAAAGTCAAAGATCGCGTAAAGGGTATAGAACATAAAAAAGACATTTGATTGTTAATTTGAAATAAAGTCACAATGTTTATAAAAAGGTAGGATAACTTGTTTCTTTAAATGAAAGGATGCTACATGTGTTTTGATTGATTTTTTTACAAAAATTATATAATACTTCACTAATGGATTCCTTTTTCTCTTATCAATATTCATATGTTACAATAGTACCAGTTGTATCAGTAGTACCATTAAAACCACTAAAACAATTTGAACAACTACCACAGCCACCACAACCTCCGCAGCCGCCACAACCAAAACAACCGAAGCAACCAATACAACGGAACCCACCACAACGAAATCCACCACAGCGACCTGCACAACCTCCACAACGGCCACCACAGCCTCCACAGCGACGAACAGCATCTTCAATATAGTAATATGGATATTGGTTTTGCTGGTCCCAATACACAATATTTCCAGACTGGTAATCATTAAGGCTTAATGCTTGTAGTTCTTGTTGAAACTTATTCATTTTCATGACCTCCGTTTATAAACTTCAACCTTTTCAATGCTTTCCTATCTTTCTGTTCGTTAAATCTAAGTAGAAATAGCGCTATAAACTAAGTTCAATACGTACACCTACAAAATATGACCTATTACTATATGATGCACCTTGTTCATATACTTATTTTTAGATTATTTTTTCCATGGGCTCATTTTTATAAATTGAAAAAAGACGCACTTAGATTGATGCGTCTTTTTTCGATACTTCTTTTGTGGAATTATATACATAAGTTTTATTCATACCTGTGAATAGCAATACCTCTACTCATTATCCAATTACATCTTTTATTTCTGAATTCACTGGCCACTTTTCTAAAGTATAGGCCATTTCCCAAAATGAATATTCATATTGACTGCTAATAATAAAATGCTGTTTCATTCGATTTCGGTCTGCCTCTGTTACTTTTTCAGCTATTGCATCTAATCGTGTAATTTGCTCTTCAACTAATGTACGGAACCAATCAGATCCATAAGCAGAAATCCATTCGTTATAAATTGGCTCTTCTGGCTGACACTCTTTTAAACGTTCACCAATTTCATAATACAACCAATAGCAAGGTAAAATTGCTGCAATGATATCACCTAAATGTCCTTCATACGCAGTACGATACATATGTGACGTGTACGCATATGCAGTTGGAGCAGGGATAAAATTATCTTTTTCTTCTTGTGTGATCCCTAGTTTCTTCGCAAAATTCTCATGTAAAGATAATTCTGCTTCATATGTATTTTGAGCATGGTGTGCCATACGAGCTGTCGTTTCTAATTCTAGAGCCTTTGCAGCTCCTAAAGTTTGTACTCTAGCGAAATGACTTAAATAGTATGAATCTTGAAGCACGTAATAGCGAAAACTAGCTAAATCTAACGTTCCCTCGCCAAGTTTTTTTACAAAAGGATGATGAAAACTAGCTTCCCAAATTGAATCTACTTCTTTACGTAATGATTGTGAAAAAGTCATTTAAATCCCTCCAAGTAATTTATTTATTATACGTATTTATCCACAGTTATTAACGCTTTAAAATAAAAAAACTTTCTTTACAGACGTAAAGAAAGTGAAATTGACAGTATTTATTGATGAAATAGTAATGTCTTTCCCACTTCCCTACGCTGGCATTAACCAGATCAGGTACTAAGAGTCTCAAATTCTCATTTGATCTCAGCCTATAATAGGCCCCCCTAGTGGATAAATATTTAATTTTCGTATTGTATTCATCATAACATACTTCATGTTACTGTCAAAAGTATTCATGATACTGCTACTTAAAATCCTTCTTCTTTTCTTATTTTTAATGAAGTTTCAATAATCATATCTAATAGTTTACTATATTGAATACCAGCTGCATCTGCACTTTTCGGTAGTAAACTTGCTTGTGTCATCCCTGGTAATGTATTAACCTCCATTACATATGGAATACCGTCCTTCACCATCATATCCACCCTTGCATAAACGCTGCACTTTAATGCTTTATAACAAGCCAGTGACGCTTTGTTTACACGTTCCTTCAATTCAGCTGGAAGTTCGATAACTTCTTCAATTGTACTAACATCATCATATTTTGCATTGTAATCAAAGAACTCAGCTGCATGTCGGATTGAAATAATAGGTAACTGTTTTCCATCAAAAATTGAACATGTAATCTCATCACCTTTTATATACTTCTCTATTACTACTTCAGAATCCCATTCAAACACAGTTTCCAGCATTGAAATTAATTCATCTTTATCATTTACAATCTTTACCCCAACACTTGATCCACCAGAGTTTGGCTTTACCACTAACGGAAATCCTAACTTATCTAATTCATCAAGATTTAGATCCGCCATTTTTGTAAGTTCAATCCAATCTGGTGTTTCTACACCTTCATAACGTAAAATCTTTTTCGAAATATTTTTATCCATACATATACCGCTAGATAACATATTGCTTCCGCTATAAGGAATACCTAAACTTTCAAGTGTTCCTTGAACTGTCCCATCTTCTCCGTATTTTCCGTGTAATGCGAGCAGCGCGAAATCAATGTCCTTCGCTTTTTCGATTAAATCCATTTTTTCATCTAACGTAATTGGAACTATTTCATACTTACTTTTATCTAAATGTGCAATCATTTCATTTCCAGTCATAATAGATACTTGTTTTTCAGAAGATACTCCACCCATAATAACGCCAATTCTCATTTCCTCAACTCCAAATTTCATTTTTTATTGTATCACCAATTATTTCGATTCCCCGAACTATATCTTCTTCTTTCAGACGTGAAAATCCTAATCGAAAAGTGTTCGATCCTCCTCCATCAGAATAAAAAACATCTCCTGGAGAAAATGTAACCCCTTGCTCATAACACTTTTGCAAAAGCATACGGGCATGCATTTTTCCTTCTAACTCTATAAATAAATGGAGGCCACCATCACCGGTCATTCTTTGAAACGGAATGTACTTGTTACATGCCCCAACAGCTAACTCATATTTTTTCTTATAAACTGATCTTGCCTTTTTTAAATATTTTTCAAAATATCCTTCATGTAAATATTGAAATAGAACAGCTTGATCTAACGTAGATGTGTGAATCGTTCTTGCTCTTTTTACACTTTCTAGATGATGAATCAGTTCTTTATCTGCGATGATCCAGCCTACACGTAAACCCGGGAAAAGTACCTTTGAAAAGCTACTAATATAAATTACATTATTACCAGCGCCAGCAAAAGTTAATAATGGCGCTAAATGTGAACCTGAATAACGTAGCTCTTCATTAAATCCATCTTCTATAATAGGAACTTTATATTTGGAGAATAATCTCATCAGTTCCGTTCTTTTCTCCGAACTCGTAACAATACCGGTTGGATTATGATAGGAAGGAATTAAATATGCGAAATCAAACTCTTTTTCACGCAAACTTTTTTCTACTTCGTTCGTATCGATGCCATCTTCATTCATATTAATTCCGTGAACTTCAAGTCCATGTAAACGGAAAAGCTTCAATGCAGCATGGTGAGTTGGATTCTCACAAATAACCCGCCCTGATTTCTTCGATAATGAGGAAAGTACAATATCCAATCCTTCTGTAAATCCATTTGTAATTAAAATATCTTTGTTCGAAATATCTACACCTTTCATTTCCATATAATGAAGTAGATAATTCATTAAAGGTCTATAACCTTTTGCGTATCCGTAGTTTAATACGACATCCCCTTCAATGGACATACGAGTAAGAAAAGCTCTTTTGAAATTTTCCACATCAAATAGCTTTTCGTCCGGAGCAATGCTATTAAAAACAATCATTCCTTTTTCCCAGCGAACACCATGTTTCATTAAATCTAATTCATCCGCTAATAAGGTAACTGTATTAAGTTTATTTTTCCAATCTATTTCAACAGACGAAGTGTTCGATATATCAATCTTCGCTACAAAATTCCCTTTACCTTTTACTGCATAAATGAGTCCTTCTTGTTCTAAATCCGCATAAGCAGCGAGCACCGTATTTCTGCTCACACTTAGTAATTCACTAAGTTCCCTCGTTGAAGGAATTTTTTGATCACCGAGCAAATGCCCTTTCATAATCATCTTTTTTAAATAATCTTTCAATTGAATATAAACGGGACGTTCTTTCACAACTTTAAAATCTTTAAACAATTCCTTACCCCCTGCAATCATTTTTGCATATTTATTTCATTCTCAAAAGGTCCACTACATATGTATTTTTTATAAAGGGCGGTACGGTCTTATAGGGTGCAGCTTTAATCAATGGGAGATTCATGCCGCTCATTGATTATTAACTCTCACCACTAAGGAGTTTTATTACCCGTTAATACGTGACAAATCTTTACGATATAAGTTAATTATATCTTTTAATGCTGCTGCGGCTCCGCGTGGATTAGAAGCACCACCAATTGTAGTAACTTGCCCCATCGTATCTGTAAAGAACGTAATCCCTTTTTCTGTCCCATTTACATTTGCTAGCGGATGATCTTTATCTATTTCGTGTGGTTCAACATGAAGAGCCACTTTACCATCCTTATCCTTATATGCTGAAGCTATTAATTTAATATATTTATTATGTTCGTTAGCATTTCGAATTTGTTGTTGTGTAACCTGTTCAATTCCTTTTATATGTATATCGGTAAGCGTATTTTCTGTTCCCATTAAACTGTTTGTCAAAAGTAACAATTTACATGCACTATCAGAACCACTTACATCTAATATTGGGTTCGTTTCAGCAATTCCTTTACTTTGTGCTTCTTTCAGTGCTTCTTCAAACGTAATATCTTCCTCATTCATTTTCGAAAGAATATAATTTGTGGTCCCATTTAATATTCCTTCTATTTTTTCAATATGGCAACCAGCTAAACTAAATTGGCCAATATCAAGTGTCGGTAATGCGGCAGCAGTTGCACCACTATATCGAATTCGTACATTTGCGATTTTTGCTGCTTCATTTATTTCTCTCCAGCTTGTAACGAGTGCACCTTTTGAAATTGCTACGATATCCATCTGTTTCTCAATCGCTTGTTTTATATATTGCTTTCCTGGATTTCCATCTTTAAGATTTGTAACAGTCGATTCCACCAGTACAGTACCACTTATGTTATCTGTTGCTCGTTCCTTCGGATGTTGTTCAATATATTCTTCAATTGCAGAGCTACCGCCACCATACTTTAATAAGTGATGAATAGATAATCCATCCTCATTATGTATTGCAACATTTCTACCTAAAACGCCACTTAAAACTAACTCTATACCATATGTTTCATATATATATGAATATTTTTCATTTAGTAATTTTATAAACTCTCTTCCTACTGTTCCATATCCTGATAATACAACTTTAACTTTCATACTATCCCCCCATATTTTTCTACCATATCCCTCTTTCAATATAATATAAAGCACCCTCGAATTCCATCGAGAGCGCTTTATTATTACCTATCTCGGTAAACTTGATAGCTTTTCTGCAATTGTTCTATAAAACTCTTGAATATTAGAAAAACCTAACGTGTCTGAAACACTAAGTCCTACCATATCGAGATGGTCCCAATTTACTTTCGTTTCAATATGATTCCATTTTCCCATCTGTAAAGTCTCATTATTATTTACCGCAGTATTAGAAGAAGGCGCAATCATAGAATTTGTATTTACTACACCATCATTTTGCCACCAAGAAGTATCAATTAATGGACGGTTTACTTCATATCTTGCATAGGAACCTAAGAAAAATGCATTACCCATTAACACTTTATTCATCGTTATATGAGGTAGATGTAAACCTGTTATAGGTGCTGCTTGTGATGCATGTCCACTATAGGATAAGTAATACACATCTGATTGCGTCTTTACCCAATTATTAAGCTCCTTTGCACCATCTGTACTTAAATCCCATTGACTTATATCTTT
>Ga0102589_1003410_pt1 | contig 16580 bp, 17 predicted proteins | sample AraplaMF_Col_mLB_FD_76858 | JGI IMG/M metagenome (GOLD analysis project Ga0102589, IMG submission 76858) | Arabidopsis root microbial communities from the University of North Carolina, USA - plate scrape MF_Col_mLB | ecosystem: Host-associated > Plants > Roots > Endosphere | place: USA... | reverse complement strand
GTTCCGGCTCACTAGACGCATCGGGAATGGTTGATCTGATTTCGTTCCAAGCGGCCTCCAATGCCGCTTGCGCCCGAGCAAGGTCAACAGGATCGACGAGCGATGAGAATGGCATAACTCCTTCCTCCAAAACCTGCTTTCGCGCCAAAAAGGTAAGAGCAGCAGGAGCGGCGGCACAAATTTTCTCAAAATTCCTTTGCTGACGCCAGCATTTGTGGGAACGAAACCTTCGCGTGAAGAGTTGCCTCAGATGCGGTGATGGAGGCTCGGATGACCCAGACCCTGACCGTCTGCCGCGTCGGAACAGATTGGGCCGTCCGTGATGTCACCGGGACCATTTACGGTAAGTCTCCCGACATCGGCGAGGCCCGAGAAACTGCTGCACGAATGGCTAAGCGCGTAGGGGGAAACGTTGCTTTGAGCGGAGAGGCAAAGGCGGAGCTGGCGCTCCGCAACCCACCGGCAGGTGGCTGACATTGAGATGTGGATGTTCGTGTACGTCCGCTCGCCCCCGACGTTCCCAGTTTATGAGTTCGCGGCCTAGAAGGTGGTTTGAAAGGCAAGGGGTGCCTACCGTGTATGTGTCTCGTTGCAGTCGCTCGCCGATGCGCTGAATCTCGCCGACAGGCTCTCCAAGACGATCCGTTCCTTCGCTGTCTTCGCTCCACCGACGACGCCGGCCCGTCTCAATGATCTCAAGCCGCTCGAAAGCACGGTCCGTATGCCGATCCATACGTCCTGTGCTCAACGATTTGCATCATCTCGCGCAAGGCGGTCTTCGCCGAACGGATACTCGGAGAGCAGAGCGGCCCGCGCACGATCAGGCGTGGTCCGGGTCGGCGAGCATTTCTCGGATCAGCTCGGCCGCCTTCTCCGTCGACACTGTCTTGACCCCTGAACTTGCAAGCTGACTGAACATTCTTGCCACAGTCATGATGGCATCGCGCTCGGCAGCCGAAATGGCGACCGTGGCCTGAGCAATGGCTTTGTCTCGATTGGCGAGCACGACCGGAAGCGCCGAGGAGTGAAGCGTCGTCGTAAGCCCGTCGATGAGCTCTTTAGCTCGTTTTGCAGGCGTGTATCCGGATTGGGAACTAACTTGTGTCATCCTGACGCAACCCAATGACTGATTGGATTGCTGTTCAAGGCTCGCGCCAGTGGAGTGCGCCCCAGCGGGTAGACAGGATCAAGCTGCGGATTTGACCAAGAGCCGGGCGTGTTGATCCTCGAACTGCTGCGGGCTGAGATAGCCGAGCGCGGAGTGCAGTCGGCTGGCGTTGTAGACCTGATCGATGAAGCGTGGAAGGTCGGCGGCGACGTCCTCGAAGGTCTCATAGGCCATCGGAAAGACGGCCTCGACCTTGTGCGTCTTGCCGGCAGTCGGTCGATTGTTGGCAAGAGGGCAGGCAAACAGAATGTTCGATCGCGACCAGTTGGACCCGGACACGGCGTTCATCAGAGGCAGCGCGCAACCGCGGTCCTAACGAACATGCGAATCCCGGTCCGGCTGGAGTGACCAGCGAAGGACAACTGCGTAGATCACCAGGTTGACAATCGTTCGTGAAAACTTCCGAAGAGCAGGCATCGTTGGCTCCACAGCAGCTGGCCTCAGCCAGCGTTCGCAGCATTCAACGGAATTGCTCCATCATCAGTTCCAGCTGGAACGCCACCGGTTTCACCCGCGACAACAGTCTCCAGATCGTCGGCCAAAACACAGAACCGCCTCGTCAACGAAGCCGCAATTTTTAGCAGATCCAACTGGCCATCGATGAGTACCGATTGAAGGTCGCGGCTTTCGAACAAGCGGTTGCCGCCACGCTCGGGCAGCTGCCTTTCAATTTCGCGATAGAGGGCTTCAGCCAGCCGTTCGCAATCGCACGACATGTGCGGCTTGATCCTTCACATTTGGGCTCTCGATGGAAAGATGGGGTCAAATCCGCCGAAAGAAAGACCCTGCTGAAAAGCGCACGGCGATACGGTTTCCGCCCTGTCCTGCGCACCAGCCTCAAGTATGCTGCCACGACCTTCGCGCTGAACTCGCGATGATCGAACCTGTGCCGGGCCAAGCCGAATGATCGAGAAAACGAGCTCGTATTGATCGCCGGGCATCCCCGCCTTAGTCGCCAGAGCCACAAGAAGTGAACCCTGCGCCGCCCCTGCCTGAGAGCAAGTTCCCGGTCAGGGCGGTCAGCAAGGCCCAACAGCTCCAGAATCTCGCCGCGTCACCGTTCCTTCATGCGAGCCTCGCACCACGTTTGATTTGTCTCTAAGAGGCCGGAACAGCCTCCCAAATGCCGTTTGAACGTCATCAAGCGGCGCTGTCCAAGCCGGCATTGCCGGAGGAATGGCAGGAGATTGCAGCCAAGGCAAACGGCTTTAAGGCAATGTCTCAGAAGGCCGATGGGGGCGAAGTTGAACGCGGAACCGATCCATCTACGAGGAACGCCTCGGACCGCCTAAAGGCCTATGGCGTCGACATAGACGTGATGGCTGAGGCCCATTACGGAGCGCCTGAGCGAACTCCAGCAAATCATCTTAGACGAGGTCCGTGCTCGGCCACTCCGGGCATTGGAATGGGCAGCTGCGGCGGGAGTGCTGTTCGGCTTGTGGGCGGCGAAATAGGTCGTCGGCGGGATGGCTAGCCTACGTCATCATGCGTGCAACGAAAGCGTTGAAGCGCGTCTGCGGTCATTTACGGTTGGATCGCGGCGGCAGCTCTTATTGCTGTCTTCGCGTTCGCTGATGCGCTCAACGCCGGTTATACGGCGCTACCGTCCAATTGCGGCTGGCCTGACTATAGCAGGAAGACCTCTCTTGGCGGCGGCTGGCTGTACCGTAGCTGCTCTCATCCTACTCCGAATGCCGCGAGCTCACATCGCCTTGGGCGAGCGCCCGGGCTCTTCGAGCACATTCGTTTACTGCCCCCGGGAAGATCAGGGCAGCGTGTCATCGGAGCTGGATTAGTTGCAGCGGCCACCGCGGCGACAGCGAATTTGGGGTTGTACCTGCGCAGGCGCCACTCCGCGACGTAATGCAAATAGCGCGCCCGAGCTGCTTCGCTAGCCTGTCACGTCTTGTCGGAGCGCGTGCGATCCGGAAGTGCATCAATTGCTGCATCTGCACCCTGATCGGTATGAAGCACTCCTTCCCGCAACACCTTCTTGGCCGCCTTATCCTTTTGCTCCGATCTGGTCGGAATCCCTTCCGTCTCTGGCGTTGCCTCAAGCCCGATCTCGACGGGCTTCTTGCCCTTGTTCCTTGCGCTCGCCGCAAAGGTAGCAAGAGCCTCCGGTTGCTTGGCCATGGTTGTCCTCCATTTGCCATAGCAACGGAGCTGGCTCTGAGAAGGTTCCAGTACAGAGCCTAAGAAGACCATCGCCGAGATCGAACCGAGCCTGCGCGGGTTCGACTTCAGCTCGCTCCGCCATGTTTTCTCAAAAAATAGCTGATTTTATTGCGATAATTGAAATGCAGATTTTCCCGGTCCTAATTTCCGTCCTAATTCGAGCGATACGTTTCCCACGCGACGAACCGTATTCGCCATACGGTTTTCTGCCGCCAACTCTCGCAGGATCGACCCGATCGCCAGCATTTCGTGACGGTCGAAGCCAACAGCGTGCAGCTCTTCGGAGGCCTTGGCCTGGTCGGACAGAAATGGCTCTCCCTGCGCATCGGCCCGCCGCCAAACGTTCGCACCGACGCAGCTTTCACCTTTTCCCACCTGAGGAACCTCATCGTTGCATCTTGGTTGCTGCGTCAAGCACGCAATCCAGGAGATTGGTCATGAAGAAACTCGCATTCACTTTGGCCTTAGCGATTTTGCCCAGCGCGGCCTTCGCACAGAATCCGGGCGTGGTCGTCCGCGATCCGGCTGGCGGCTCAGTGCGCGATCCGGCGCTCGGCTTGGGCACGGTGGAGGCCCCCCTGAAGCGGGATCCGGCCGGCGGCGTAATGGTCGACGATACGCCGCGCTTCCGCACCTATGTGGTGGAGCAGCGCGCCCCGTCCTACACCTATGCCGAGCCGATAGCAGTCGGCACCGTCCTGCCCGACGAGGGTGGAATAGTCTATCGCGAGGTGCCGAGGGAGTACGATGCGCAGGGTTACAACTACACGGTCGTGAACGGTCGCATCGTTCTGATCGAGCCGGGTACCCGGCGCATCGTTCAAATCATCAACTGATCCCGCGCACCGGCCTGCCGAGGATCGCTAGCGAATGGGCGGGCGTCCCTAGCCATGGGGCGTCCTGTTTTTTGCGCTCGGTCCTGACGGCGCCGGCTGCGGTCGCGGCGCGATAGCGCTCTGCCCAAATTCTGCCGCGATCTGGATTTTTGGAATCGCCTTGGCTGGGCACAGACCTTGCGAGTTTGGGAGGCTCGATATGCAAGAGGAAGCGGTCTCGCGTTCGACCCCGCCTCACTTTCACATCAACACAGCCGGCGAGTTTCGGGCAGCTCTCCGGCGGATTCGTTCGTTAGACCCAGCCACCAACAACTCCGCGGCGGCACTCGAACGCGCGGCCCTGGAGATCGCGGTGGCCCGATATCTCGCGCACGACGATAACTGGACTTCGCTCGCGCCCGAGCGTGAGGTCACGGCGCAAGTGGCGTCTGTAGACCGCCACAATTCCGCGGCGACAGGTTTGAACATCTAGTTCGCCGCGATGCGTCGGCGGGCTGCTCGCAAGTCCCTAGTAACAATTCGCGCGGACAAGACAGTCCGGGTCAGTCGCCATGGCAAAGTTGAACGGTCGGTCGGCGGCGACGGCATCGTCCCGGGCCGATCCGACCTCATGGGAATCGCTGATCAGTCGCCCTCTGAGCCCCAAACAATTTCGCGATCTCGGCATAGGGCACGTCAGGCAGGGTCCCTGGCTCGCGGACCAGATCGGATCGCCAGGGGCTGGATCACCCACTTTCGGATGGCCTGGAAGCGGACAGTCAAAGCCGAGGGGACGGGGAGTTTTACCCGGCAAGTTGACAGCCAGCGCGAACTGGCAGGCCTTTGCAGGCTCCGCCGCTCAGCCTTCGCCAATGCTTCTCTTCACCAGCCGGTTCAGCCTTTCAGCGAATGCATGCGCGTCTGCGGGGCGCTCCCCGTCCAAGACCCGGGCGGTATCCAGCAGAAGATGTGAGATGTCGCTACGCACTGCGCTGTCGTGGACAGCGGCAAGTGCCGTGACCACCGCATGACGCGGGTTGACCTCGAGGATAGGCTTGGCCGCACTGTCGCGGCGGCCAGCACTACTGAGCAGGCGCTCGAACTGGCGATCCGGTCCCATGTCGGACGCTACGAGGCACACGGCACTCTCGGTGAGCCGATCCGACGCCCTGACATCCGCTACCTCGTCCGCCAGAGCGTCCTTCATCGATGCGAGCAGAGCGCTGACTTCCTCGCTCGTTGCAGCGGTAGCAGACGCCGCGCCATCGACTAGTGGGATAAGACTGAGATCGGCCGCACCCTGCGTCACCGACTTGAATGGCTTGCCCTCGAAGTCAGGTGCGGCCGAGACCCAGAAGCTGTCGACCGGATCGGACAGCAGCAGCACCTCGATGCCCCGCGCCCGGAAGCCTTCGAGCTGCGGGGAGTTGGCGATCCGGCCAGCGTCGTCGCCGACGATATAGTATATCGCCGTCTGGTTCGCCTTCAGCGCGGCGATGTAGTCCTTCAGGCTCCGCCAGCCGTCGCCGGAAGCGGTCGTCCGGAAGCGGGAGAGATCAAGGAGCTGTGCGCGCCGCTCGAAGTCCTCGTAGAGCCCTTCCTTGACGACCGCGCCGAAATTCTCCCATATCTTCGCGAAGGCTCCGGCATCTTGCTCGGCGAGTTTTGCTAAATCGGTTAGAATCCGGCTGGTGACGCCCTTCTTGATCACACCGAGCAGCGGGCTGGCCTGGATCATCTCGCGGGAGACGTTGAGCGGCAGGTCGGCGGTATCGACGATGCCGCGGACGAAGCGCAGATAGCGTGGCATCAATTCGGCTTCGTCAGTGATGAAGACGCGCTTCACATAGAGCTTGATCCGCCCCTTGCGGTCCGCGTCGAAGAGATCGAACGGGCGCGCTCCAGGCACGAAGAGGAGCGCGCTGTATTCGTGACGGCCCTCGGCACGGAAATGGACCGTCGCAGCCGGATCATCATATTGCCCGGCGACGCTGCGATAGAAGTCGGCGTATTCTTCCTTGGAGATCTCGCTCTTCGGCCTGGTCCAGAGTGCGGTGCCGTCGGCGAGCGTAGCCGGCTGCGCCCCCGGCTTCTCGACCAGCGCGATCGGCACCGGCACATGGCCGGACTGCTCCTTGACGATACGCTCCAGCGTCCAACGCTCGGCATAGGTCCTGGCATTGTCGATCAGATGGAGGATCACCCGTGTGCCGCGTGCAGGGGCCTCTTCCAATGCCACTGGCGCGACTGTGAATTTGCCCTTGCCGTCCGAGGACCAGGCCCAGGCCTCGTTGCTGCCGGCGCGGCGACTGACGACTTCGACCTCGCCGGCAACCATGAAGGCGGAGTAGAAGCCGACGCCGAACTGGCCGATCAGCTGCGCGCCGTCCTTGCCTTCGGCGGTTGTGATCCGCTCCATGAAGCTGCGCGTACCAGAACGGGCGATGGTGCCGAGCGCCTCGACCATCTCCTCGCGGCTCATGCCGATGCCGTTATCGGCGATGACGAGCCGGCCCGCCTCGGCGTCCGCCTCGATAGTGATCGCAAGCTTCGGCTCTTCGTCGAGGAGGGCGGGGTGGGCGATCGCGTCGTAGCGCAGCTTCTCGCAGGCGTCGGCGGCGTTCGAGATCAGCTCGCGCAGGAACACGTCTCGGTCGGAATAGACCGAATGCACCATCATGTGCAGGAGGCGGGAGACGTCGGCTTCGAAGCTGCGATGCTCGGCCGTGGCAGTCGTTGTCATTCCGAATTCTCAATTACATGAGGCAGAAAGGCGGCATCTCGCGGCGGCGTATCGAGCTCGGCAGATGCCGATCATCTACTCTCCGCCACTCCCCCGTTGGATAGTGTCCTGATCAATGCGAGTATGGCATTCAACCGCGCGGTCGCGAACTCGCCCGCGCCAGGTAATTGGGCTTCGATATGAGCGGCGACGGTCTGCCACGTTGCCGATCCGTCCCGTGTCATGACAGCCAAGAGATTATCCTTGAGGCCGTATGTTGCGCTCTCGGCGCTCGTAATAATGGCTTTAAAGCGGTCGGAAGGGGAGATTTGCCTGGGGTCCTGCGGGCCAGCGGTCATATTGGATGCCACATGCGATTGGGACGAAGATAGGGGTTTTCCGAGGTCCTCGCCTAGGCTTTCTCGCGAAACCGATCGATCGCTCGATGTGCGAGGTCGTCCTCGTCGAGCGCCAGGGGAACCAGCGACGCAATGATATAGGCGAGATTGTTTCGCCCCCGCTCATCCGATTCATCCGGAAGCGACCGCCTGAGTTCCGCCCATGCCTTTTCAAGAGCAGCCTCGGCGCGCGCCAGGTCGATAGGGTCGCTCAACGATGAGAACGGCATGGCTTTCCTCGGCATGCCTAGGAGATTGCGGATTGCGTTGCTATGGGGCGCCGCGGAAGCTGCGGCGCCCGTGCTTGCGTCAGTAGTCCATGCCACCGCCAGGCATCGCCGGAGCCGCATCCTTCTTCGGCAGCTCGGCGACCATCGCCTCGGTGGTGATCAGCAGCCCCGCGACCGACGCCGCATCCTGGAGCGCCGTGCGCACGACCTTGGTCGGGTCGATGATGCCGGCCTTGACCAAGTCGCCGTACTCGCCGGTCTGGGCATCGTAGCCCCAGGCATAGTCGGAGGTCTCAAGCAGCTTTCCGACCACGACCGCGCCGTCACCCCCGGCATTCTCGACGATCTGGCGGGCAGGCGCCGTGATCGCCTTGCGGACGATCTCGACACCGGTTTTCTGATCGTCATTGGCCGGCTTCAGGTTTTCGAGTGCCTTGACCGCGCGCAGGAGTGCGATGCCGCCACCCGGCAGGATGCCTTCTTCCACCGCAGCGCGGGTAGCGTTCAGGGCATCGTCGACGCGGTCCTTCTTCTCCTTGACCTCGACCTCGGTCGCGCCGCCGACGCGGATCACTGCGACGCCGCCGGCGAGCTTGGCCAGACGCTCCTGCAGTTTCTCGCGGTCGTAGTCCGAGGTGGTCTCCGCGATCTGCGCCTTGATCTGCGCGACACGAGCGTCGATCTCCTGCTTGGAGCCGGCGCCATCCACGATCGTGGTGGCCTCCTTCTCGATCCGGACCTTCTTGGCGCGGCCGAGCATATCGAGCGTGACGCTCTCCAACTTGATGCCGAGATCCTCGCTCACGGCAGTGCCACCGGTCAGGATGGCGATATCCTCGAGCATGGCCTTGCGGCGATCGCCGAAGCCCGGAGCCTTGACGGCAGCGATCTTGAGGCCGCCGCGCAGCTTGTTGACGACGAGCGTGGCCAAGGCCTCGCCCTCGACGTCCTCGGCGACAATCAGCAGCGGCTTGCCGGTCTGCACCACCGCTTCCAGCAACGGCAGCATCGTCTGCAGACCCGAGAGCTTCTTCTCGTGGATCAGAATGTAAGGGTCTTCCAGTTCCGCGACCATCTTCTCGGTGTTGGTCACGAAATAGGGCGAGAGGTAGCCGCGGTCGAACTGCATGCCTTCGACCACGTCGAGTTCGGTCTCGGCTGTCTTGGCTTCCTCGACGGTGATGACCCCCTCCTTGCCGACCTTCTGCATCGCTTCGGCGATCATCGCGCCGATGGTGCGATCGCCGTTGGCGGAGATGGTGCCGACCTGCGCGACCTCGTCCGAGCCGGTAATCGTCTTGGAATGCTCGCTGAGGGACTTCGTCACCGCCTCGACAGCGAGATCGATGCCACGCTTCAGGTCCATTGGATTGATGCCGGCAGCCACCGCCTTGGCGCCTTCGCGCACGATCGTCTGGGCCAGCACCGTCGCGGTCGTCGTGCCGTCGCCGGCCGCGTCGTTCTGCTTCGAAGCGACCTCGCGCACCATCTGGGCGCCCATGTTCTCGAACTTGTCGGAAAGCTCGATCTCCTTGGCGACAGTGACGCCGTCCTTGGTGATGCGTGGCGCACCGAACGACTTCTCGATCACGACGTTGCGGCCTTTGGGACCCAATGTAACCTTCACCGCATTCGCCAATGTGTCGACGCCGCGCAGCATCCGCTCGCGCGCGTCCTGCGAAAACTTCACGTCCTTTGCAGCCATGATTCCTCACTCCTTCAGACTTGAGGTTTCAGGTTGATGGTTTGGAAAGAGGCCCCGTCAGGCGGCCTGCTTGAGGGTTACGGTCGCCTCGACGATGCCCATGATGTCAGTCTCCTTCATGATCAGGAGATCCTGGCCGTCGATCTTGACCTCGGTGCCGCTCCATTTGCCGAAGAGCACGCGGTCGCCGACCTTGACATCGGGCGGCACGAGCTTGCCGGTCTCGTCGCGGGCACCTGGCCCGACCGCGACGACCTCGCCCTCCTGGGGCTTTTCCTTGGCGGTGTCGGGGATGATGATCCCGCCCTTGGTCTTCTCCTCCGCGTCGATGCGCTTCACGACGACGCGGTCATGCAGTGGCCGAAACTTCATGAGTTCCTCCAATTTTCATGTCGGTCACATGTCAAAGCGGGCCGGCCCTATGCGGGTCTCGCGGCGAGGTTCCGCGCGCCCTGAGGCGCCGTGCCCGCGCGATGATCTAGGTTGCCTCATTTTAGCCTTCAAGAGGCTGGCAGCACTTTTTTCAGGCGAGTGCTAACGCCTTGAATTCGTGCGGCTAAGCGGAACTTTTCGGCTTGCGGGTGCATTGGATTTGCGCTGCCATGAGCAGAGCAAACCACGGAGCTGAAAGGAATGGCTTCCACTGACTTCGCTCGCCAGATCGCGGGCTATGGCCTGACCACCGCCGGCATCCTCTATCGCCTCCCGGACCATCCCGCGATCCTGCAGGAATTCATCTGGCAGGACTACGATCTCGCCCCGCGCTTCCCCGAACTCAACAAGTTCCTCGCGTTCTGGCAGGCCAAGCTCGACGGCAAGCTGTTCCGCATCACTGTCGCTCATAAGGACCTGATCGGCCCTGCCGACCTCAGCGCGGTGAACGGCGAATTTCGGCTGCAGTAAGAAGGTCGGCGCGAACCTCTTGAAGCTCTCCATGCTGGACCCAAATTCATCTCGCGCGCCTCGCGCAGCAACTGAAAGGAGCTTTTTGGAGGTCCACCGATGAGCCAGCCATTGACCGCGATCGTGCCACCCGCTCGCCCGGACACAGACGCAGCCCTTGACCGGCTATTGCACCCGAGCCGGTTCTATGAGCATCCGCGTGATGTCCTGCGCGACGATACGCTTCCAAGCTTGGAAAAGCGGGCGATCCTGTCGTCCTGGGCGTCCGACGCCTGCGCCGTGGCCTCGTGCCCCGCGTTGCGACAGCCACCCTTTGCCTCTCGAGCAGTCAGTTTCGACGAGGTCATGGACGCGCTCGCCTCGCTCGATCGCGGCGAGAGTGGCAGGCCGTTCGGCGACGGGAAGACGAGCAGACAGACGGCGCCCGGCGACCTCCTCTCCCTGTGAGCATGGAGGTGCAGATGTCCGCTGTGGAATTCATCCGGAGCAGGCGGCCTTTTGACAAGGCCAGCCTGGCTCGCTTCGCGGCACTGGCGATGCTCGCCGGTGCGAGCGGATTCATCCTCGCGATCATCCTGACATGATCCGAGCCCCGCCGAGCTTTCGGCGGGGCAGTCCCGGCTGCAAGGCTCTTCAGCCCATTCGAAGAACTCTCGTGGGACGCCGTTTCCGAGCGATCAAACGGTGCCTACAAAAAATGTCGCCGACCATCTTGAACACCGGGCGATCTGATCCAAATCGAGGATGTCGATCGCCTTCTACGGGATCGGCCGGTCAAGCCGGTGTCGGTGAGACCTCGGAATGACCGACTTGTACCCATGTTGCTCAATGGAGGATGTGGTTATGAGAACCGTCTTCGATTTTTCTCCCTTGTATCGGTCAAGTATCGGGTTCGACCGCATATTCGGTGCGCTCGAAGCTGCGAACCGGCTGGACCCGGCCGGCAACTGGCCGCCCTACGACATCGTCAAGACCGGCGAAAACGACTATCGCATCACGATGGCCGTGGCCGGCTTCGCGCGGGACGAGCTCACGATCACGCATGAGCCGAACCTGCTGATGGTGTCCGGGCAGAAGGCCGGCCAGGACAATGGCCAATATCTACACCACGGCATCGCTGAGCGCGCCTTCCAGCGCCGCTTCGAGCTCGCGGATCACGTCAAGGTCGTGGCCGCCAGCCTCGAGAACGGTTTGCTGACGGTCGATCTGAAGCGCGAGCTGCCAGAGGAGATGAAGCCGCGCCGGATCGAGATCGCTACCGGCACCGCACTGCCGAAAGCCGATCGGCCGCAGATCGACTCGGAGAAGCGCGCAGCCTGAGCAGAGGCTGCCTAAAGGCTGATGTCAGGCGCCGGGCGAGGAACCCGGCGTCGGGGCGCATCCTACTTTTGAACGCAAGGAGGAATGCAATGAGCGTTCGAGATCTGATCCCCTGGGGACGCGACGACGGCAATCGGGTCCCCACGCTTTATCGCGATGATCGGCACAACCCCGTCTTCTCGCTTCACCGCCAGGTCAATCGCCTGTTCGACGACATGGTCCGCTCGTTCGACAACTTGGGTTGGCCGCCGGCTTTCAACGGCGGCTGGCCGAAGGTCGAAATCTCCGAGACGCCCGGGGATATCAGGGTGACCGCAGAAATCCCCGGGATCGAGGAGAAGGACCTCGAGATCTTGCTCGATGACAACGTTCTGACGCTCAGGGGCGAGAAGCGCGCCGAGAGCGAGGATAAGGAGAGACAGTTTTCGGAGCGGTATTACGGCCGCTTCGAGCGTCGCATTCCTCTCGGCTGTGAGGTCGAGCGGGATAGGATCGATGCCCGCTTCAACAACGGCGTGCTGACGGTCGTCCTGCCTAAGAGCGAGAAGGCACAATCTCAGATCAAGCGCATCGAGATCAAGCATTAGCAGATCACCGAGACCTTGGCGGCGAGCCTCCGGTGCGCCGCCTACTTTCTCTCATGGCTCGATAGCGCCGGATATGGACGGCTCTCCACGAGGGCTCTTCGGCGCGGTGTGCGTGCTCTCTATGCGGCCAGCGGAATCGGCTCGCGATAGGTCTCGCCGCTGATCATGCGCCCTGACCATGCGGGCGGTTTTGTTGGCCAAGGCGACGATTGCGACCATGGTCGTTCGCCGGTCAACAGCTGCACCAGCCACGGCTAGTGATAGAGCGCCGCAGCAGCTTCTGCCTTGGCCTCGGCCCTATGCGAAAGGACGACGCTCCATTCACGAGCCTGCGGCATGCCGATATCCCTAAATGCTCCGCCGTAAGAACCAACGGCGAGGCTTCGCGTTCCTGTGGTCATGGGCAGCACGTGTTTGTCTTTGGAACGCTCAAGAAGGGCTTTCCGCTCCATGAACGAGGGCTGCTGGGGGCTAACTTCGTCGGACAGTACACGACTTGCGAGCGCTTTCCGCTGGTCATTGCCGGACCTCGCTTCGCTCCGATGATGTTCAATGAGCCCGGTGTAGGCTTCCGGGTCGTCGGTGAGCTCTACGCTCTCGGCGAACAAACACTGACCGACCTCGATCGCCTCGAATCCGTCGGACTGCCCGGCAACATGCGTGTTGCGATCGATGTCGAGCCGATTGGGGGCGGACGTTCAGTTTCCGCGCATGCCTATATGAAATCGCGGGATCTGGCCCAGCCCATGCACTCGGGATATCTTAAGATCTACGAGGATCGACGCTTTTCTCCCCGAGGTGGCGAGTAAGGACGAGCCCCCTTGATCGACCTTTGCCTCAGCATCCGGAAGCCGCACCTCGGAGAAGGCCAGCGACGACGTATGCCAGCGTCGTGCGGACATTTTCTGCGTCGCCCGAATATGCCCCCGCATTCGCAAACTTTGCAGGAGCGGCATTGAGAACCGCTTGGGCGCGCTCAAATCGTCAGGATTGTGAAGAAAGTGCATGCCTGGATCATGCGCAGAAACGGCGTTGGGCAGCCCCAAGGTACGCAAACGTACCGAACTGAACGTCGTCGAGCCGCGTCGTTACGGCAAAATAATACACCCGGCCCGCAGTGAAACCAGAGACCCAGCTCTAAGCGGTAGCGCTCGCGATCGTCGCGGTGACGTGCTGCGTTGTGCTCACCATTGCCGCCCCTGCGGCTAGATCGGCAGCCGTGCGCCGCAACCGACATCGGGAAATTACCGAAAAGCGGACACCTGCTTTGGGCGGCTGATTGGACGAATGCCGCGTCGCGAGTACTCAGCTCTCAACTCGGGAATGGAATCACGCTTGAGCGCGTTGCCGGGTTCGAGTCGGTATTCCCTTCCCGAAGGATCGCCTGAACAACGCTGCGAAGGCCCCGCCGAGGCTTGCACGATCTGCAACGCGGTGGCGACCCGAGACCGAAAAGAGCTTGATCAGCATTCTTGCGCGTTGCGCATGAGACAATTCGAAAGAGATCGTCGCCGCGCGTTCGGATAGGGCTTCGACCCTCGCACTGACAAAGCCGATATCGGCGATCAGGATCGTCATCGCCCCGGCCACGCAGACATTGGCGGCGTTAGCCAAGTCGAAGGTTGCGGAGTCCAACGACAGATCGGTCAGCCGACAACGCCGCGGACGATTGTCGTCCGCCAGAATGAGCGCCTGCTCATCCACGTGGAACTGTTCATCCCGCCGGGGTCGCTCGAAGCAGACGACAAATCCGACGAATGTCATCACCATCGCAACGCCGGCCCAAAGCAGATTAAACAGGTCGAGCGATGAGACCTCCGCTGGAGTTTGCGGCGAGATCAGATACCAGACGATACCTCCCCCCGACAGCGCACTGATCGAGCCGAAGGTCAGCGCCATCTTGAACCGCAGCTGGGACGAGGATCGGTCGCCGCCCTTGTCCGTAACCTTGAAGGGGCGCCCGAAGGGACGGACCAGCGCCGAGAGCAAGGTCAGCGTGACCGCAGGCGCCGGCAACATGTGCGTCACCTCCATGAACAGGGGCAGCGTCCTGCGCCCCGAGATCCAGCCGCCATGGATCCAGAGTGCCAGCAGCGCCGGAAGGCCGTAGCGCAGGAAGCCCAGATAGTCGGCATGATAGGCCGGCAGGCCGAAAAGCCAGTAGAGTGAAGGCGCGACCAGCATAAGGACGAGGAACGGCTTGCACAGCCAGTTCAGGATGCCGTGGATATAATGCAGGCGCTGCACGAACGTATAGCCACGGCCACGAAGCGGACCGTCCGGCAGCAGCGCCACCTGCATCGTTCCAAGACACCATCGCGTGCGTTGCGTGATGTATTCGGGGAGCCCCTCGGCGGAGAGGCCGACGCTCAACTGCTCGTTGAGCCAATGCGTCTCGTAGCCATGAGACATCAGCGCATAGCTGAGATTGATGTCTTCGCAGATTGCATTCTCGGGGACGCCCCCGATCCGATTCAGGAGGTCCCGGCGAACGACGAAAGAGGTTCCGACGCAGAAGGCGGCGCCCCATGCATCCTTTGCCGGCTGGAACACGTCGAAGAAGATGCGCTGGTCATCGACCCAGCTGTCCGCCGCCATCAGGTTATGCTGGATCGGTTCGGCATTGTAGAAGAACTGCGGGGTCTGAACGATGCCGGCCCTGGGATTGCCGAAGAGGCCAACTGTGCGGCGCAGGATATTGCACCTTGGTGCGAAATCAGCGTCCAGCACGAGGATCAGCGGAGCGTTGGTGTCCGCTGCCGTCTGACGCAACGCGTTGTTGAGATTGCCGGCCTTGGCGCCCTTGTTGTCCGCCCTGGTGATGTAGCGGGCGCCGACCTTCTCGCAATATTCCTTCAGCCAGGCGCGCCGCGTGTCGTCGAGAACCCAGACGGTGAAGTCGGGATAGTCAATCGCCAGGGCCGGGATGATGGATTTCTCCAGCACCTCAAGCGGCTCGTTGTAAGTGCAGATGAAGACATCGACCTTCGGCCAGTGATCGTGCTTCGTGAGGATGGCCTCGCAGCGATCCGCATCGCCTGAGCGGTCGCGCCAGCGGAGCAGAATGACGATCGACAACAGGGTATAGATGACCGCGATCGCCTCGAAGCCGAAAAACGCATGCGTCCAGAGGCTGGCGATGCTCCACTCGAAAGGCGGGAGCGTTTCCTGCCAGCGCCAGGCGCCGTAGCAGATGATGATCGCCGCGGTGCTGCCCCCGAAAAGCGCCCGGCCCATCGCGCTCGTGCGTGACAGCAGCCGCGATAGCAGCAGCAGGGTCACGACGATCCCGATGTCGAAGGCGAGAACGCTGCCGAGGTCCTGGGGCTGTGGGAACATGCTAGTCCACCTTCCTCCCGGTGAAGGGATTGAGGCCGGTCCGCGCGAGGATGGCCCAAGCGGTCGCTCCGAGATGCGGGCGATGGAAGTAGAAGAAATCGGCCTCCTTGCTCGTGTCGCCGATCGCCAGGCCCGTCGAAACCCGCTCCCTGTCGGTCGCGTAGAGCAGGCCGGACGGCGCCCGGAAGCGCTCGACCACCGCGAGAAGCCGGTCGGCCTCCGGACGATCGCCCAGGCTGCGCTCGACCAGGGCCGCCTGGGCAGTTCCCTCCGTCCACAGGCCGTCCCGATCGCCGTTGAAGTCATAGCCCCCCGCGACGGCCAGGCGCGCCTTGACGAGCGCCAGCGAGCGGCGCCAGTCGGCCGGCGGATCGGAGACTGCGAGCAATGGCCAGATCAGCGCATCGAGCGCGTGGACATTATCCGGTTGCGGCTGTCCATCCGGCAATGTGCCCATGCGAAAGCCGCCCGAAGCGCGATCGAACATCGCATCGAGGAACGGCCGGGCCGCGGTCACGAGCTTCCGGGCTGCGGGCTCAGCGCCGTCGCGCGTGAGCCAGGAGCCAAGAGCGAAGGCGTCAAGATTGTGCTCGGTCGACTTCCACCGGATCGGCGTTTGCGCGGCATCAAAGCCGGCGACGCCCCCGGTCGCGCCGCCAGGCTCGCGCTGATCCAGGGCGTTGTCGGCGATCCAGCGGGCGAGCCGCCTGGCTGCGTCGCGATAGCGCCGGTCACCGGTCGCTTCCTCCAAAGCCAGCAGCGAGAGGCCGACCCACGCCACATTCCCGGTCTGGCTGCCGTCCTGATACGCGTCCTCCGCCCAGATCTGCTGACGATCGTCCCACCATCCGGGCAGGGGCTGAGGTCCGGGCTGCACGATACCTGCCCGATAGGCGTTGCGAATGCGTCCGTCCGTGAATGTGCGGTCGCTCGACATCGCCGACAGGAACGCACCGCCAATGCGCTGTGCGGCACGCAGCTCGCCACATGACACCAGGGCGACGATCGCCAACGCATTGTCGTATGAAAACGCCGATTGAGCGATCGGCGGCGGCAACGCCGCCTCACCCTCCCCACGCTCATAGCTGGGCAGAAAAAGCGGCGAAGCAGCATCTCCTGCGGCCGTCCGCTCGATGTGCCGGATAATCGGTTCGCAAAGCGGCTGAGCCACGGCGGTTGTGGTGCCAATCACTAGCGCCGCTGCGGTCGAAAGAG
>Ga0102589_1003409_pt1 | contig 16586 bp, 12 predicted proteins | sample AraplaMF_Col_mLB_FD_76858 | JGI IMG/M metagenome (GOLD analysis project Ga0102589, IMG submission 76858) | Arabidopsis root microbial communities from the University of North Carolina, USA - plate scrape MF_Col_mLB | ecosystem: Host-associated > Plants > Roots > Endosphere | place: USA... | reverse complement strand
ACTTACAGGGAAAACTAACACCAGAGCAAGCTTTAAAACAATTAGCTTTAGAATGGAATAAAGCATTCAATAAGACCGGTGAAAAAGTAACGTTCTAATAATAAGAAAGAGTAGCTTTTTAAAAGGCTATTCTTTCATTTTTTTGAAAGGAGTGACTAGTTTGAATAAAGAACCGGTTGCACTAGCCCAAGTGAAAGCAAAAACTATTCAAAAAGAGAAACGTAGATTAAATGCAAAATATTTTACTCCATGGTTATTTTTATTACCATCTATTGTTATTTTAGGTGTATTTCTCATTATCCCTATCTTAGAGGCATTTAAATGGAGTTTCCTTGACTATAAAATTATAGCAGACAGTGGTGAATTCGTAGGAATAGAAAATTTTAAAGAAATTTTTAAAGACAAAGATTTCTGGATGTCTTTGCTTAATACGATTCTCTTCTTGCTGATTGTTTTGCCATTAAATGTGTTTTTGCCAATGATTTTAGCTGTATTAGTAAATCAAAAGATTAAGGGTGTAGCTACCTTCCGAATTCTTTATTATTTACCTGTAATTACTCCTATGGTTGTTGCAGCATTAATCTGGAAAATGCTCTACTCACAAAATGGGATAATTTCAGCTCTTTTAGTCAAAATAGGTATATTTGATTCTCCAACCAACTTACTTGTCCAATCATCCACAGCTTTAATAGGGGTAGCGATGATCACGGTATGGAAAGGTTTAGGATATTACATGATTATTTATTTGGCAGGACTTCAATCTATTCCTAAAGATGTTTATGAGTCTGCCAGTATTGATGGAGCCTCGACTTTTCAAAAATTTAAAAGTATTACTTTTCCGATGTTGGCGCCTTCTGTAACCCTCGTTTCTGTAATGACTATTATTGCAGGTATGAAAGTTTTTGAAGAGATTGCATTAACTACAGGAGGAGGTCCGTCAGGCGCTACAACAACACTTGTCATGTACATTTATAATAAATTTATGGACTTAGATGTAAGTATTGCTTCGGCGGCAGGTTTAATTTTGCTGATTCTTTCGATAGGAGCATCCTTACTTCAAATGAAAATGACAAGCAAGAATGAAGATGATCTAAGAGCTTAATAGATAGGAGGATTACATAATGAAAAAAAACAGTAAAAAAATATGGAATTACGCTCTTATGCTTCTTATTACTGTACTGACCCTGGGTCCGTTCCTAATTACTTTGTTTATGTCACTAAAGTCATCTGGCCAAGGTATCTACGATGGCCTACTCCCGACGGATCCAACTTTAGCTAATTTCTTTACAGCTTTTAAGAAAGCCAACTTAGGTACTTATTTCCTTAATACCATTATTGTGACGGCTATTGCAATCCCATTAAACCTTTTATTTTGCAGTTTAGCTGCTTATCCTCTCGCGCGTATGGATTTTAAAGGGAGAAGTGTAGTGTTGGCACTTATTATTTCAACCATGATGGTACCTTTTCAATTGTATATGGCTCCATTATTCCAGCTATCAGGTCAGCTAGGGCTGCAAAATACTCATATTGGATTAATTATTATGCAAGTATCCACAGCATTCGGTATTTTTCTAATGCGTCAAGCCTACCTACGTATTCCCAAAGAGCTCGAAGAATCAGCATATCTCGATGGGGCTAATAAATTTAAGGTCTGGTATATGGTAGCCTTGCCACTTGTAAAGCCGACTCTTGTTACGCTTGCTATCTTTACTTTCATGGGCACATGGGGCGATTATTTATGGCCTCTATTAAACACAACCGAAAGCAATATGTATACACTATCAATTGGATTAGCTCAACTATCTCAGAATTTTGATGGTTCAAATCTAAAATTAATTAGCGCAGCATCTATACTAACAACTATTCCAACTCTATTAATTTTCATTTGGTTGCAAAAGTATTTTATTTCTGGAGCAACTGATGGAGCAGTTAAAGGGTAATAGAAGAAAATAGTCTTTATGTTTTTCTAAATAATTAAACATTAAAGAGGTGAATACAGATTGAATAGTATTTCTTTTTTTGGTCGTAGTATTCCAATTATTTACGAGGTTGATTGTGTAATAGTGGGAGGAGGGACAGGCGGTGCAGTAACTGCAATCGCTGCTTTAAAAAAAGGTATTAAAACACTCATCGTTGAGAAGAGCATTTCTCTAGGAGGAACCCAAACAAATGCCCTTGTTTCTCCAATGATGCCTACTCACATTCAAGGATCTGACATAAATCAATTAATTATTGAACAATTAAATAGGGAACAAGTAGAAACAAGTGATGGAACTACAGCGTGTAGTTGGTTTAATACAGAGACTTTGAGCTACGTTTTGGAAAAATTAGTTGTAGAACATGGAGGACATATTTTATACGATGCTAATTATATAGATTGCATAAAGCAAGAAGATTCTATTACAGATATCATTGTTAATACTTGTAACGGATTATCGGCTGTACGAGGCAAAACGTTTGTAGATGCAACTGGAGATGCATTACTATCAAGAACAGCAGGTGTACAGGTAGAATCAGGAAATTGTTATGGGCAAAATCAGCAAATATCCTTTCGCTTCGAAATGGGAGGCATTGATATTTTAGGCTTAAGAGAATTTATTCTCTCCCAAAGTGAAACATTTTGTAAAATCAAAAATCCTAATTTTTTTGAAATTGTTATGGTTCCAGAAAAAGGACATATCCTCGAGACTTTTTTTAAAAAAGGATTAGAAAATGGAGATTTAAAACAAGAAGACCTGCGCTATTTTCAAGCATTTACTCAGCCAGGAAAGCCAGGGGTAATGTCGTTTAACTGTCCTCATATTCCATATATAGAAAAAACAACTGATCCTATTCTTCGTTCTAAGGCAGTTACAGAAGGGCGAAAAATGATTCGTAGGCTTGCTACTTTCTTACCAAAATATATTCCAGGATTTCAAAATTCTTACTTATTAAAAGAAGCTTCACAGTTGGGTATTCGTGAATCGTACCGCATTTTAGGGAAGTATGTACTTACCGAACAAGACTATCTTAATCGATCTCGGTTTTATGATGGAATTGCAAGAGGAGATTGGTATATTGATGTTCATAGTGTTAACAACCAAGATGAACGAAATGTACGATTTTCGCGCGGCGAATACTATGAAATACCGTATAGATCATTAATTACCAACGAAATAAGTAATTTAATTGCGGTAGGGCGTCATATTTCAAGCACCTTTTTGATGCAAGCATCACTCAGAATTCAGCCTACTGTTAGAGATATGGCGCATGCAGCCGGAGTCGCATGTGCTTATTCTGTACAACATCGTATCGCACTCAATCAAATCGACGGTAGCCGATTAAAGGAAGAACTTTCTCTAGTGGAGGGTAATTAAATGGACAACATAAAAGAAGTTCACGTTCTGAATCATACTCATTGGGATCGGGAGTGGTATGAAACATTTGAAGAATTTCGCTATAAATTGCGTAACGGGCTACGTTACATTCAAGATTTACTCGAGACTGGAAGAATTGAAAACTTCTTTTTAGATGGACAAACAATTGTATTAGATGATTATCGTGAAGTTGTTAGTAAAGAAGAATATAATCATCTTGTTTCTTTTATTAAAGAAGGAAAGATTCAGGTTGGTCCTTGGTATCTATTAGCTGATGAATTTCTTGTTTCAGGGGAATCTATTTTAAAGAATCTAGAATTAGGCATTGGTAAAGCAGAGTCTTATCATTCTAATAACCATATTGGCTACTTACCAGACACATTTGGGCATAACAGCCAAATGCCTCAAATCTTTCAAGGTTATCATATTGACTCTGCTATTGTATGGAGGGGAGCTGTTTCTAAGACTTTTGAAAATACTTGGCAAGGAGCAGATGGCAGCCGGGTGTTTACATTTGTTCTCCCCCTTTTTGAAGGGTATTACCAAACATTTTTAAAACATAATGACTATAAAGATAAAACCAAATCTTATTTACAGGGGAATGCACCTTATTTAGTACATGGGAAGGCATTACTTATGAACGGTGCTGATCATACCTATACGTGTGACGATATAAAGGAAAGAATTAAACAGCTTAATTATACATTCCCTTCTATAGAGTTTAAACAATCTTTACTATCTGACTATGTTTGTGCATTCGAAGGACTAGAAGCAACAGAAACAATTATAGGAGAACAGAGAGATCCTTCTAAAATTTTCATTTTACCTGGTGTTTATTCAACCCGTTCTTATCTAAAAAGGCAAAATCAACAGTGTGAAGATGAAGCAATAGGTACAATGGAAGCATTAAACGCTTGGACCAACGGAAAGACAAACTCAGAAAAATTTATTGAGTATGTCTGGAAACTTATTTTACAAAACCAACCTCATGATAGTATTTGCGGATGCAGTATAGATGAAGTTCACCAAGAAATGGAAACTAGAACACAAAAAATACTGAGTGCTATTAAGCAATTTGCAGCCGATATATTAAATAATGAGTATCCATTCGAATACTTAAATAAACATAAAGATAATGCCTATCTTTATGTTGTCAATAATACTCCTATTGCAGATATATATCCGGTCACTACACAAATTTTTGTTCCAGCTTCGCTAGATCTAGGAAGCATTAAGCTTTTCCATGAAGATAAAGAAATAGTCTTTGATTGTATAAATCGTCAAAAGAGAGAAGAATTTTTACGTCATATTCTAAAGGAACCTCATTATGGAGAATACGTTGTGTACGATGTGTCTTTTAATATTAATTTTGGAGGAGTCGAAACAAAGCGAATCCGTATTGAACGAGTAAAAGAGGAACCTATCTTGATTCAAAAAGAAGATGAGAAAAAAATTAAAAATGAATTTTATGAAGTAGAATGTAAAGAGGAAGGCCTCACTATTAGAGATATCCAAAATAATATTCTACATAAACATCAACATCAAATCATTTCCTCTTTGGATGCAGGAGATACTTATAACTATTCTCCTCCTTTGTACGATCAAATTAGTGAAGCTGTGTTAATAGATGTATGTGATGTGGTTAGAGCTAAAACTTTTGAATCTATGAAGCTCATATATAAAATGAAACTCCCTGCTTCCTTAAATAAATCTCGTAATGGCGCAAGCTCTAATTATGTAGTTAATAAAATTGTTGTAGTTATTACGCTTCATAGAGGTAAGAGGTTAATTTCATTTAAAACAACAGTTGAGAATCATTCAAAAGATCAGAAGCTAAGGGTAGGATTTGCTACAAACCGGGCAGAGGAAAGTTATGGCGATACAGCTTTTGATTTAATAAAACGTTCAACTCTTCGTGAAAAAAAATTAGATGTTTTAAAAGACCAAGAGGCAGTAATGAATCAATACCCTACTTATTCTAGTGTAATGGTTAATGAGCATCAAATTGTACATCGAGGAATGCAAGAATACGAAGTCGATTCTTATAAAGGGCGAGATTATATTTATTTAACCATGATTCGGAGCGTAGGTTGGCTCTCAAGAAGAGATTTACGTACCCGTGGAAATGGAGCAGGTCCTGGTTTTGCAACCCCAGAGGCACAGTGTTTAGGAACGTACGAATTTGAATATGGATTGGTATTAGGAAAAGATCATCATTCATTAAATAATGCAAAGACAATGCGTCAGCGTATCTTAACACAACAGTCTTATTTATTGAAAGATGAGAAGAGTTTGTTTTATCAAACTTCAGAAGTTATTGCATTTTCCTCCTTTATTCAAAAAGAAGAGGATTCACTTGATATTCGTATGTTTAACCCAACACTCGAGGAACAAAGTACTGTCCTGAATTTTGGATTTGAAATTGCAGGCTTAGAAGAAATTGATTTTAGAAGATCTATAAAAGCTAAATATAGTCCTTCTACGCAAGTAACAATTTCTTTTAAGCCTAAACAAATTAAGACCCTTCGAGTAAGAAGAAAATGGCCAAACGACCAACAAATGTTCATACCTAAGAAATGAAGGTGATGTTAACCAATGAGAAAATTTTTAGCGTTTGATATCGGAGGTACTTTACTTAAATACGGCATATTAACCGAAGAAGGAACGTTTATTGAAAAATATGAATGTCCCACTGAAGCTCATTTAGGTGGCGCAGCAATAATTGATAAAATTAAGGTTTTTGGAAGAGAGTTATGTATTAAACATAAAGTCAGTGGTATTTGTATTAGTACAGCAGGGCAAGTGGATTCGAATAAAGGAGAAATTTTATATGCTTCCCCTCTTATCCCTCAGTATACAGGTACACCATTAAAAAAAGAATTGGAAACTTATTTTAAATTGCCTGTGGAAGTAGAAAATGATGTGAACTGTGCAGGATTGGCTGAGTCATGGATTGGCACAGGGAGAGATGCTAAAAGTCTATTCTGTTTAACTATTGGTACTGGCATAGGGGGCAGTTATATTTTAGACAATAAGTTACATACAGGCCACAGTTTCAGTGGTGGAGAAATTGGCTATATCCCTATTGAAGGCAGTCAGTTTCAAGAATTAGCATCCACGAGAATACTAGTTGAAAATGTTGCCAAGCTTAAGGGCATTTCTGCAGATGAGTTAAACGGGAAGCTAATTTTTGATATGGCCCGCCAAAAAGATGAAGTGTGCATAGAAGAAATCAAACGTCTTGTCTATTACTTATCTAAAGGTATTGCCACAATTGCCTATATGATGAATCCAGAGATGATAATTATTGGAGGGGGAATTACAGCACAGAAAGACTATTTATACCCTCTGATTTTAGAACAGTTGAAAGAAGATGTAATGCCTACAGTACTTAATAAAGTGAAAATTGAAATTGCACAAAATCTCAATAACGCCGGAATGATTGGAGCACTTCGTCACTTTTTACTGCAAGAAACTCTACAACCGTTAAAAAGTATCGTAACAATTATTGGTTCCAATACTCATAAACTAACCAAAAGGGAGCAAATGGTTGCTAAATATATAATTTCGAATTTGGAGAGTGTACCTAATAAGACAATCTCCGAAATGTCACGTCAAATTGATGTATCAGAAGCAACTATCACACGTTTTTGTCAAAAACTCGAATTTGGATCTTATAATAAATTACGCTTAATGGCACAGGAAGCAAGTGTTAGCAATCGGTTATATGACCAGGGAGATGTAACTAGTTTAACTAAAGTAAAACAGAGTTATACAAGCTTGTTCAAGAAATTTGATACCTTATATCAATTAAAAGACATTCAAAAATCAAAGCATAAGCTCTCAGTTGCTAAAAAAGTATATCTTTATGGTACAGGTGAAATGTCACTTGTAGCAAAGCAATTAAAGTATAAGCTAATGAAGTCTGGCATAGAAGCTGACTCTTTTTCTAATGCCTATGAAATAGAAGCTTCAATTCCGTTAACAGGTTCTAATACAGTCGTTATTTGTATAAGTACATCAGGTTATGCAACTGAGGTTTTAGATGTAATGAAAAAAGCTAAAGGAAATGGAGCTACGACAATAAGTATTACAAGTGAATCAGATTCACCACTATCTCATGTATCGGATATAAAATTACTCATACCTACAGTAGATGACATAGAGGGATATAGTAGCTCTATAAATGAAGTTTCAGCGCTCTATTTACTAGACGTTTTCTTGGAAGAAATGAACAATGAGGATAAAGAAGTTAGTGAAAAAAATATTATGTAAGGACTAATTGCTATGTTTATCTTATCTGCGAAAACAGAACGGAACAAATTTATTTGCGAAACTGGAACCAAAAAATACATTTTAAGACGTATGCCTATTTCAAATTTTTTTATATAAAATTAGTGCTTTTGTTGTCAGTTTATTCGTTCCAATTTACGTCGATAAATCAAGTTAAGCGTAAAATACAATAAGCAATAACCTTGGAGTAAGATAAGCTACCTTTCCTGGATAGACTTAGAAAAAAGTCAAAAGTTCAGCTTACAATTAATACTCATAGAGATGCAGCCGACTAAGGAAAAGTCAAAGCTTTGGATAGTTTCACTTATATGACGGATAGTAAGTAATTTAAGATATTTTGTCCCTATTGGATGGACTCCGATAGGGATAAAAGAAGATATAGCTCTAGCAAAGTATGTGCCACAGCTGATGTTTCTTAAAGAAATTAATATTGTCAGAAACAACATAATGGAGGCTCTATAATGAATGTATTTGGTTTATCTCTTGAGGAATTGCAAAGTTATCAACCTAAACAAACGAAAAAGAAAGACTTTAATGAGTTCTGGGAACAACGCATTGAAGAAAGTAAGGGACAGTCTTTACATATTTCTCACGAATCTCGTTCATATTGCTTGCCTGGAGTAGAAGTTTACGATGTTTATTTTGAAGGATTTCGTAATTCTCGTATTCATAGTACGTATATAAAGCCTACTGAGACAAATTCTAATGCGCCGACAGCAGTCATTTTTGAGGGATATAATTGGGGAATGCTTCAGCCACATCATGCGTTTCATTATACCATTCAGGGAATTCCTGTTTTGTTAGTAGAAACACGTGGACAAACTACGAAATCCCCAGATCATAATGTATATCAAAACGGAGGGCCTTCAGGATGGACTACACTTGGAATTAAAAACCCAGATACCTACTATTATAGTTATGTATACATGGATTGCTATCGAAGTATTGAAGTAGCTCGAGAATTATCAAACACAAAGGCTATATTATTAGGAGGAAGTAGTCAAGGAGGGGCTCTTGCTCTCGCGTCAGCTGCATTACATAAAGATATAATGTTGGCACTTATAGACGTTCCATTTCTTACTGATTTCAAGAGATCAATTGAGCTTGCATCGCAAGGGCCTTATAGTGAAATCCAACACTATTTCAAAGTTCATGATCCATTGCATAAAACCCAAGCAGTAATTTACAACACACTAAGTTATGTGGATTGTATAAATTTAGCCAGCCTTGTAACATGTCCGACCTTGATAGGTATTGGTTTAAAGGATGAAGTCTGTCCTCCTTCTAGTGGATTTGCATTGTATCATCAGTTAAAGGGAGAGAAGAAAATTCAGGTTTATCCTGAATTTTCTCACGAATTGCCCCCCATCCATGAAGAAGAAAAATTAAAGTTTCTCAATTCTAAAGGAAGCTGGTAGACAAAGATCTAAAACAATAACCAATAGAGGAGTCATTTTATGAAAATTGCTTACTTACCAATTGATGAACGGCCTTGTAACATTGATTATATACAAATGATTGCTCGCTCATCAGCTGAGATAGAATTACTAATTCCTGATAAAAGTATGTTAGGAGAAAAGAAGAAAGCTGCTGATACAAACCGGATATGGAATTGGCTATTTGCAGCAGGAAAATCCGCCGATGCTTTTATTATTAGTATCGATATGATGATATATGGTGGACTATTACCTTCCCGGTTGCACTACTTAACAAAAGATGCGGGAGCAACATGTATTGAACGCTTGCGTATACTACATAAAACATACCCTGATACTCCTATATATGCTTCTAACTTAATTATGCGCACACCAAAGTACAGTTCAAGTGACGAGGAGCCTGACTATTATGAGGAATGGGGACGTGAACTATTTCTGAATGCTTATTTACAAGACAAAAAGGCTCGTGAAAAGCTTTCTCAATCCGAAGAACACGAACTAAAAGCAATCTCAGCTCAGTTACCAAAACAATATATTGAAGATTATGAAACAAGGCGAATTTTTAATTCAATGATAAATGTAAGTATGCTTAATCTTGTACATGAAGGTGTATTAACATTTTTATCTATACCTCAGGATGATAGCTCGGAATTCGGTTATACGGCTATGGATCAAAAGAAAGTAGTAGAAAAACGTGAACAACTTCGACTACATAAGAAGGTTCATATGTATCCTGGGGCAGATGAGGTAGGAGCAACGCTACTAACGCGGGTATACAATGATATAAAGGGAATAACGCCAAAAGTTTACCCAATTTGGAGTAGCACTCTTGGTCCAAGTCTCATACCGTTATATGAGGATCGTCCCTACGGAGAAAGTCTTAAAGCTCATATTCTAGCAGCAGGCTGTCAGTTAGTAGCTAGCGCTGATGAAGCCGATATAATTCTTGCATACAATACACCAGGACGTGTTATGCAAGAAGCTTGGGAGCAGGCTGAAAAAGATATTACATATACTAGCTTTCGCAACATGCTAGTATTTGTAGGAGATATAAAAAAACATATTGATTCTGGTAAAAAAGTAATGGTAGCAGATAGTGCATATGCCAATGGTGGAGATCAAGAACTAATTATTCTTTTAGATGAAGAACAAGTTCTTGACAAATTAATTTCATATAAAGGTTGGAATACAAACTGCAATACGCTTGGAACAACAATTTGTCAAGGGATCATTGGCTTAAAAGGTAAAGTAAGAACTATTCAGGAGAACCTTATTTATCATCTGCTAGATGATTATTTCTATCAAGCAGAAGTTAGAAAAAAGTTAGTTGATGATTTTCTTCCGAAATATAAGCTTAATTATTTTGATTTAAAAAATAGGGGGAAAACTATAAATAGAATCAGGGATGATATGCTTTATAAATCTTATCATGACACTATTATTCATAGCTTTGGAGATATGAATTTAGATAAAGTATCCACGTATGCACCATGGAACCGAATGTTTGAATGTGGTATGAAATTAGAATTTAAAGGATATACAAAACCAATTCTGTAGATATTTAGGAGATAATTATTCACATAATGTGTTTAAATAAAAAAAAATTTAGTAGTCTATGAATAAGAAAACTATTTTAAAAAGACTATGAGAAATAAAGGGGAAGTGCCATGCTGTACGGGGGAATAGAAGCAGGAGGTACAAAATTTGTATGTGCTGTGGGTAATGAAAATGGACAAATTTTTGAAAGAGTCACATTTCCTACCACTACACCTGAAGAAACAATGGGAAAAGTTATTGAATTCTTTAATCAGTTTAATTTAATGGCTATAGGTGTAGGATCATTTGGTCCTTGTGACGTAAACATTGAAAGCGTTTCCTACGGGTGCATTACTTCAACACCTAAGCTCAGTTGGAAAGGTTATCCCATCCTAAAGAAACTCGAAGAGTCATTTAATATACCAATAGGATTTAGTACAGATGTGAATGCTGCAGCTTTAGGAGAAGTAACATTTGGAGCTGCAAAAGGTCTTAATAGTTGTTTATATATTACGGTAGGAACAGGAATAGGCGCAGGAGCTGTTTTGGAAGGGAAACTTCTCCAAGGACTTTCCCATCCAGAGATGGGGCACGTTACTGTTAGGCGTCATTTAAATGATACTTACCCAGGGAAATGTCCTTATCACCATGATTGTCTAGAGGGTCTTGCTGCGGGACCTGCTATTGAAGAAAGATGGGGGAAACCAGGGGTTGAATTAGTAAATAATTCAGAAGTATGGGAGATGGAAGCTTATTATCTTGCACAAGCTTTAGTTCACTATATTCTTATTTTGTCACCTAAGAAAATTATTTTAGGTGGAGGGGTGATGAAGCAGAAACAGTTGTTTCCTCTTATTTATAGAGATGTAAAGAAGATATTAAATAAATACATTGAACTCCCTGAATTATCTAATGAAATAGAAAAATATATTGTTTCTCCAGGGTTAGGAGAGCTTGCGGGAATTACAGGGGCGTTAATTCTAGGGAGAGAAGCTTACGAGACACAACCGGAAAAACAAAAATAAAAGAGCACAGGGGGATATTATAAAGGTGCAGCCATTATTTCTAGAGCCAATTTTTCAAGAGAAAATTTGGGGAGGCAAGGGACTAGAAGATAAATTTGCGTACAAAATTCCTCATGATAAAACAGGTGAATGCTGGGCAATTTCAGCACATGTAAATGGACCATCTACTGTTGAAAATGGTCCTTTCTCCGGAAAAACTTTAAATGAAGTTTGGAGAAGTCATCCAGAAGTTTTCGGTCACTACGGAGGGGATACGTTTCCACTTTTAACAAAAATTTTAGATGCCAATCAAGATCTGTCTGTACAAGTACATCCTGATAACGTCTATGCAAATTTATATGAAAATGGGGAGTTAGGTAAAACAGAATGTTGGTACATTATCGATTGTAAGAAAGGAGCTGAGATAGTATATGGCCATAATGCTAAGACAAAAGAAGAATTTATTAGAGCAATTGAAAATAGAGATTGGGATAAGTTACTTCGTCGGGTAAAGATAAAACCAGGTGATTTCTTCTATGTACCTAGTGGAACTATTCATGCTCTATGCGAAGGAACAATTGTACTTGAAACTCAACAAACTTCTGATATTACATACCGCGTTTATGATTATGAACGAAAAGATAAGGATGGAAAAAAACGTGAACTGCATCTTAGAAAAGCAATAGATGTTATAACCATTCCTCATATAGATGCCGATAATAAATTTATTGTAACAAAATATAAAAATTTAATAATTACTACTTTCGTAGAAAATGATTTTTTTTCTGTTCATAAATGGAAAATAGACGGGATAGCATCTTTAACAATGGATAAATCTTTTATGTTATGTAGTGTGATAAACGGAAACGGATTCCTTAGGGGCGAAGAAGGAGAATATTCATTTAATAAAGGTAGCCATTTTATCCTTCCTGCAAAAACAAGAAATTTTGACATAAGTGGAAACTGTGAATTGATTGTTTCACATTTATAGACTAATAAGTTGCTTTATATTGCAAATTTAATAAAGTACTAGGAGTAAATTTAACTCCATATATATTAACAGTAAATAAGTAAAAATATTAAAAGGGGAGAAGCATCTTAGTGATATAAGATGCTTCTTCATTCAATTATAGGTACCACTTGTTGTTTGAGGGCTCGCCTATCCAAGATATATAAGATGTGTATATAGTAAATATTTTTATAGCGCAATCCTTTATGTAAAAAGGGATTGCTTTTTTGCGTTCCTATAATTTCTATGGGGAATTATTCTTTAAAAACATAGCGAAAGAAGTTAATTCTAAGACTCAAACCTTTTGCTAACTTTCTAGGTAAGACTTTAAGTGTATTTTATAAATAGTAAATGAAAACATTTTCAACTAAAAAGCTTATTATGTGAAAATGCTTAAGAGTTTCTACAAGGGTATTGAAAACGCTTTTATAGATATTTAATATTTAGCTATAACTAAAGACTTTAATGAAAATTTATTAAGTCATTTAAAAGGTTATTCGATTTCAAGGGGAGGAACATCTTATGAAAAAGGCTTTTGAACAAGCCCAGCAATTTGGAAAATCATTCATGCTTCCTATAGCTGTCCTACCAGCAGCTGGTTTGCTACTGGGTATTGGTGGTGCATTATCTAATCCAAATACAATTACAGCTTATCCATTTTTGAATTTTGCTTGGTTGCAAGCAATTTTTACTATTATGAGCTCTGCTGGGAGTATTGTATTTAGTAATTTGCCAATTATCTTTGCAGTAGGAGTTGCTGTAGGATTAGCTCGTTCTGATAAGGGAACAGCAGGATTAGCAGCTATGATAGGATACTTTGTAATGAATAGTACAATAAATGCTTTACTGACTATAAATCATGATCTGGCTAAAGAGAATTTAGCAAAGGCAGGACAAGGATCATTAGTAGGGATTCAATCATTAGAAACTGGTGTATTTGGTGGAATTATAATAGGGGTTACTACTGCCTTTTTACACAATAAATATAATAAAATTCAACTTCCCCAAGTATTAGGTTTCTTTGGTGGTTCTCGCTTTATCCCAATTATTGTTTCTTTTGCATCTATCTTGGTCGGTATAATTCTTTTTTTAGTATGGCCCTTTATTCAACAATTCATTAATTTACTTGGAGAAGTGGTTACTGGAACAGGTGTAATTGGAACTTTCTTTTATGGATTTATCCTCCGTATGTTGGGGCCTTTAGGCTTACACCATATTTTTTATCTACCGTTCTGGCAGACTGCTCTAGGTGGAACGTTGGAAATTAAAGGCCATATTATAACAGGAACTCAAAACATTTTCTTTGCTCAATTAGCAGATCCAAGCATAACCAAGTACCATGATGGAGTATCGAGGTTCATGTCTGGAAGATTTATTACTATGATGTTTGGTTTACCAGGGGCTGCATTGGCAATTTATCACTGTGCTAAACCTGAAAATAAGAAGTTAGTAGGAGGATTACTCCTCTCCGCAGCTTTAACTTCTTTCTTAACAGGTATTACAGAGCCTTTAGAATTTAGTTTCTTATTTGTAGCTCCTATACTATATATTTTTCATGCTCTATTCGATGGGTTAGCTTTCATGTTATCTCATATTCTAAGTATAACTGTTGGACAGACCTTTTCAGGAGGACTTATAGACTTTATTTTATTCGGTATTCTTCAGGGAGTTGATAAAACAAATTGGATTTTTGTTCCCTTAGTCGGAATTCCGTGGTTTTTCTTATACTATTTTACTTTTAAATTCTTAATCACTAAGAGAGACCTAAAAGTCCTTGGTCGAGAAGAGAGTAAACAAGAAGTGCATCAGGTTAAAGCTACAGAAAGAACTCAAACAATTGTCCAAGGTCTTGGTAAGGAGCAAAATATTGTAGTGGTTGATTGTTGTGCAACTCGTCTACGCGTTACTGTAAAGAAAGAGGATTTGATAAAAGAGGAACTAATAAAGCAAACCGGAGCTAAAGGTATTATAAAAAAGGGCAATGGTATTCAAATTGTCTATGGTCCTCAAGTAACTATTATTAAAAATGAAATTGAAGAGTATCTTGGTCTTTAAGTATAAAAAATAAGGAAGTGTTATCAATGAAAAAAGTTTTAGAATGTATTCATGACGGGTTAATTGTTTCATGTCAGGCTTTAGAAGACGAGCCTTTACACAGTCCGTTTATTATGGGAAGGATGGCTCTAGCAGCTAAAGAAGGTGGAGCTAAAGGAATTCGTGCAAACTCTACAATAGATATTTTAGAAATAAAAAAACAAGTAGATCTTCCTGTAATTGGAATCATTAAACAAGTTTATGGAGGTAACGAAGTATACATTACTCCTACAATGAGTGAAGTTGATTCTCTAGCTAAAACAGGAGTGGAAATTATTGCTACTGATGCCACTAACAGGTTAAGGCCAGACGGAAAAACATTAAAACAGTTTTATAATGAGATAAGAGAAACCTATCCAGATATTCTACTCATGGCTGATGTTTCAACTGTTGAGGAAGCTATATATGCAGAAAAACTTGGATTTGATATCGTTGCTCCTACATTATACGGTTATACAGCCGAGACTATGGGAAAGAAAATCTACCAAGATGATTATGCGTTATTAAAAGAAATAGTAACATGTGTTAAACATTCGAAAGTAATTGCCGAAGGAAATGTTTTAACACCAGAGATTGCATGCTCTATATTAAATATGGGGGTCCATGCAGTAGTCGTAGGGGGGGCAATTACAAGGCCTCAACAGATAACCAAAAGATTTGTTGAGGCACTTAGGAATAATTAAAATAAACTTATCTGTGTAAAATAAAAAACGCTTCTTGTTTAGAAGCGTTTTTTATTTTAGTTTAAAAGCATACAGTGGAGTATTTATTGACTTGTTTTATGGTTATATTAAACTATACAAAAGACATATTAAATAATTAAGCATTAGGCTAAAAAGGAGAAAAAATGGAGTACTTAGGAGAAAATTTATTGTATGGTATTGAATGTAATATGGAAATTTTCACTTCAACAGAAAAAGAGTTAGCTAGTTACATTCTGAAATTTCCTGGAGAAACTAGTCAGTTATCCATTAATCAAATAGCTAAAAAACTCCATCTTTCACCAGCAACTATTACACGTTTTTGTCAAAAATTATCCTTTTCCGGATTTAATGAATTTAAGCATGAACTAAGAAGGTTTATCGATTTGCAGAATGCACCTGTTGAGGTGAACAATATTCAACAAGTTGATTATTTAGCAAAATTATATCAAGACCATACGACTGTACTAAGAAATACATTTCAAATAAACACATATAGAGATATTCAAGAAGTAGTTTCTTTCTTAATCAAAGCAGAACGAATACATGTTTACGGAATTGGAAGCTCAGGTATAGCTGCTCAAGAATTTAAATATAAATTTTTTAGAATAGGATTATATATTGAAGCTATTACCGATCCGCATCATGCCATAATGGATGCTTCTCTCATTAGTAAGAAGAGTGTTGTTATTGGTATTTCAATCTCGGGAGAAACGCAAGAGTTAATTAAAACTATAAAAATTGCAAAAAAACAAGGTTCACCTATAATTATTTTCACAGGAAATAAAGACTCACAATTAGCAAAGCTAAGTAATGTGTGTTTGCTAGTAACTAGTAAAACCAACATGCATATGGGGCAGAATATCTCCCCTTTATTGCCGTTCCTGTTACTTTTTGATTTGATATACACAGAACTAATAGCTGAAGATTATAAGAAAAGAATTCATTTAAGGGATAAAACTTTGCGCGCTTTAGGCAATATTGAATAATTGCTTAAAAACTTTATAAGAAACAAAAATAAGTAATATACTATTTCGAATGCACTACTTGTTTTTTCCTATAATTAGTTTTATGTTAACTAAAGATATATAGTATTTACATTTTAAAAAGAGAAAAACCACTGGCGTATATCAGTGGTTTTTCTTCAATGAATAAAT
>Ga0102589_1003402_pt1 | contig 16620 bp, 15 predicted proteins | sample AraplaMF_Col_mLB_FD_76858 | JGI IMG/M metagenome (GOLD analysis project Ga0102589, IMG submission 76858) | Arabidopsis root microbial communities from the University of North Carolina, USA - plate scrape MF_Col_mLB | ecosystem: Host-associated > Plants > Roots > Endosphere | place: USA... | reverse complement strand
GCTTGCGGGATATTCATCGTACCTTTAAATCTTAATTTCTCTGGAATACAAGAATAGAGTTCATTAATTGAATGCACACCAATTTCATCTAACATCTTTTGTTTTACTTCAGGCACCATATTTGGAATGTATGGATGAACTTTTTTACTCATTTAAAATACCTCCCCTATTTTTTATGCTAAACCGCCACCATCAACGGTTAATGTAGTTCCTGTAACCCAAGCAGATAAATCACTAGCAAGGAATAATACCCCCTTAGCAATATCTTCAGGTGTCCCTAACCTTGCCAATGGTCTATCAACCGCCGAACTACGTAAAAAACTTGATTCCTCTATATCTAGTTGTTTTGCCTCGCCTCGAAGTAACGGCGTATCTGTATCTCCAGGGCAAATACAATTTACACGAATTTTCTCTGATCCATGGTCAATAGCCATAGCTTTTGTTAAATTTACAACCCCTGCTTTCGCAGCACAGTAAGATGCTGCTTTATCTCCACCTTTTAATCCCCAACCCGAACCGGTATTGATAATACTACCGCCGCCATAGTTTCGCATAAGCGGAATTAAATATTTTGAAAGTAGATAAACACCTTTTAAAGAGACATTAATTACGGCATCCCAATCAGCTTCATCTAAGTCCACCACTGTTTTTCTACGAATAATGCCCGCATTGTTAAAGAGCACATCGACTTTTCCATGTTTTTCTCCTATTAACTGCGCCACACTTTGGCAATCTTGTGAATTCGTCACATCACACTTTACAAACTCAATATCTAAGCCAGCTGCTCGAAGTGTTGCCTCTGTTTTCTTTCCGTTTTGCTGATCGATATCGAGAATGATGGTTTTAGCCCCCACCTCACTCAGTAATTTAGCGGTTGCAAGACCTATCCCCGAAGCACCTCCTGTTACAACAGCAATCTTCCCACCTAATTGAAAGTAATCTAACAAATAAATGTACCCCCCTTTTTTCTTTCTCACTATATATAAAGCAAATATCATGCCAAGTTTAAAAAGTTGATTTTGCGAGATTCATAAATAATAAATCCTTAATTTTTTGTCACATTTGTCATTTCAAATTCCATCTTTGACAAAAAAGTCAGAAATTTAAATCGGTTGTGAAAACTCTGTTCAAATGTAGAAAAAGCGTTTTGTAAAGGAATTTGATGATTGACAAATACAAATCGCTACAACGGTATCAGCCACCTCTTGAAAATATGGTAGTAGAATAAGCGTAAAAAATAAAAGGGATACGAAGTATCCCTTTTAACAGTTAGCGTGGCTCTGTTTAATAACTTTTTAATTTTCTATAAAGAGTCCTTGTACTGATACCTAGCTCTTCTGCAACACGTTCCTTGCCCGCAGTATCATTTCCGTACTCAGATAGTTTTTGGTTTATTATTTCCATTTCCATATTTCTTAACAACTGAGGCGTTACGTGAGAAGTTTGCATTCTATTGTGTTCAATAATATAACTTGGTAGACTTTCTTTAGTTAATTGCAAAGAATCTTCCATTACCATACTGTACTCTAAAACATTTTCTAATTCCCGGATGTTACCAGGCCAATTATAAGCATTCAATTCTTCTAAAAACTCATCTGAAAAATCATTAATAAATTTCCCTGTTTTATGCTGAACCTTTTCCAGTAATGTAGAAATTAAGTAATCCATTTCACCTTTTCTTTCTTTTAAAGGTGGCAAAGTTAAAGGAATTACATTTAATCGATAATATAAATCCGCCCGAAACTCTCCCTTTTTCATCATTTCTTCTAAGGGTCTATTTGTTGCAGCAATAATTCTTACGTTTACCTTTCTAGGCTCAATTGCTCCCACTCTATAAATTAGACCATTCTGTAAAACAGTTAGTAGTTTAGCTTGAAGATGCAATGGTAATTCTGTAATTTCATCAAGAAATAAGGTACCTTTATCTGCTACCTCAAAATAGCCCTGTTTTCCTTTTCTCCTAGCGCCAGTAAATGCCCCTTCCTCATAGCCAAATAATTCACTTTCAAATAAAGCTTCTGGAATACTAGCACAGTTTAACTCCACAAACTTACCTTTATGTGTAATACTATTTGAATGAATATACTTAGCTAACAAACTTTTTCCAGTTCCCGTTTCTCCAGTTATGACAATTGAAGATGAACTATTAGCAATACTATTTAATTTGCTTTTAAGAAATTGAAAATGTGGAGCATCGCCCAGTGCATATTTTGTGTCGAATACATTTTTTGTTTCAAATAATAAAGTAGATCCTTCACTAGTTAGGATATTGATTACAATTTCACCTAGACGAGCTAACCAGTATTGATATTTTTTTTGTTCAGTAGATAATTTTTTTTCACCTTCATCTGTAAAGCTTACAAACGTTAAATAGCCAAAATGCCGACCGTCTTTGCCTAAGTTCATAAGTATTTCTACTTTGGAAGGACAATTATTTTGAAACCTACACCCAGAACATGTTTTCATTTTTCCAGGTCTCTGTACGTATTGAATCGGCTCAGAGTAGTACTTTTGAAAAAATGGTAAATGTACTTGCACTCCTTTTCGTTTTCTATATTCATCAGTGGCTATTAAAATTTCACCTTCTGAAGTAAAATAAGCTACTTCAACTTGTAACAAGTCACCAAATATATTAATTATAGATTGTATTAACTTTTCACCATTTAACATAAAATCGTCCTCTCAGAAGTAAATAGACCCATTTTCTTATAGATTTAATCTAAAAAGCTTTAGTATTTATGCTTTTTTTAAGAAAATTAAAATTCCAGAATTCTCATGAATATCATTATGTCATTGGAGTTTTAAGTTGATATATCCTTAACGGCATTTGCTAATGGTATCCTTAAAAGAAAAAACTTTTGATTTATTGTATAGAATTCACCACTTTCCATTATTTTGACCACGCAATTTTTTCAAGTCACATCCTCTTAATTCTAGAAGCTAGAAAGACTTAGTTACGATACTTCCACGAAACCTATTTCTATTACATATTAATTATTTCCAATTAATGTATGAGTCATAACGACTATATCAGACATAACATTCACCTCTACTATATTATAAATTTCGCAAAAAAGGTTCCGTACCTTTAAAAATCGTTCAACAAATACAGACATGATAAGTTGAATATTGTCAGAAAAATTACTTTTTAAAAATAAAACCAAAAATAAGCCATACAAAAGTTAATTGGATGGCTAATTACTAAGTCTATAAATTTTAAAGTGTAAATGAGGACTCAGAAGTACTGATATTTTATTCTCGCGTGGATGAACTTAAACACCTCCACAAGATTACAACTGACCTTTTAGAAATGAAGATACTTGAAAAACAAAGAATGAAGATTAGCGAATATGTATAGGGGAAGTAAAGAGCAAGGCAAATGATAAGACTGGAAATTATAACGGTGATGCTTCAAACTATTACCCAAAAGGGACACATTATTATGACATAAAGAGACATTAACTGCCATTGCAATTGCATTAAAAGAAGATTGTCACTCGGTGAAAGCTATATTATTCAGAATTAAAAAGTGTATCCATTAGCTTATCTAATGAACACACTTTTGTTTTACCTTACATTTGTCCAGTACGAATTTTCTTAATAATGCTAAATGTCGTGTAGGCAGCAGCCGGTGCAAGCACAAAAATAAAAACAAGCCAAACCGTTAAGTTGTCCGTAGCTTTTAACGTGTCATAATTAGAGATAACAAAAAAGATAAGTCCAAATAATAATAAATAGCTCAACACATTTGGAAAAATAACAATTAATCGCAATAGTGCTGGTGGCATTTTTTGCTGATTCATATTAATCCACTCCCCTTTAGTCAATTATACGAAAATCTACTATTTACTGCATTATTTTTCTTCAATATTCTAAATCTTCATTTACATTAATTACTACATTGTCTATGATCTTTTTTCATTTTAAATCAATCAGGCCTCGGCATAATTGCGTGATATATCAGTGGGTGTTTGGACACCTGCTGAAAGAAGTTAAGAATAGCCTTGCTACATTACTGTAGCAAGGCTATTTTAAGTTGTTTATTGAACTCTATGCATTCACTAACTATTGTTTACTCTTTTTTTAGATGGAACAAATAGAGTTAAAGCAAATGCAAGTATCGCTAAGATTGTCATGAAATAATAAGCATCACTTGAACCTAAAATGGCAGCAAGCGTACGTATACCTTCAGCCGTCGCATTCGGTGTTTCTACTAGCAATGTTTTCGCATGGTTTGTCGTTTGTGCTGTGAAAATTGTAATGACGACAGCAGATCCGATTGCACCTGCAATTTGTCGTAATGTATTATTCACTGCTGTACCATGTGTTACCAGTGCCTTCGGTAAGGCATTCAAACCAGCTGTATTCAATGGCATTGTGATAAAACTCAACCCTACACGTAGAAAAATAGTCCGTATCATTAAAAAGCTATAGGTTGTTGTTTCTGATAAATCTGTTACAACCCACATAGAAGGAATGACGAAAATCAAACCGATAATAAATAACGGCTTTGCACCAAAGCGGTCATACATTTTTCCTGTCACTGGAGACATAAAGGCATTTACAAGGGCACCTGGTAATAATAATAAACCAGCGTCTAATGCCGTAAACCCTCTTCCGTTTTGCAAGTATATTGGTAATAAAATCATATCTGCATACATCATCATTGTGACAATAATGTTGATGATGGACGTGAGTGTAAATAATTTATTGTTAAAAACAGATAAGTTAAGAAGTGGATCTGAAGATTTCATTTGTCGAAGACAGAATATTACCGTAGTCATTATCCCCACAAGTATAGTAACGATTACAACTGTATCATCCCATCCATGGCTTCCTGCATTACTAAAACCATACAAAATAAGACCGAAGCCAATTGTTGATAAAATAACACTCACTACATCTAATTTCGTGTTTGCTGTTTCTGAAACATTAATTAAATATTTCATTGCCATAAATATAACGATCACGACAAATGGGATTATCCCGATAAATAACCAACGCCATGAATAATAATCGATAATGAAACCTGCTAAAGTTGGTGCAATCGCTGGAGCGAAAATCATAGCTAGCCCAATTAACCCCATCATACTGCCTCTTTTTTCAGGAGGGAAAATAAACATTACGATGCTCATGAGCAACGGCATAATAATTCCTGCTCCTATCGCTTGAATCATACGACCTATTAGTAAAGTGATGAAGTTCGGAGCTACTGCACAAATAATAGAGCCTACTAATAAAAACAGCATTGAACTTATAAATAATTGGCGTGTTGAAAAACGTTTCATTAAGTAGGCTGTAATAGGGACTAGTACCCCATTTACTAACATAAAACCAGTAGCTAACCACTGAACGGTTGTAGCAGAAACGGAAAATACGTCCATTAAATTACTTAATGCAACGTTTAACAGCGTTTGATTAAGTGTAGATAAAAAACACCCGAAAATTAATACTGTTAATAATACTTTTTTATTTATGGATTCCGACATTACGTTCTTCCTCTTTCTACTTGTTTTATTAACACCTTGTCAATAAAATAGATAATAACACGTTTATTTTTTCATTCCTATTTACAATTTTTCAAAAAGTGTCAACTAAACAACAAAAGTAAAAATACTATTAATTAAATTTGTATTTAATAGATAAAGGAGAATGAAATTGACCACACATAAAAAACAAGACCCACGAGCTATTCGCTCTAAACGAGTATTTAAAGAAGCTGTCGTAGATATATTAATCGAAAACCCAGATATTTCGAAACTTACAGTACAAAAAATAGCCCAACGTGCAGAGCTAAATCGAGCAACTTTTTATTTACATTTTATCGATATTAATGATTTATTAAAGCAAGTAGTTTACGATATGTTCGACGACTTGTTGTCGGAAATGTCTCCTTCTTTACAAATTGATAATTTAAATAATCAAGAACAATTAATTACGTTTTTAGATTACTTTTATAAGCATAGAAAAATTTTAGCTGTGCTATTTGAGCACCCTGGTTTCATAAAAAAAATGCATATGACATTAAAGGACTTGATTGTCATACAACGTAAAAGTGAAGGTGTTAATAGTACCCTTTCTATGGATATTCTCGCCTCTTCAATACTGGGGATACTTATGTGGTGGCTCAGAAATGGGGTTCAATTTAGCTCCGAATATATCGCAAATCAAATTGTTGAATTATATCGATAAAAAAGGCTCATTCAAAGTATGCCTATTCTGCCCCTGCTTTTGATGAAGAGACAAATTAATTGTTGTTGCTTTCGCACAGAAAACACTTTGCTAAATAAAGATAAAAGTAGCTTTTAAATGAAGTGTCATTTAAAAGCTACTTTATGTTTTTGGCTGAAAGAAGTTAAATTAACATGTTGTTATTCCATGTAAATACTGATTGATCGGATGTAAGGAAGGTTTGTGGGAAAATCTCCTGTGCATCTGCTAAAAATTTCGGTAAATCATGGGGTAAAAAGCGGGCACTTAAATGGTTCAGAAGTAAATAGTTTGCGCCTGCTTGTTGTGCCACTTTAGCCGCTTCGACATTTGTAGAGTGTCCATAGCTTGCTGCTAAATCTGTCGTCGTGCCATCAAAGGTCGCTTCATGAATAACGATATCTGCTCCATTAGCTAATGAAACAGCCTCTGGACAGTATTTTGTATCTCCTAAAATAGTGAGCGTAAAGCCTTTTTTCGGCGGAGCGACAACATCTTTTGCATAAACAATAGTGCCATCTGCAAGCTCAATATCTTTCCCAGCTTTTAATTGTCCTAACATCGGGCCTTTAGGAACACCTAGAGCCTGCGCTTTTTCCATTAACAATTCACCAGGCAAATCTTTTTGTTCAATACGGTAGCCGAAGCATGGCACTACATGTCGCAATTCACTTGCATTTACTGTGAAGTGTTCGTCCTCATAAATAACACCTTCATGGACTTCAACAAATTGTAATGGATATGTTAAATGTGTCTTTGACAAGGCTAAGGTTTGTTCAATCCATTGCTGTAAACCTTGAGGGCCAAATACCGTTAATGGCTCATCCCCACCTTGAAATGATCGAGAGCTTAAAAAGCCAGGTAGTCCAAAAATATGGTCACCATGTAAATGTGTAATGAATATTTTCGTTACTTTACGTGGCTTTAAAGATGTATGCAAAATTTGATGTTGAGTTGCCTCTCCACAATCAAAAAGCCACATTTCCCCCACTTCATCTAAAAGCTTTACCATTAAGGCACTTGTATTTCTTTCCTTTGAAGGCATTCCTGCGCCTGTTCCTAAAAAATGTAGTTGCACATATGCCACCTCACTTCTATATCTATATCGCTTTATTGTACCCTATCGCTCACAATAAAAAAAACCTTTGGTCATCTTCGCGAATATAGGGTAAAAAGTATAATAAAATAAAACAATATCTTATAATTAGAGAATTTAAGTTTGATTATATATAATCAAACTTTTATTTGCATATAAAAATACATCCATTAAATCTTTATTGAGATAATGGATGTATTTTTAAGGCTGTTTTCTCAAAGAAAGTTTAAGAGGCCTATGGTTACAGCGATTTTTGATGCTGAAACTAAGAGATGTATTTAATGAAGTTCAAATTAAATAAACGAAAAACAACTCAAATCATTATGGAGTTGTTTTTTATTCTAATCAACTTTTCTTTCACTAATCATGCAACTCAATGATCTTCAAGAAAAGCACCCTTAGTTTAAATAGAAAAAGGCTCTACCCCTTATTGAAGTAAAGCACCCGTTCGTTTAAGTGCGATTCTTCACAAATTCTTAGATATTCACAATTAAAAGCGGCTCACGCCATATTTATTAATTTATTATTCCTCAAAATGTTCAGTTAATCACTCGCCATTTAAATTTTTTTACGCTGATCCATCTAAAAAAGCTTTTATTTTTCTTTCATTTACTTTAATATCGATAAGGGCACCCCAAAAAAGAGATAGAGGTGCTAAATGTACGGTATTATTAATTATGAAATGTTTTTATTAACTGGGATTTTATTGAATCTAATCCCTGGTGCGGATACTATGTATATTGTTGGTAGAAGTATTTCACAAGGTAGAAGAGCTGGTATTTATTCTGTGTTTGGTATTATTACTGGCTCCTTAGTTCATACGTTATTAGTTTCTTTTGGTTTATCGCTCATACTTACAAAATCTATTGTATTATTTAATACCATTAAAATTATTGGTGTTATTTATCTCGTTTATTTAGGAATTAAAATGATACTTGATAAATCAAACATAGGTTTTGAAGCGTCATCAAATAAATTAAACTTAAGAAAAATTTATATACAAGGACTTTTAACAAGTCTAACGAATCCCAAAGTTTCGTTATTTTTTATTGCTTTTCTTCCGCAGTTTATAGATGTTAAAGCATCAGGTCCTATTCCTTTCTTAATATTAGGACTTACTTTTACTGCAACTGGACTACTGTGGTGTTTATTTGTTGCTTATTTCTCTTCTTACGTTACTAAAAAACTAAGAGGAAACCAAACTGTAGGAATAGTCTTGAATAAGATAACAGGAATGATATTTATTGGTATGGGGTTAAAGCTGCTTCAAACTAAAGCTCCACATTAAACTTGTAAAATAGAACAATGCCCCCCTAATGAACAGTCCTTTCAAATGTGAAGGGACTGTTTCTTAATTTGTATTAGTTCTTTTACTGAACAATATCTTTCAGATATTCATTCAATGCAGTGATAAAATTTAAAATTCCGCATCGGTCTATCTGTTTAAAGTAATTGAAATTAAATAACAATAAAATTAATCTTTTTCAACTGTATATCTAACTTGCTTAAAGATTACTATATCTCCATCTTCAGTATCATCTACAGTTTGCCAAAGTTGAACCTTGGGCTTGTAGTCCGTCCTATGAGCATCTTTGATATCCATAATGTTAAGTTTGTAGGATTCATCATTTTTTATTTTTTGTTCAAATACTGTTTTATTGGCAACATTTATAAAGGTTACTTTATTTTCATCAATTCCCTCAGTCATAAATTCTAATTGATTATCTTTTGTTGTAATCTTTGGTGTTAATAATTCAATACTTCCGTTTCCAGTTTCTCCTTTAATAGCAATTTCAATATCGGGATCTTCTATTATATCTGAACATCCTGATAATATGATCCCAGCGAATAGAATAGAACTTACTCCAATTAGCTTTTTCAAAAACACCCCTCCTTTGGGGTGATTTTAACACAAATGGTAAAATTAAGATATTTATAAATGATGTGAGAGGCTTCTTCAATGTATAGATGATTCAGGAATTTTGGCCAATAAAACCATTTTGTAGCTTTTGAATAAAGTTCGATTAAAAGTAAGTTGCAAACGCTGATTTTATACAGAAAGAAACCAACTGTTTTGAAACAAAGTTTGATCAAAACAGTTGGTTCTTTATTTATCTAGTTTGGTTTTTATAATAAAGAATGATTATTTCTGGATGCGAATCTTCAATTAAAGCACTCCGTTAGTTCAATAAGGATTACAGCTTTTTATGTACTCAAGTTAAAAAATGGTTGTAGTCATTATTACTCTGGATTCATTTGTTACATAGCCATTTTTTCTGAAAAACAACTCTGGTTTACCTTTGCCTCTCTCAGTTGATAAATATGCCGTATCCACGTTTTTCTGTTTAAGGATATTTTTTAAATATTTTAGTAAACTTGAACCAATCCCACTTTGTTGAGTATTAGTTAGAACACAGATTTCATTGATGTAAAAACTCTTACCATCCGCCCATTGCTCTTCATTTCCTACTAAAAAACCAATCATTTGATTATTAGAATCAAAATATCCTATCCCTATGTAACCAGGTGTCTCACTTATATCCTTTAATCGTTTGTAAGACGTCTGATTACTCCAAGGCTCATTCCAAGGATCGGAACAAAAAACATAAGTATAAATGGTTGATGCCTTTTCTAAATCATTTTCTGATAATAAACGAACTAGATTCTCCATTAATAATTCCCGCTTAACATAAACCCTACCACAATTTTCTACTTCCATAACAGCTTATTCAACTAAATACCTCGTTAGTTCAATAAAGAAAAAAAGAGCTGCATTATGCAACTCAATGATCTTCAAGTAAAGCTACCCGTTAGTTGAAGAAGAAAAAGAGGCACTTATTCAATAATCGCGCCCGATTGTTGTATAGCCCCTGTAATTGAAGTATAGGAACGATAAAAATTGCTGGTATACAGCTTAATAAATTGTCTCTATATACAGGTTTTTATTCAGATAAAACACTCTGAAAAATCTCGAAAAGTCCTATCGTAGCTATGTTTATATAGATTTGCATAAAAAGATGTATAAACAATAGTCCTCGTAAAAAGGCACGAACGTTGATTTAACAACATTCGTGCCTTTTTTGCGTGTTTCCAAACTTTGATTTTGGAACGTTATTTCAATAAGTTATGTATCAATTATACAGAGATATAGTAGCTAATCTTCTTGCTTTTTATACCAAGAAAATAGCATTGCAAGTAAACCTACTCCAAATAAAATATTCCCCAAAGATAGAAAGCTTGATGAATATGTATACTTTTGAAATTCATAGACATTAGTATCGGCAGTTCCGCCTACCATATTAAGCCAGATGTTCGCTAATAGATTGCCAATAAAGCCGTTGCCTATGATAAGTAAAAAACCTGAAATAATTAATAATGTACTGATTTTAAATAATCTTACATTTTTATTCATATTACACCTCCTGATAATCACAATTTATCCAATTATATCATTTGATAAATGATACTTTAGAATTTTTTGTGTGATGAGAAAAATAAAATGCATAAAACTAAAAAATAAAAGCTACCAAAGCATCGTTTGATAACATATCTTATTGTTTTCAATAATATGGCCCGATTGTTGAACACAAGTTAAACATCACTGTTGAACTAACCTGCTTCGTTAGTACAATAAGAAAAAAGAGCTGTCTAAAACAGCTCAATAATCTTCAAGGAAAGCACCTCGTTAGCCATACATGTAGCGCAAAAACAGAGCTACACCACAGAAGATGAAAGATAATTACGTTCTTTCATGGGAGTTTAATAATAACAGCGACGCTTCTTCCACAATTGCGCTCGATTGTTGAATATCTGTGACTTAAAAGTAGAAAAGTGTAACCCCAAAAGTACAACTTAAATGAAGGTTTTGATTATAAAAGTATAGCAAGTAAACAATAAATGAGTATTTAAAACACATGATTTAACTAACTACCTTTAATCCAGCAATAGAAAAAATAACTCCGAGTATATAGTGTTTATGCGAACCGCTTTTGATTCCTCGAAAAAGAGCATCCCAACAATTGCGGCCCCTGCAGTCCAAAATCCTGTCCAAATAACATAAACAGTTGTCTTGGAATAGACTTCATAACTTCGGATAACAGTCCCTGCAATTTCTATTATTTCCCACAAACCTTATCTCCACAAAAAAAGAGTGATTGGGCTAGTAGTGACACTAAGTAATTAGGAGGCCGTGACGGTCAACAGCAAATGTGTTCGAAACACTTTATTAGTGTGTGTAGAATATTTAGAATTTGTACATTGAAAAAGCTGAAACGTCGTCCACGCCTCAGCTTAAAATGTGTTAATTAATTATTCATATCTTTAAGGCCAGGGCTGTGTTCATTTGGCATCTCTGGCATAACTGGTACTGGAAATCCTTCAGGTGGTGGAGTCACATTCAAATCTCCACCATTTCTACTGGGAGTTTGCCCTTGGAAAATTTCACCGATACGTGTTGGATCTAATCTAAAGTTAAACTGAGCATTATGATAACCCATTTCAACGAACTTCCTACATTCAGGATATTTGTTGATATCGTAGTTCGGTACAGGGAATAGTTTTCCCCAATCTACTCCTAAAGTTTCCAATGCTTTGGCAAAAGCATTTTGATGAGCATTGTCACGAACGATTAGAAAAGCAAGTGTTTCCCTGAAAGTCTGATTAGAACTCATTTCATAAATACGTGTTTTTTGAAGTACACCAGTTGATTCAAGCACTAAATTATCTAACAAATCTGCGATGAGGTTTCCATGAGCATACACCCAAGAGCCATTCCACGGATTACCTGCAGCATCGACAGGTAAAGATGATTGTGCTCCCACAATATAATGGTGTGGGTTTGCATGTCTAACGGCCTCATCTAAAGGAGCTTGGTCCATACCGTTATTGCCTGGTGCTGAAGATTCTCCAGAATCATTTAGTAATTGGTTAATTGTGTTTTGTACGAGCTCTACGTGAGCAATTTCTTCTAAGAAAACGCCACGAAGTAAGTCACGATACTGAGTTTCTTTGCCTCTAAAATTAGAGCTTTGGAAAAAATATTGCATCATGGTTCTCATTTCACCATAATGACCACCAAGTATTTCTTGCATGACACGTGCTGCTTGTGGATCCGGTTTGTCAGGTTTAATAATGTTAATTAATTCTTCTTTATAGTAATACATTTACATTCCTCAATTCGGGAAATTTGCTTTATTTTTCAGGATAATCAACATGTAATGGTGGTGGAACTAACCATCCTTTATTTTTGTTAAGACGCAGTAATTTACCCCCAATTAGAGCTTTTGAGGCATGGAATTGACCATACATTAACGCGATATCTTCGCGAGTAGAAGTCCCCATTGCTTGGCTACACGCAACTAATCCTGCAGCTAGGTCTGCAGAAAGAGCAGCACTTATCTCAGGATCATTAAATTTAGCACCTGCAGGAATATCTTCCAATCTTGCTACAGGTCTTTCAGGTGAAGCAGGTGGTAAAGCAATGCCATTTGTTTTTAGGATTTTTTCTAGCTGTTTTACTTCATCCCTGCAAAGTTCAATTATATCTTCAATTATTTTTTTAAGATCGTCGTCACCGGCATGATTATAAAACGTTTGATAGCCAGAAATCATACCATAGTCTGCAATTAGGCTTGACCAAACAGCAAATACTTCACCGTAATGTAACGGTTCATCTTTTGGATTTCCACCAAGAATACTCATATTCACACATCCTTTTCTTATTTATGGCTACAGCATGATTAGTATGGATGAAATAATAATTACCATTCACTAAATATTTAATAATTTGAGCTATAAAGTGAAATTAAAAAGGACCACTTTCTTTTCAGAAAGTGATCAAGTAATTAAGTAAATGTTAGGAGCAACCTACCTAGGATTATATAATGTAGCCAAAACTGACCAAGATAAGCATAAAAAGCCACTAGCTGACCAATGTAGCTGTTGTTTCTAGATTTTGCTTACTATGGAAACATTAATCGGAAATTCAAAAGAAGAATAACTACATTGTGAGGCTAGTATTAAATTTTCCCATAACGGCCCAGCCCTGGGTATATCGCATGTTTTCTATTTTTAAATTTCGATTCTCCAAAGACCATATATTTAGACATCAAAAAAAAGCTATAAAACAGAGAATACAAACCAAAAAATCCTATTAGAATTGTCTTTTTAACTTGTCCTAAAAGTTATTGCCTTCGAATAAAATGCAAGTACATTCGATAATTGGAGGCTATTTTATGGATTCTATATTTTCCTTTATCTTTTTAGGCATATCAATGGCTGCAACAATTGGACCTGTTAAGACTGTCCTATTAAATACAGGTTTAAAAAATGGCTTTTTTCATGCATGGTTTTTTAGTCTAGGTGCCATAATGACCGACGTTATATATATGTTTATCGTATATTTTGGAATTGGCCAATTTATCAATTCCATTTGGTTGAAAACAATACTTTGGTCTTTCGGCTGTTTTGTTCTTTTGTACACCGGTATCGAAAATTTACTTTCGCTACATAAAATTGAGATGGATTTGAAAATCGGTAAAAGAACACGACTGAGACAATCCATCATGGCCGGATTTTTCATGTCTTTTTTGAATCCGCTAACCATCCTTTTTTGGCTGGGAATATACGGCTCCATACTTGCAAAAACGGCTGATATCTCTACAGGGTATGAAATCATTTTTGTAAGTATCGCCATTTTGATTGGCATTATTTTAGTGGATTTTATTTATGCCTTTTTATCCAGTGTCGCTAGAAAATTATTATCCACAAAGCTTTTAAAAACGGTCTCTTTTATCTCAGCCTTATTAATGATTGGTTTCGGGATCTACTTTGGAATGCAGGCTTACCAAGTGTTATTCCAATAAACTTAACAACAGCGAATAAAATGAACATGAAAGGAAACCATACCTTTAAAAGAATATTAGTCGAGGTGTGGTAATGGACAAAGAGAGGGTTAAGGTAAGTGTCTGGTGTATTGTAAGTTTGACTTCTATTCCGCTCATCATGACACTGGGAAATTCGATGCTTATTCCCGTGCTCCCGATACTGGAAGATAAGGTCGGGATCACTTCATTTCAGTCGAGCATGATCATAACAAGCTATTCAGTCGCAGCGATTTTCCTTATCCCAGTAGCTGGCTATTTATCGGACCGCTTAGGAAGAAAAATAGTAATATTACCGAGCTTAATTTTAGCTTTAATCGGTGGTCTGATTGCTGGATTTGCTTCATGGAAAATGGATGACCCCTACGCAATAATTATCGCTGGAAGAATTATTCAGGGAATAGGGGCCGCTGGTGCCATGCCGATTGTATTGCCTCTTGTAGGTGATCTTTATCAGGATGATGACGAAAAAATAAGTTCTACATTAGGGATAATTGAAACGTCTAACACGTTTGGGAAAGTGTTAAGTCCCATTTTAGGTTCAATATTTGCCTCTTTTTTATGGTTCCTGCCCTTCTTTTCCATTTCAGCGCTTAGTCTGATTTCTATTGTACTTATTTTTTTCTTCGTTAAAGCTCCAAAAGATGATGATGAACCATTGAAGCTTAAAGAGTTTTTACGTAATACAAAAAAAGTTTTCAAGGAAGAAGGAAAATGGTTGTACACTGTATTCCTTAACGGGATTCTTGTGATGCTCATATTATTTAGTATGCTATTTTTCTTGTCAGAAAACCTCGAAAAAGTTCATGATATTAAAGGTATTAAAAAAGGGTTTGTCCTGGCCATTCCGCTTTTATTACTTTGTATAGCTTCATTTATATCTGGTCGAAAAATTAAAGGCAACTTGAGAAGGATTAAAAAAATAATCATTGCCTCCTTGATTGCAATGTCTGTCAGTATTATCTTCGTTGGATTTACAAGCAAAAAACTGATTCTTTTATTAGTCGTAACGAGTATAGTGGGGATTGCTATCGGTGCACTATTGCCTGCACTTGACACAATTATTACTGACAATATTAGAAAAGAGTTAAGAGGAACAGTATCTTCTTTTTACAGCTCAGCACGATTTATAGGCGTTGCAGCCGGCCCTCCTATTATGTCACTTGTCATGAAAAACTATCTCAATGCCAGCTATATTACGGCAGGTGTATTAGGCTTCATTCTCCTGTTTGTTGTCTTGAAATTTATCAAAGTAGAAGATATTGAAAAAACCAATGAAATGGCATAAAAGGACCTGACAGCTATAGAGACTGAAGGTCCTTTTTTATATCCAATTTTAAATTAATTTATCTAGAAAAAATGTTGCTCCCTTCTTCCATTCGCCCTATAACAGAAAAGACATGCACTTTTACATGGGTGTCTTGAATTACTAAGAGTTTAATTTTAAAAGTATTTACTGTAATAATCTTGTCTTAGTTTTCCGCTTAACTGAGCATATATCTTTGTAGTCTCACTCTTTTCATGCCCAAGTAAACTTTGGATGACATCTATTTGCGCACCGTTATTAATCATATGCGTTGCATAGCTGTGTCGTAATTGATGCGGATGTTACTCTTTTTTATTCCAGCCCGATTTGATACGCGCTTAAAAATATATCTTAAATTATCAATGCTCATACGCCTTTTTGGCTTTCTGTCCGTAATAAACAAGGAACTTCATCCTCCCGGTATGTTATTTCAACAAGTTTTAGCCTCGTTATTTAGCAAAGTGGTTACAAAAAGTACAGTTTCAAATAATAAATAAACTTAAATAGTACTTTTCACCTGATATTAACAATAATATTCGAACACCGGTGTTTAGTACCGGTGTTCTTTTTATTCTAGTTACTGCACATTTTCTTTCAAGTATGCAAAACCGCTTTTAAAGATGTTAACTAAAAAGACACAACTCCTTTTACAGGAATTGCGCCCTTTAATGGATAAACAAAATATTTATTAAATCCTATACTCATTAGTCATACTCTAATGAAAGTTTCCTTGTTCTCTTCTTCAATACAAAGGCGTTAAATTCACAGCGAACTTGATATTCGGTACGTTCGTTCTAATATACATTTCCTCTCCCTTCACAACTGCAAAGGTGGGTGATGATTTCCCCTTTCAAAACCTTCAACAAGTTTTTGAAATGCTGGTATTGGAGAGTATTTTTTATCTTTAAAATTGGTGATTCTTTATAAAATTTCTATTTAAATAGAAAGAATATCTGATAAAAATAAGTGCAAGTATACCGAATAATCCTCCAATCCAGCTTAAATTCACTATATTTGTATACTGAATAATGATTCCTCCCAATGCAGAACCTAGCATCATTCCAACATTCATTAAGGCGGTATTAAAACTGAGTACTGTTTCAGAGGATTGTGGTTTTAGTGAAATC
>Ga0102589_1003401_pt1 | contig 16620 bp, 12 predicted proteins | sample AraplaMF_Col_mLB_FD_76858 | JGI IMG/M metagenome (GOLD analysis project Ga0102589, IMG submission 76858) | Arabidopsis root microbial communities from the University of North Carolina, USA - plate scrape MF_Col_mLB | ecosystem: Host-associated > Plants > Roots > Endosphere | place: USA... | reverse complement strand
TCTAATTTAAATTTATCTTCCCAAGAAATTGCATTTCGTCCATTTACTTGCGCCCATCCAGTAATACCAGGGTGCACTTCATGACGTCTAGCTTGTTGGGAGGTATACAGTGGGAGATATTCCATTAATAATGGACGAGGTCCTACTAAACTAATATATCCTTTTATTACATTAATAAGTTGTTTTAATTCATCTAGACTTAACTTTCTAAGTAATTTACCAAATGATGTTAAACGAACATTATCTGGTAAGAAATTACCCTCTTCATCTTTTGCATCTGTCATTGTACGAAACTTGTATACATAGAAGGGTTTTCCATGTAAGCCTGGACGTTGTTGTTTGAAAATAATAGGACTACCTAGTTTGAACCTTACAAGAAGAGCGACAATTAAAATTATAAAAGACAACAACATCAGAGTTAAAACTGCTGTAAGAGCATCAAAAGCCCTTTTCATAATATCCATCACACGCCTTTAATTATTTACTAATTGCTTCTTGACACTTTCTAAACCTTTAATTTCATATAAATTATTAAAATTAATATACATTATTTCTGGGTTTTTACATTTCACACAATTACGTGTATCCAGGATAACAGTTTTTTTTGCATGTTCTAAAATACTGGTCTCATTTAGATGCTTAAATTCATTATGATCTGTTAAAACAAGTACACAATCTGCATCTATAATCGCTTCTTCAAAGCCATATAGATTAAATACTACTTGTTGTTGATGGACATGTGGATCATGTACCGCTACTTCATATCCTTTAGCTGTTAATAAATCTACAATTGTCATCGCAGGACTTTCTCGAACATCATCAATATTTCCTTTATAAGTAATGCCTAGAACAGCAACCTTCCCATTACTTGGAACTATTTTTTCTATTTGATCTGTAATAAATATCGGCATAGAATTGTTTATTTCTCTAGAATTTGAGATTAGTACGGATTGTTCTGGTGCCTTTTCGATGATGAAATAAGGATCGACTGCTAAACAATGGCCTCCAACACCTGGTCCTGGTAGGTGTAGATTCACACGCGGATGATGATTAGCTAAACGAATTACATCTAATGCATCAACATTTAACTCTTGAGAAATTTTGACCAATTCATTTGCAAGTGCAATATTAACATCACGATACGTATTCTCCATTAACTTAGACATTTCAGCTGTAACAGCAGTAGTCTCTAATATCTGTCCTGTAACGAAGCTACGATATAGCTCTGCAGCCTTGCTAGTAGAAATATCATTGATTCCCCCAACAATTCGTGTATTTTCAACTAACTCAATTAATATACGTCCTGGTAACACTCGTTCTGGACAATGGGCTAGATAAATATCTTCTCCTACAATCCATCCATGTTCTTTGAAAATTGGCGCCACTACATCATCAATTGTTCTCGGAGGAATTGTAGATTCAACAATAACTACATTTCCTGGTTTTACAAAGGGTACAATAGATTTTGTCGCCCCAATTACATAATCTAAGTTTGCAGTATGATCTGCATTATGCGGTGTTGGTACCGCAATGATATATGCATCTGCATGAGTTGGTTGAAGACTAGCTTTTAATCTTCCCTTCCCAACCATTTCTTTAACTAATTCTCCCAAACCAACTTCCTCAATGTGGATTTCCCCTTGATTAATCATTTCTATCGCAATTGGATTTACATCTACACCTGTTACAGTATAACCAGCTTTTGCAAACATTGCTGATGTGGGTAATCCAATATAGCCTAGTCCTACTACGCATAAATTTTTACTCATTGCTATTTCCTCCTATTTGATTATACTTTCAATTTCTTGAATGTATTTATGTGCTAAAGCTTTTCGACTAAATTTCCTTTGCACGTATTTATAACCTTTAAGACCCATTTCATCTAATCGTTCTCTATTATGATAGAATTCTAATATTTTCTCTTTAAACTGGATAATATCTTCAGGATCAACATAAACTCCACATCCACTTTCCTCTACTAATTCTCTAGCAGCTCCATCAATTCCAAGTAAAATCGGTTTTGCACATGACATATAATCAAACACTTTATTAGGATATACTGTTTTAAATGTATCTACCTTTTTCAAAACTGCAGTACAAATATCTGAAGCATTACAAAAATCAGGAATAACTGCCTTTGGTTGCGAGTCAATAAATATAACATTTTGTAGCCTTTCACTCTTAACTCTTTTTTTCAGTCGTGCTTTTTCCATCCCATCTCCAACTAATAGAAAAGCTATATCTTCATATTCTTCGCATGCCTTCGCAAGATTTAAAAGACTATCTAAATTATTCGCTAACCCATGTGCTCCCATATAAGTAACGACAAACTTATTTTGCAAACTGTATTTTTCACGAACCCAGTTATCTTTTTCACCTGGTTCGAAAATATCTAAATCTGCCCCATTTGGGATAAAAGTTATTTTATCTGGAGAAATATGTTTCTTCTCAATTAATACATTACGAAACGCAGGAGTTAAAACATTGATTTTATTCGCAAACTTATAAGACATTTTTTCAACAAAAAAAGCCATTTTTATTAATGGCTTACTCTTTAAAACCCCAGTATCAATAGCCGATTCTGGCCATAAATCTCGAACTTCAAATATCATCGGTATTCTTTTAAACCATTTTGTAAAAATACCAGTAACCCCAACAAATAACGGCGGAGAAGTTACAATTACAATATCATGACTTTTCACCCTGAAAAGAATAGCTGTTAATGAAGAAACTGTAAACGAAAAGTACCCCCATAGCCTTCCAAAAAATGACTTGTTATAAGCTTCAGATACATATGTTCTTAGTACTTTTACATTCGGGGAATACTCCTCTGCTACAATCCATTTTCCTTTATACTTCTCTTCTTTTTTACCCGTAGTGTAATGTACAGTCCCAGCCACAACTGTAATCTCATGTCCTTGCTCTTCCCAATACTTAACAAATTGATTAAATCTAGAACCACCTGGGTCATCTTTTCCTAAAAAATACTGATGAAGTAATAAAACCCTCATAATTTTTATGCTCCTACTAATTTATTTTTTTATAATACTCTATAAGTTTTTCCGATTCTCTTTCCCAATTAAATTTTTCATAAATATATTTCTTTCCATTATTAGATAAATAACTTTTCAAATTTTCATCCGAACCAATCTTCAATATCAGATCTGCAATCTTGTTTATATTTTGTGGATCTACAAAATATCCCGCATTACTACACCCTATTTTCTTTTCCCATTTCGGGAAGTCACTTGCAATAAATGGGATACCTAAAGTCATATACTCGAAAATCTTATTGGGGCTTGTCTCAGCATGATCAACAACATCTAATATTGTACATAAACCTATATCTGATTTTATTACATATGAAAAAGCTTTCTCTTGAGGAAGCTTTCCTAAATAGTCTACATATTTCCAACCATTCAATTTCTGAAGCTCATTTATTTCTTTTGAATCTGGACCAATTAGCCATAATCTGCAACTATAAGTCTTATTTATTTCTTCTAAAGCTTGTACTATCTGTCTCAAACCCCGTTGCTCACTGATTCCACCAACGTAAACCACCCTTATATAGTTACTCTTTGAGATTAGCTTACTTAATTCATAAGCCCTCGTTATTAATTCACCCTGATGAATTGGCGCATTCTCAATTAACAATGCATTTTTATATTTGGCAAGTAAACCTTCTTGTGTAACAATAAATCCATCAAAACACCTTGATGCCATTAACTCTAAACCTGTAACTACTTTAGCAATAAGTTTCCTATAAGAATAGGGAATCCATTCCCGAATTAATATTCTTTTTGAAAAATCTTCGTGAGTATCATAAATAACTTTTTTATTAAACATTTTCAACAAAAATCCTAATAATATCGTGTCAGGATTATGCAAATGAACTATTTTAGACCTTGTCTTAAGTATTTTACAAAGTAATTTAGGTTGCAAGATAATTCTACTTAAAAAGTTTTTTGATTTTGGAATTGCGAAGATTTGTATATTACCTATTTTCTCATCATAATCTTTTCTAGCAAGCAAACTAACCTCATAACCACTATTTACTATAGTTTTTGCTTGTTTTTGGTATACCCTTATATCCTTATAATCGTGTATAGGAGAAACTATACATACCTTCTTAGCTTGATTCATATGCATTCTCCTCCATTATTTAATCTGAAATTTTAGAAAACAAATCTTTAGCTACATTTTCCCATTTATACTTAGGAATGATTTCATACCAATATTCTTTTTTATCTTTATTTTTAACGAACTCTTTTATCATTTCTTTAATTTCTTGCGCATTATTATAAATAATGGGTCCCTTATCGACGTCCTTCATTAATTTACCAACTGGATCTTGATTATTAGCCAATATGGTTAAAATAGGTGATTTAACTCCGAAATACTCGTAGACTTTTCCAGGGATCTGACAACCATATTTATTGCCCCACAATAATAACCCATCACTATTATGCATATAATCTTGCGCCTCTTCATAAGGAACCCGTGATAGAAGAGATACACATTTTATATCTTTTAATTCTTTTTTAATCTTTAAATTATCAACTCCTCCTACCAAAACTATATTAATTTGATCAAAAATATCCTTCTCTTCCTCTTCTAAGGCTTTCAATGCTTCAATTAAAGGCCTAGTATCTCTCAACTCAGTATATATTTCACCAGTATGCACTAAATTAATTTTATCCTTTTTTAATAAACCTATGAATTTCTTTGAGTTTTCTCGTGAATATTCTTCAAATCCCCTATAAACAATAGCAGTTCTACTTTTAGGTATACTATAGCTACTTATATATAAATCCCTTGTTTCCTCAGTAGTAAATAGAAATTTATCACTCTTTTTAACAACATTACGTTCCAACCACTTTTCAACATTACGTTTTAATAAACTTTCTCTGGATCTATAATATTCAAATGTCCAAGGATCACTCCAATATGTTATCCATTTCACCTCTGGGTTATTTTTTTTTAATTTCAAGCCAGCTAAATGACAAGAAGGGGTTTCATGCGTTGAAATAATGATATCTACTTTATTTTTTTTTATTAGTTTATCTCCTATCTTGGCGGCATTGTTTTTCCATTCAATATAAGAATCTGGAATAGCTAAATTCCTTTTTATAGATGATTTTAAAATATTTTTTTTGCTAGCCTTCGCAGGAGAATCATTACCAATCTGCCTACTCTTCTTAGGATAAATTCTTTTATATATTGATCCCATATCTACTCTAATTACTTTAATGTTTGTATTTATTTTATATAAAAGCTCTTCATCATAATTTATAAAATCTTTAGGATAATCTGGTGTGAGTACCATCACTTCATTCCCCATCACCTGCAAATGATTAACATAATTTAATATTCTAATACTCGCAGAATTGTTTATAGGCGGAAAGTGATTTGCTATAAATAAAATCTTCATGTCCCTTTAGCCCCTTAAATATCAATAAAATTTCAAAATACTGTACATTGTTATACCAATTAAAATCATAAAATAAACTATCGCCAATGGCATTTTCTTATGTTTAAAATATAAATTTGCATTCTGATACCCATAAAAAGCTAACAAAATCATAAATGGATAGAATAAACATATATGTCTAATTGTAAAAGATAACATGCTTACAGAAATATAAACTACAATAAAGCTAAACATAATTGTTGCTACATTACTATTTGAAAAAGACTTCCTAATTCCAATTAATACATAAGGCATCAAAAATAATTGCACAATAGTACCTATACTTAAAAAATTCCGCTCCAATTCAGATGAAAAAATAGGAAAAGGAGTAATAGATAAATATACAACTCTTAGAAAAAAACCCACATATAAAGGAGCATTAAAAACGTATTGAGCTAAACCATCAGTTCTCTCCGTTCTATAATCAGCATAAATTTCATAGTAATTAAATATTGTATTAACTAAAGAAGTATTAAAAATGAGTATAAATAACAAAACAATTATAGAAATACTCATTATATTTTTTAATTTTAATGGTTTATTTTTCGAATTACGGTATGCTGCCCACATTGTAAATATTATCTGAATCACTAAAAAGTAAGCCGACATATAACGAATTTCATAAAGTATTACAAATAATATAAACATTCCACAAATAGCCATAGATTTTTCCCATAAATTAAATTTATAAAAACCTAATGCAAGGTATATTACAAGTACCATTATGAAAGTAACTACAATATCTCTAAAAACATGCGCAGCATTAAAACTCATTATGGGTGAGCAGCCTACTATTATTGCTGCTAGAAAAGCAAACCTTTGTTTCAACCCCATGTAATTCATACTTATTTTATATACAAATACAGAAATAAAAGCCAGCAATAAACCATTAAAAAAACGAGGAACTAATGTATGGTATCCATCAAAAAAAGATGCAATTCGAAAGAATATACTTACCAAGTATGTGTATCCTAACGAGTTAGACATCCAAAAAATTTCTTTAAGACTAGAATAATCAAAAATACCTAAACTTTCATACGCATATGCTGCTTGTTGTTCGTAAACTAAATCATCACTTCCACCAATATAATAAGGTACTCCATATCTATCTATATATATGTAGTACATTAAAATACTTATTAAGACATTAAAAATAAAGATAATATGAAATAACTTAACCTCTTTACGTCCTAATCTTAAGGTTAAGATTGTGCCTATAAGATAAAAAAATACTAAAAAAACTAATGTTGTAAGCATGTATAATTTACCTCTTAACTAACGTTTTTTATCCTTTTCCTTAAAAATAATTCTTTTAATTCTATAATTAGTTGTCGTTGAAATACCAAAGAAGCCGTTATGTAAAACACGGCTCCCAACGAAACCACTAAAACTAGCTGAATTGTCATATCTAACTGCTTTATAAAATTCAGTATCACCAATACAGTTCCCATCATAACTAATGAAGCTTTTATAGAACTCATAAAACTTTCTAAAAACTCTTTCAAACAAGAACCCACTAATGTTCGAATCACAAATGTGTAATTTGTAATTATGTATACCACTTGATGGCAACAATATCCTATAGCTACTCCCGTTATTCCACCAAAATATGCTCCGGTGATAATTAAGGGCACTTGAGAAAACAGCATAAAAAAGTGCCACTTAAATCCTAAATCTACTCTTCCCCTGGCCATTACTAATGCCCCAATTGGATTGACAATAGCTCTTGTTATTCCAACAAAAGAGAGTATTTGAATAAGTAATACACTAGGCATCCATTTCTCTCCAAAAATAACAGGAACTAAAATTGGAGCAGATATAAATAAACCAAAAAAATAAGGGGAATTTATACAACTCAAAATCCGAATGATTTTAAAGTATGATTTTTTTAGCAAAGATATATCATTTTGCATCTTAGAAAATATAGGAAATGCCACTCTTGTCACTATGGGATTAATCTTTGAAATAGGTAATATTATAAGATTGAAAGCAATAGTATAATAACCTAGAGCTTTTGAACCAAGTAGACTTCCAACAATTATATAATCTAGATTAGAATTGATGTAATGAATTGTTCTTTCACCTAATTGATATAAACCAAAACTTACGAAAGATTTCACTTCACTAAATCTAAAGTACATCATAGGCTTCGATACATTTTTACTAATAAAAACATATCCACACATTTTCATAAAGTTAATAAATATTTGACCAATAACTAATGAGTAGACATCATAGCCTATATAAGCAAGAGTTATGGTTAATAAAAAACCTGATATAGCCGCTATTATTTCTATCTTTGCTAGAATATCAAATTTAAGCTCTTTTTGATGTAAAACCATAGATTGTTGGCCTATTGGATTAATCAAAAATATTACTGCTATTAAGCATAATAAAATGCTTAATCTTGGTTCATGATAAAAATATGCTATAACTGGAGTAAATCCAATAATAACTAAAGTTAATAATAACCCTAACATTATATTAAACCAATAAAGACTCGATAATTGTTTTTTAGTTAAATTCTCTTTATAAATTATAGCGTTAGTAATTCCCATATCCGAATATAATTGAGCAAACCCTACAACTACCATAATAGTAGTCATTAATCCTAATGATTCAGGCGGAAGTATTCTAGATACTATAACCAATTGAATTATTTGTAAACTAGAAACAATTAGTGCTGATGTTGTAGTCCATTTAGCTCCACTAAATGCTTTTTGCTTTAAATTTGTAATCATACAAGGTATCCTCTCACCTAACTTAAACACAAAGATAATAATTTTTTAATAAATATCATATTTTTTTCCACCAAGTGCTGTTAAATATTCATTTTATCTATTACTTTTTGACGATTATTAGTTAAATCTAATAAGAAATCTCTTAAATGATTACCTTCTAAATTAGAAATATATTGTACTAAATACGGTAATTCGGCACTTAATTCATGATTAGATTTACCAATGTATATCTTGGGATAAATTTGCTCTTTATGCACTTCATCATCCTTTAATAATTCTTCAAAAAGTTTTTCCCCAGGGCGTATCCCAGAAAACTTAATTCCAATATCCTCGACCTGATAACCAGATAGTTTAATAAGATTTTTAGCTAAATCAACAATTTTAACAGGTTCTCCCATATCAAGAACGAAAATCTCCCCACCTTTAGCTAAAGATCCAGCTTGAATAACCAAACGTGAAGCCTCTGGAATTGTCATAAAATAACGAATCATATCAGGATGTGTAACAGTAACCGGTCCACCCTTTTGAATTTGTTTCTTAAATAAAGGAATAACACTACCACGACTTCCCAGTACATTGCCAAAACGAACAGCTACAAAACGAGTATTACTGACTGTGTCCATATGTTGCACAATCATTTCTGCAATACGCTTCGTTGCCCCCATTACACTTGTTGGGTTAACAGCTTTATCTGTAGAGACCATAACAAATGTGTTTATACCAAAAGTAGCCGATGCTTCCGCAACATTTTTCGTACCAATAATATTATTTTTTACAGCTTCCTCTGGGTTCCTTTCCATAAGTGGAACATGTTTATGTGCCGCTGCATGATACACAATGTATGGGTTATGCTTCTTCATCACTTCAAACATTTTATTACGGTCTTGCACATCTGCAATTTCTGTTGTAATTTCGATGGAATCTTTATATAGTGAACGCAATTCCATTTCAATTGTATAAATGCTGTTCTCACCGTGACCAAGTAATACAATTTTACCTGGTTTAAATTTCATGACTTGGCGACACAGCTCGGAACCAATTGATCCTCCAGCGCCAGTTACTAAGATTGTTTTTCCTGTAATCTTTTCGCCAATACCTGCATCATCTAATTTCACAGGCTCACGTCCTAATAAATCTTCTACTTGTACATCACGAAACTCATTAACAGAAACTTTCCCATCCAGAATATCTTCTAGCATTGGCACAATTTGTGTTTTTGCCTTCGTTTTTGTACATGCTTCAAAAATTCCATTCACTTCTTTACGACTAAGGGAAGGAATAGCAATAATAATATGTTCAATTTGATAACGATCAACAACCCGTTGAATGTCTTCTCTTGTTCCTACAACAGGGATATTGTATATTTCTAACCTTTGTTTCCTTAGATCATCATCAACAAATGCTACCGCTTCTAAATGTGCCTCATGACTTTTTTGAAGCTGACGTACAATCATCGCTCCTGCTGAACCCGCTCCTACAATTAATGTACGAGCTTTATCTGTTTTCTTTGAAATGTATGTATCACGGAAAATAAGCCATATAAATCGTGAACCACCAATAAGTAGCATATGGAACATCCATGCGATTGCTAAGATGCGGAAATAAATATCGTGATTAATAACTTGCTGAACGATTGCAGTCACGATAATAGAGAATGTAACGGCTTTGAAAATATTTTCTAACTCTCCTATACTTGCATACTCCCAAGCTTTTTTGTACAACTTGTAAATTGCAGCAAACACATGATGACTACAAAGTAACGTAATTGAACTAATAATAAGTGTAGTTGGAATATTGTCTAATGCATTAGGATGAATAAACCAGTAACTCAAGTATACCGATGTTAAAACAATGAATGAATCTAATAATACTAATAATGAGAGCCTATTTTGATAACTCAAGACACATGTTCCTTTCTTTTATATAACTTTAAAATAAGAGTCCTTCCCACACCTAACATTTTATAAACCATGCCCTATATTTAAAAACAGCCTATTTTTCAGTTATATACAATCTATACGTTTAAAAGTTCTTTCTGTACAAGTTCATTCATATACTTCACAAGTTCATCTTTTAATTCATCATGCTGAAGCGTCATTTCAATCGTTGTCTGAATAAAACCTAATTTCTCCCCAACGTCATAGCGCTTACCTTCAAAGTCATATGCAAATACACGTTGAATTTCATTTAATCGCTGAATCGCATCCGTTAGCTGAATTTCTCCACCCGTACCTGTTTGTTGGTCTTCTAGGAACATAAAAATTTCTGGTGTTAATACGTAACGCCCCATAATCGCTAAGTTCGATGGTGCTGTTCCTTGCGCTGGTTTTTCCACAAATCTGCTCACCTGATAACTGCGTCCCTTTTGTTCTAATGGATCGATAATACCGTAGCGATGTGCTTCATTTTCCGGCACTGTTTGTACACCGATTACTGATGATCTCGTTGCTTCATATTGATTCATTAATTGACGTAAGCATGGCGTTTCCGCTTGAACAATGTCATCACCAAGTAATACAGCAAACGGTTCGTTGCCAATGAATTTACATGCGCACCATACAGCATGCCCGAGTCCTTTTGGTTCTTTTTGTCTTATGTAGTGAATGTTAATTTGGGAAGGCGCTTGTACTTTTTCAAGCATTTCGTACTTCCCTTTTCCTAGTAGATTTTGTTCTAGTTCAAAGGAGTGATCAAAGTGATCTTCAATTGCACGCTTTCCTTTACCCGTTACGATGATGATGTCTTCAATTCCAGATGCAATTGCTTCTTCCACAATGTACTGAATCGTCGGTTTATCAACGATTGGCAACATTTCTTTCGGCATTGCTTTTGTCGCTGGTAAAAATCTTGTCCCCAGCCCAGCTGCTGGAATGATGGCTTTTTTTACTTGTTCCAACTTGTATTGTCCCTTATTCTTTATTATATTTATATATAAATATAATAAAGGTTCCAACAATTTTATAATCATAACGGGCATCTAACCCGACCTCACACCATGCTTTTGACAACAAGCGTGTCTAAGGTAAAGCTTACTCTACCCACAGCATAGTCGAGTGTCTCCATTGATATTGGTTAGGAGGCATCACCAAATGTTTATACTTAAAAGAGACCCAGTATTTTCTTACGTCGCACCTGTTCTGGTTCTTCTCGGTAAATTATCTTCCCACTTATTAGTGAATATGTATTTTCTTTGAAACAATAAAGTGTAGAGCTCCCAAATGACTTCTCTATTACCTCATATGCTGCTTGTAAGTGAAATGAGCGCGTTGTTGTGTTATGGGCATCTGATGATATGACATGTGCTAAATGGTGTTCAATGAGTTGTAACGAAAATTTCTTGATTTTCTTTCCGAACTTTCCTGTTACACTCCCTGCAGTAATTTGCGTGAGTGCACCTTGAGTTACGAACTTATACAATACTTGAGGGCGTTCGATGATTTCCGTATTTCGCTCTGGATGCACAATGATCGGCGTGATTCCTTTTATACGCAGTTCATATAACATTTTTTCTGCATAGCGCGGGACATGATTTGCTGGGAATTCAATTAATATGTATTTATCCGTACGATTCAATGTAACAATTTTACCCAATTCGTAGTCTTCTAACAATTCTCCATATAACCTGATTTCTTGACCAGGTAAAATGGTTAAATTAATGTCTTCTTCTTTCAATCTATCATTTAACTGCTTTACCTGATGAAGAATGCCTTCTGCTGGATTAATATAAACACCATTTTGATGATGCGGAGTGGCAACGATTGTATGAATACCTTCTTTACATGCTGCCTTTGCCATCGCGATACTATCTTCGATTGATTGTGCCCCATCATCGATACTAGGCAAAATGTGACAATGTAAATCAATCATTCCCTTACACCTCTTCTCTATCTATTCTTCATTTACTCTTCACATTGTGAATATAAGAGGAAAAGAAGATGTCTCCTCTTTCCTCTCATCTATTTAGTTAGAACTGTAATAATAATACTCAGATCCTGTTTGTTCTTTATCATTTAGAATAACGCCAAGTAATGTACCCTTTGCGCCATCAAGTGCTTGTTTTGCTTTAATCGCCGTATCCTTTTCTGTTACGCCACTTCGGACAACTAGTACAGAAGCATCACATTGATTTGCCATGACTTGCGCATCAGTAACTGGTAAAATCGGAGATGTGTCAAAGATAACGAGATCATACATGCCATATGCTTCTGAAAGTAAATCTTTCATCGAGTTTGACCCTAATAATTCCGCTGGGTTTGGTGGGATTGGCCCACATGGCAGGAAGTTTAAATTTCTAATTTTTGTATTTTCTACACATGTCTCAAGTTTTTTACTACGTGTTAATACACTTGTTAAGCCAAAAACATTCTCAACTTGTAACATGTGATGTAGTGCAGGCTTACGTAAATCCGCATCAATGAGTAATACTTTTTTACCTTGCTGTGCAAAGACTATTGCAATGTTAGCAGCTGTTGTTGTCTTTCCTTCACTTGAATTAGCGGATGTAACTATAAGAGAACGAATTTTTTTATCAACGGATGCAAATTCAATATTTGTTCGTACATTTCGATATTGTTCCGAAACAAATGATTTCGGTTGTTCATATGCAATAAGCCGACGACGTGCGCGTGATGCTTTTTTCTTAAGAACCAATTGTATGCCCTCCTACTCTCTTTGCCCTTGACGGACTTCTGCTTTTCACATTATCTTCTTCTATATGAGAAATCACTCCAAGAACTGGTAGACCTAGAAATTTTTCGATATCTTCTTCTTTTTTGAATGTGTTATCTAAATATTCTAGTAAGAATGCAAGTCCGACAGAAGCCATTAAGCCAACGACAAATGCAATAGCTACATTTAACATCTTATTAGGCTTAATTGGAGATTGCCCTTCCGCCACTTCTGCTTTTGATAGGATTGTTACATTATCTACACTCATAATTTTTGCAATTTTACTTTTGAATACTTCCGCTGTTGTATTTGCGATATCACGAGCTAATTTTGCATCTTTGTCTTGTACTGTAACCGCAATAACTTGCGAATCTTTCTCATTAGCTACGTTAATTTTGTTATTTAATGCTCCAGTTGACATATTCAGTTTCAACTTTTCTTTCACTTGATCTAAAATAACTGGGCTTTTCACAATAACTTTATATGTATTTGTTAATTGAAGACTTGTTTGTACTTCCCCAGGTTGGAAAACACCCTCTTGTTTCTTTTGGTTAACAAGAATTTGCGTTGAAGTTTGGTAAATCGGCGTTATAAAGTAGAAACTTACAATTGCGCTTACAAGAGCTGCCCCAATCGTAATTGCGATGATCATAACTAAACGTTTTCTTAAAATAGTAAATAGTTCTTTCAAACTTATTGTTTCTTCCATGCCTTCCTCCAGCTTCCAATAATTTGTCATAAATTCCTTTATAAATAAATAAAATGTCAGATTTGCGGCTGACAATAAGAATCTAGTATCTAGTCCTAATCATGTTTAGTCCTAGACAACTATTTAACATATTACATAACTTACATTAGTATAACAATAATGGTTGAGAAATTCATTTAATAAATTGACAAATATTATAATGACAAATTTAGATATCCTTTGTCGGGTATGGGTTTACATTTACCATATATTGATAATATGTGAATGTAGTTAGTATTATTAGTGAATATATTATAAATTCACCTGTATATTTATAATAACTCGTTTAAAAAACACTTTCCATTATAAATTTTCATTCTATTTTTCAACAGCGTTTCTAGACGCTAAGTTGAGAAAGTTTTCCCGAAAATCCCTTATGTTATTTAATCAAACGTTTGTTTAAATAAAGAGAACCTACCTATCAACAAATTCTCTTACTTTTCTTTTATTAAAAAGGAGGTGAATGAAAAGTTTATTTTCATTCACCTCCCAACTTATCATATCTTTATTCTTTCTTATCACCAAGCGCGAATGTAACCTCAGCTTCACAAGCAATTTCACCGTTTACAGTTGCGACTGCTTTTCCTTTACCAATTGGTCCACGTACACGTGTCATTTCCACTTCTAAACGAAGTTGGTCACCTGGACGTACTTGACGCTTGAAGCGGCAGTTATCAATACCAGCGAAGAATGCGAGGCGTCCACGATTCTCCTCTTTTTTTAATACCGCAACAGCACCCACCTGCGCTAATGCTTCTACAATTAGAACACCTGGCATCACAGGATAATCTGGAAAGTGTCCATTAAAGTATTCCTCATTTGCCGTTACATTTTTAATCCCAACCGCACGCTTTCCTTCTTCTACTTCTAGAATTTGATCGACTAGTAGAAATGGATAACGATGTGGAATAATTTCTTTAATCTGTTGAATATCTAGCATATCATTCTCTCCTTATATACCAAATTGGTCATACCACCAACACACTGTCCTTATTATCCCATTCTCTATTGTTTTTGTCACGAAAAACAAGAAATGCTTTCTACCCAAAATATCTATTAGGACTATTCATACAAAAAAGATACACCCTTTTCCCTTCGCTAATCGGTATAACAAAATAATAGCAATTAACACGGAGGTTGGAAAAAGGTGTATATCAAAGTTAGGGAGAGGCAATATACATTATTTGCCTCATGTGTCGTATTCATAGCTCATTATAAAGGACAAAAATAAGAAAGAAAAATTTAATATTTACTGCTTTTTACCATTATAGCCTTAATTTTCTACAATTTTCTACAATTTTCTTCATTTTTCTTATATTATCTTAAATAGTATATCTAGAAATTAAGATTCGTAATCCAGAACACTATGCTTTATAAAAAAATAAATCTTCGTGAATTAGCCTTTAATAAAAATCCTATAAAATATCATCACAAAAGATATATTTACATTTTATAGAAATATCCAATACCACATATAAATTCTTTTAAATCTATTTAACAATACATGAAATAATATATAACTAATTAAGAAATTGTTACTTTCCTTGTTTATCTGTTAACTAAGGCATCCTGAAGGATTTGAGAGAAAAACTCAAATGAAATAAAAAGAAATACTTATATAATATTCTTCACTATCTCTCTTTCATCTCCTCAAATCGTTTCCCTTCTTAATTACTTATATAAAATTAGTAGCAATTCAAAATACCAACAATTCAGTAGGCACTACCTCTCATTAATCACTGACCATAAAAATGTCTACAAGGTGCTTCAAAATATATTATCACAACTACACTAATAAACCTTTATATACAAAAATAGAAAAGACCCCTAGTCCTAAAGACGAGGGGTCTCGCTGCTTTTGTTATATGGTATAAATAAAATCAGGTTCCATGTTAAATTATAACACGGATATTTATACATGTATATAGATGGTATATTAATAAGTCACAAAAAGTATTTCTCATTTTTTTACTGGTCACACAATTAAATTAAGCTCATATTTCCATAAAAAGACCAGTACACAAATACCATTTATACCCCAAACCATAAATAATCAAATTGTGTTACCGACCCGAAAGAAATAAAGGCAGTGTATTCCGTGAATTTATAAAAAACAATTATAACAAGCCATATTTAAATGTTTACTTTGGCCTGTTGTCCAAGTAGGCTACTAAACAAACCACTTTCATCTTTCGCCAGTTGTGTGAAACTACCATGTTGAATAATTTGTCCTTGATCCATTACAATTACTTGGTCAGCTTTACGTATAGTAGATAGTCTATGTGCAATGACAATAATTGTCATGCTTCCTTTCAATCTTTCCAATGCTTCTTGTATTTTCGCTTCATTTTCAGCATCCAACGCACTTGTTGCCTCATCTAATACTAAAATAGAAGGCTTTCGAAGTATCGCTCTAGCCAGAACAAGACGTTGTCGTTCTCCCCCTGAAAGTTTGACTCCCCTATCGCCAATCATTGTATCCAATCCTTGTGAGAGCCTACTAACAAACTCAGCGGAAGCAGAAAATTCCAAAGCTTCCCAAAGCTGTTCCTCACTTGCATTTGGTTCAACCATTCTCAAATTGTCTCTTATACTGGCATTGAATAGAAATGGATCTTGAGGAACATAGCTAATAGATTTTCTCAATGATAATAGGTCCTTACTTATCAACGGTTTGTTATCTATTAATAGCTGACCGCTCTCTGGCTGCATAAGTCCCATTATGATATCAATTAATGTACTCTTTCCAGCACCAGAACGCCCTGAGATAGCTGTCATACAATTTGCAGGAATACACAAATTAATATTTTTAAGTGAGTACACAGCATTTTCTTTATTGTAGCGGAAAGAGATATTCTGACACTCGATAGATTGTTCTATCTGCATAGGATTTATACAATCATAATCCTGCTCTATATCTTGCAATTCTATACTTTTCTTACACTCTTCCTGTAATTGCAGCAAATCTTTAAAAGCGGGAAGATTCGCTGCAA
>Ga0102589_1003399_pt1 | contig 16622 bp, 13 predicted proteins | sample AraplaMF_Col_mLB_FD_76858 | JGI IMG/M metagenome (GOLD analysis project Ga0102589, IMG submission 76858) | Arabidopsis root microbial communities from the University of North Carolina, USA - plate scrape MF_Col_mLB | ecosystem: Host-associated > Plants > Roots > Endosphere | place: USA... | reverse complement strand
GTTTTGCGCGCCAAAGATGGAGCGCACCAGTTGCTGCAGCATCAGGCTGATACCCCAGGTGGCCAGCAGGGTCTCCAGCGGCCGGCCGTAGAGGAAGCGGATCACCCCGCGCTCCAGCGCCGCGCCCATCAGCGCCGAGGCCATAAAGGCCACGGGTACGGCCGCCAGCAAATACCAGTCAAACAGGCCCGGAAAGTATTTCTGGAACACGCCCTGCACCACATAGGTGGCATAGGCGCCAATCATCATGAGCTCGCCATGCGCCATATTGATCACGCCCATCAGGCCGTAGGTAATCGCCAGGCCCAGCGCCACCAGCAGCAAAATGCTGCCCAGGCTGATGCCGCTGAAAATCGCGCCCAGCCTGTTGCCCCATTCGAGCGAAGCCTCCACCTTGGCCAGCGCCGCCTGCAAAGCCACCTTCACATCCGCATCGGCCTCGGTGCCCAGGCGCTCTATCAGCACCGTCTTGGTCGCCGGGTTTTTGCTGCCGGCCAGCTGTGCGGCCGCCGCCAGGCGCTTGGCCTTGTCGCTGCTGCCCAGCAGGATGGCCGAGCGCATCAGCTCCAGCTGGTTTTTGAGCTCGGGCACCGTCTCGGCCGCAAAAGCTTTTTCAATCAGCGGCAAGCGGGCTTCGTCGTTGTCACCACCCAGGGTCTTGATCGCGTCGCGCCGCTGCTTTTCGTCCTTGGAGAACAGCTTCAGCGCCGCCAGCGCGTTGTCAATCTCGCTGCGCATCAAATTGGGGTTGATCACGTCCTCGGCATCGGCCGGCAGCGGCGTCTCGGCGCCCGTGACCGGGTCGTAGGCCTTGTCGTCCTTCACGACAAACACCTTCTCGCCCTTGGTCTTCACCGCGTCATCCGACAGCGCCTGGATAAACGCCGCCGTCTTCTCGTCCGCCACGGCAGCCGCCTTGGCCAAGGCCTCCACCCGCGCCTCCGTCTCGCCAATGGCCATGCCCTTGACTTCGTCGGCGGTCAAGGCATGGGCGTGGGCTGCTAAAAGGAGCGTGAGGGAGAGGGCAAAAAGGTGGCGTAGCAGCATGTGGAAAGAACCTGTAGGTTGGGCGCGCACCAGCTTATCGGTGGGGCGCCCAGACTGCAACTTCCTTATGGGCGCCGGCTCTTGCTACCCACGAGCAAGAACCGGGCCGATGACACCCGAACGGTGCCAGGAGAAGTGGTCCAGAGAGCGTAGCGAGCAGCCCGAGGTGGGGTTCGAGGAGCGGAACCGTACACCCGTACGGTGAGCACCACAGAGCCCCAGATCGGGTTGCGCAGTAGCTCTATGGATTACTTCTTGACGGGTTCGTCGGGTTTGGAGGAATTGCCCTCGATGTACGGGCTCCATGGCTTGGCCTTCACAGGGCCAGGCGTCTTCCACACCACATTGAACTGGCCGTCGGCCTTGATCTCGCCGATAAACACCGACTTGTGCAGGTGGTGGTTCTTCTCGTCCATCTTCGACACGATGCCGGAAGGCGCGTTAAAGGTCTGGCCGGCCATGGCGGCGATCACCTTGTCGGTGTCGGTGGACTTGGCTTTTTCAACAGCCTGCTTCCACATATTGATGCCGATGTAGGTGGCTTCCATCGGGTCGTTGGTCAGAGGCTTGTCGGAGCCGGGGAGCTTCTTGGCCTTGGCGTAGGCGGACCACTTCTTGATGAACTCGGTGTTGGCCGGGCTCTTGATGGACTGGAAGTAGTTCCAGGCGGCCAGGTGGCCGACCAGGGGTTTGGTGTCCACGCCGCGCAGCTCTTCTTCACCGACCGAGAAGGCCACCACGGGCACGTCCTTGGCCTTGAGACCGGCATTGCCCAGCTCTTTGTAGAAAGGCACGTTGGAGTCGCCGTTGATGGTGGACACCACGGCCGTCTTGCCGCCTTGCGAGAATTTTTTCACGTCAGCCACGATGGTCTGGTAATCGCTGTGGCCGAAGGGGGTGTATTTCTCGTCGATGTCCTTGTCGGCCACGCCCTTGCTCTTGAGGTAAGCGCGCAGGATCTTGTTGGTCGTGCGGGGATAGACGTAATCGGTACCCAGCAGCACCCAGCGCTTGGCGCCGCCGCCGGCCTTGCTCATGAGGTAGTCAACCGCAGGAATCGCCTGCTGGTTGGGCGCCGCACCCGTGTAGAACACGTTCTTGGACAGTTCTTCACCTTCGTACTGCACGGGGTAGAACAGCAGGCCGTTCATTTCTTCCACAACCGGCAGCACCGACTTGCGCGACACCGACGTCCAGCAGCCGAAAATCACGGCGACCTTGTCCTGGCCCAGCAGTTGTTTGGTTTTTTCAGCAAACAGGGGCCAGTTGGAGGCCGGATCCACCACCACGGGCTCGAGCTTTTTGCCCATCACGCCGCCCTTGGCATTGATTTCTTCAATCGCCATCAGCACCGTGTCTTTCAGCGTGGTTTCCGAAATCGCCATGGTGCCCGACAGGCTGTGCAGCACGCCAACCTTGATCGTGTCCTGGGCAAAAGCGGGCACGGCGCCCAGGGCGGCCAGTGCGACGGCGGCGGTCATCGCCTTGAGGGTAAATCGACGTTCTTGCATGGTGGGATCCTCTCCGGTAGTAGATAGGTATGGGGTCAATGAATCGCGTTTCGCTGCACAAAAGCCAGGAAAAACAAGGCTTTGGCGCAACGATGAGTGGATTCTGGGGACCGGAGGGGGATTGGGGAATACGCCGGGTGGCGTATGTGGGGTGACCGGTATGCTGTGGGACTTTGGCCCCGGAGCCGGTACCTTCCACTCTATTCACGGGACTCCTGAATTACCGCCAAGTAGTTTCTTCGACGCAAATCAGGGGGCTTCGAGACTTTATCGTCGAATTGCCAAAGCCTATCGACCTGAGTTCATGTGTTGATCAGATTCGTGTTTTCGCAAGCACATCAACCATAAAATCGGTCGCATTTATACCGCCAAGCTCCTCCGTACCTAACGTTTTCGGTGTTACGTTCGGAGCTGGCCAAATGGCGTGAATGGTAAAGCGCTCAATTCCCGCTTTATCGAGCCGCTCGGTCAGTTCATCTGGTGCGTTCCGGGCGATGGTGGACCCGAAATACGACACGGCACCGGCAAGCAGATCTACGACTTGTAGCTGAGGAAGGTTTCGTGAGTCTGCAAATCTGAGCGTACGAGCCTTCAGAGGAAATTCAAATTTTCTACGGTCGTAGCCAATCCATGTGGGAGAGACGGTGGAATTCATCATTGCTTCGAACGTTGCTCGCTCAGCTACAACTGGTTTCGACTCATCGTGTATTGCAAGGAACCCTCCACCAAGTTGAGTCCCCCACACGCTTAGTTGATGGAAGACAGCGCCTATCGCTGGATCTAGTGCACGATAGTTGACCCCATGGAGTATGTCGTCAATCTCTCGCTCCGCGATGAGATAAGGTCCAAATGAAGACTGATGCCGTGGCTCACGACAGTTCTCGTATAGTGCCTTGACTGATGCAAAGAAGGCAGCCTTGGTGGCAAGACTCGGAGCCCTGATCATCCGAACAAAAGTGGCCAGAAAAAGTTCAAACCTTTCTTCACCGCAGAAGACGGGAGTCACGTAATAGTGAAGGTTTGCGATTGCGATGTTGGCCCCACGTTCGTACAGATCAATCCCATCACGATAGGCGAGCGTCTCCTCGATGAGGTCAACTGCCTTACACATCGCCATGTATCGCTTATGCGTTATCGATACTTTGACCCGTGCCGGCGTCAAGAGCGGCGAGGAAAGAAAATTGATCAACCTGCGCTTACCTGCTTCCGACTTTTTCAGCGACGTGAACTTAACCTCTTGGGTTTGTGGCGTGCGCACAATATCCAGCAGCTCGTTTGCTTCTTCGTATGTGAAATCGGCTGAAGCAAGGACAAATACGGGCTGGTTGGGGTCAAGCAACGCAGCACCGGTGTTCCCGGCTTCGTCAAAGTGAACTTCGAGTGGCATGAATCCTTGCGAAACTACTGATTGAGATTAGCAGCGACGTCCGCTTCAACATTCAGCTCCGCGGCTAGTGCGGTTCCATCGAAGAGCCGTTTTATCAGTCCGGCAAGGCGAGGCGAAGTAGCGTCGTTTGCGATAGTTCGGCAGGCCTCGACAAAGCGCTCGGTGGCCGCTCCGAAGTGAGGGTCAAAGGTCGCTCTTTGAAGTCGCATCTCGATCATGCGGCGCATGAAGCGACGCAGCTTGTCTAGATCTGCCTCGCGGATCGTCGCCTCGAAGTCGGCTGCAGATGCCTGTCTCATGGCCATTTCCTGCATGGTCCCCCAGCCACTGTTCTCGATGATGTGCATGCAAGCGTCCAAGACGGTAGTGCTAGCTTGAGCCTGAGCCTTAATCGCCTCGAACGCAGCTTTGATTGCCGGGTGTAGCGGACGGTTAAACATATTTTCGTCGTTGACTTCGGTTGGCTGCTTAGCGTGGAATGCAGCGATCCAGCCATCGACGATAGCCTTACCAATAGGACTCCCGTTAGGAAGCTTTTCTAGGGCCTGATCAAGCTCTGATGCCGTAAACGGGTCTAGCAATCCGGCAATGCCAGGCAGTGCCGCGGCTTCTGTAACCAACTGCGCGTCGTCAACCCGGTGGTCCCAAAAGACCCTTTTAAGAAATTGATTCGCAACCTCCCTGGCCTCCATACTCTGCGTTTCAGTGACGTAGCCATTGATGACCGCCTCAATCCTGTCGATATCAAACAAACCGGACTCCAAGAAATCGACCAAGATTCGCTCAAATTCGTCGCAGCCGTAAATGCCCAGTTCTTGCATGAGTAGTCGCCAACGATCCTCTCGCTTCTCCTGTTCAGTGGGCTCCGTGTTTCGATCTCTGCCGAAGCCAGACCAATCGGGTGACCCGGCTTTCAGCGCGAACTGGAAGTCCGGACCGTCGTCCAAGCCTCGGTAGTGGATTGCCGAAAACAAGACGATGGATGGCACTACTCTGGCTTGAATCGCCTCCGTCAAGTCGCGATCCCCCAAAATACGATTGACCGCCTTAATGACTTTGACAATGATGCGGATGTTGGTAAGTCCGCATGAGATTGAGGGCCGCTTGATCGCCTCTGCGTATTTTGAAGGCGCCAACCCCATCGCGATAGAAAAGGCCTCCTCAGCTGAGGTTGTAAGGCGAATCTCTTGGTCGATCACCTTCTCTCGGAAAGTTTCCCACAGCTTCTTCTGAGTGTCATGACTGGAGAGCTGGTCATCGTTGAGTACGAGAACAAATCGAGAACCGTGTTGCTTTGAGTATTCGTCGATAAAGCCCAACACTTCGTCGATTCCTAGCCTTTCATGCTTGCGCTCAATGTCATCGATAACAATGACCGAATTTCGAAGGAAAACGGGGGCCATTAACAACAGGTTCAAATCGTTTAAGGCTGCCAAAGCTTTGTAATGCTCTGAGCCAGCCCTGATGCCCACATTAAATAGGTTTTTGAGGCCGTCGAGCAAGCCTCCATGCGACTCCGCTCCTGGGATGCCACCCTCTATGAGCTTGCGTTTGATCTGGTCAATGCTTGATAGGCCAAACAGCGACACGTAGAGCGCCTTCTTGACCTTTCCGTCAGGTGCCCCGGTTTTGACCTCATTCCACAGATGAGTCTTTCCGGTTCCCCACTTGCCCGACAGCGCAATCACACTGTTCTCGGGCTTAGCAAGCAACTGGATTAATTCCTCTTTAGTTTTCTGGAGTGACATGCTTCCCCCTATGGCTCCAGTGAGTTGCGGGTGTGGTGAACTCGATGCCCTTGGCTAGGCGTAATACTTGAAGTTATGCTTCCACTTGTATGGCGGTAATCCTGGATTTGCAAGCAATATCTCGCCTACGCGATCAGAGTATTTAACAGTGATCGGCTGTCCTTCACCGAGTTGGCACGCGTTGTAATTTAGCTTGGTTAAGCCAAGAATGTCTCGTGCCACCTGAAGCAAATCTGCATCCCCATGCTGAATGGTGATTGCCAGTGGCACAGGAATCTCCCAGCCGTCATAGGTCGCAATCCGAGGTTTAAAGCCATTCGTATAGAGGAGGCCATGTCTTGGAGTGCGTTGCCAGAACACACCTCGTTGTACGGGGTGCTTTCCCCTCTTGCTCGGTTCTGGATGGTCATCATGACGATATAGGCGCAGGCCTTTTCTATCCTGGCTCACGCGTATGACGACAAGTTTCACACCTGGGGGGCAAGCTTTGGCAAATCCCTCGTATTCAGTTTTTTCAACTCCAGAGCGTGAATGCAAAAAAATTTCTCGGAGTGGGCGCCCATCTTGCTGCTGATAGGTATCAATCACACCCTTGAGCATCCTCTGAGCTTCGGCAGGTGGAAGGTGAAATTCCTTCTTATCCTCAGACCACCATGGACCAGGCTCACCGACAAATACAACACCATCGCCGCTGTCGAGGAACATTTGCGCCGCGCAGCAAGCGGTCTTCTTGTTCTCAGCCACCTTGTAGGCAATCCCCACATAACAGACTCCGTCACGTGCCCAAGGCGTTTTCCACGGCTTTAGTCCGCACTTGTAGAACACTGCAGTAGAGAAGTTCCAGAGTCGGTCGGAAAGAGGGTTGGCACCGGGCTCACCATTTCTAACCTGCGGCAAGATCTGAAGCGTTGATTCTTTAATTATCTGAACTGGAAGATCGTGCTCCATCATGCGAGCTTTAATCTGTCTTCTAAAATCAGGGGACAGGCCACGCGAATTCTTAAATTCATCCAAGTGATCCAGCACATTCAATACCTCTGGGTCCTCTTCATCAAACATACGGCCTTGTCCAGCATCTCTATCGCGAACTGCTTCGTTGATGAACCTCAGCTCCGTTTTGCTTCGTCTCGGATCGCTTGCGTCTCCCTCGGAGACTGAAGAGTTTGGCCTGCAGTGCTCATAAACCTCGTCGGGTACAACGCATATCGCTAGGGATGGACGCGAGTCCAGCTTGTCAAAGCCGGCGTTAGCCTCCAAATATAGATTTGCTACGTTGAAGGCTCTCTCATATTTATCCGATTTTCTGGCTGCTTGAGATAGTTTTTCGCTTTCAATACTGAAGGTTTTGACCGGCATTGGCCAACGCGCGCCAAAGGCAACATCGAACCCGGGAAATGGTGGCCACGCCCGGTGCCGGCTGGAGTCAATACAAGCGGACGGCGCGTTCATGACTGAACACCAATCTCTCCAAAGTGCAATCCCGGCCTCAGTGCCTATCACGACGTTGTCAGGCAGCGACGTGCGAGACTCGCTGGGGCCATACAGCGCAAGCCCATCGTGCGGATCTTCGGCTGTTTGGTCTAAACCAAACGAGAGTAGCGGCTCATCGAGGAAATGAAAGCTGTCTGCCATTACTTGTCTCCCTGCGGCGTTTGAATGACTTCTACTACCTCGTCCTCAACATCCTCGTCCCTGGTACGCACCTCGGCCATTTCCTCCCCGAGATCTGAAATTCCAGACAAAGCTAAATAGTCCAAGCCCACAGGGCATGACCACTCCATGGGGTTGGAATCGACCTCGACGGCATGATGAGCTGTGCCGACGCGTATTAAGTGGCCATCGGTTCTAAGGGCTTGCACAACCCCAAGGAGCCTTGCCAACCACTGCTGATTCCACCAGCTTTTTGTGACGACCTTCCTTCTCCGGCCGATCTCCTTACCTTCGAAGACCTCACCATCCAAGGTTGTTGTGCGGACGTAAACCTGCAAGGTAACCCACCATTGCCCCGAATCGTCCTGTCGTGGCTTGAAAATCGGTGACAACTGATAATTGAACATGGAAGCCCTGTCACCAAATCCCTTGGTTTTGGTCCCTGTCAGCGAGACGCGGGTTCTTCTGCCGTCAACATGTTCAAGTGGCTGAACCCAGTCCTTGTCTCCCTTGGACGGGAAATAGAAGAGCTGACGATCAGTACAGTAATTCAGGCCCGCATTTACGCAGGCCACATCTAAACTTCTTCGAATCAGCTCTATGGCGGCATGGAATGTCTTTTTTCCGCTTCTCTCAGGGAAAGACTCCCATGCAAACTCGGCCGGACGTGGTGACACAAGATTCGAGTGAAGCTTCGCGGGTGCTGATTCGAATGAAAACACCGCGTGTGTGCCAACTTCGCAGAATGCCCACTGACGCCTCAGAGCGATCGCATCAATCTGGCTGAGAGCCTGGCGCATCTCATAAACCTTCATTGAAGACGGAACCTTCACCTTGAAAACGTTGGCAAAAACCTTCTCTGGTTTTGCCATCGTCACCCGTTGAGGAAGATACTCTCTCAACGCAATCTCGCGCCCACGCTCACGATCCAAGGTAGGCGAGATGCCGTTAGCTTTTAACCGGTTGAGAACGTCTGATAATCCTGTTGCCCATGAGTCGTGGAAATTCGCCGCCACCAAGCTTTTCAATCTTGAAGGGAGCGCGGGCAGATTGCCCCCTGTGGCGATACAAGGAAGCGACAATCCGTCTCGCGTCCCGGCGATTGCGCAACGTTCGATGAAAAGTTCATCACTTACGGCCGCACTGGAAACGATCGGAAGATACTGTGCAGCACGGTTTTGAAGCAGCGTGCGAACTGAATCATCTGCGTTCTCTCCTGCGAGAGGCGCTGTCCCAACGCACCAAGTGAGATGACCCTCGAGCGCAAGGCGTCTGGCCAACCATGTGGCCAAAGCGCTATCAGCGGGCACATGATCAATGAGTATGGTATCCCGGCTCTCTGCAATTGAGTGTCCGCCCCTTTGTGGAAAGAACGGTGGACTGAAGATTCCCGGGTGTTGAGCGACAAGGGGTTTGAGCGGGCCAACAAGCAATACGCGAATTCGTTCCAAATCATAAATTTCTAAGTCCCAAGAAAATTTGTCTAAAACGAACTGACGTGCTTTGTCCTTATCTGATGCACTAAGCGCGCTGGTGCATACATAAACCACACGTTCAGGCTTGTGGTTCTCGTCCTTAATCCTGTTGCAGTCATGCTCCAACTTTTTGCGCCAATCCTCTCGGACGGTGTATGCAAATATGGTCTTTCCTTCCGGGGCGGACCAGATAATTGCGTCGCGACCTCCATCCCCTGTTCCACCTAAGGGATCAATAGCCGGATAACCGGAACCTGCCATCAGGTCAGAGCAAAGTCGCTCAAACTGCCGATAGTCTGTGAGTCTTTCAAGACAGTAGATGATTGGGTCAGCTGACATATGGAAGAAGGATACACATGTTGGAGGGTTATGCGCAGCCCTCTTTATCGACCTAACATCAGTCAGCCGGCGCTAGGCTTTCCTGAATATCTAAGCCGCGGCAACTCACCAAGCTCATAAGCGGCGTCAAGGATCTGCTTCACTGCTCCCAGGAACAACCCCTCCTCGGGACAGTGGAGCGTCATCATGCTCAGCTCTGGGTAATCAAAGACGACAACATTTTTCTTGCTCTTGTTCGTCAAGTCAAAAACTACGCGCGAGTACTCTTTCATCGTGTCTTCGAAAATCTCTTTAATGACAATAATTCCCACAACGCTCTTGCCGGTTAGGTCGACCAAGTACGGTTCGCCTTCCTTTTTAAAGCGAAGCTTCGGGTTTTCCTTGAAGAACGAAAATGCGCCCTGGAGCTGCTTGGCAGCTTCTTTCACTTGAGCAATTGACCTGGTGCGCTTGCGTTGGATCGTGTTCCGTAGGATTTTCTGCGTATTCGGACTGTCCTTGGCCTGAATCAAATAGGCATTGAACTCGCCAACAGCAAGAATGTCCACGAACTCAAGGCCGTCAACTTCCTTAATTGGATTGAGGTAGATGCTGTCTCCGGAAAAAACGCGACGCAAGAGGAAAACAATATCTAGCTCTTGATATGCGCCAGGCTCTTCTCGCGCCAGCGATGTAAACGAAAACTTCTTTGACCCATGGAAATCGTGCTGGTTAACACGGGCATCAAGGATGACAAAATCACTAGGAAATAAGTCGTTCACAAGCTGCATTGGATAGGCAGCAGCATCGTCCTCAGAACCTCTTAGACCAAACCACATACCTGCTTGGTCCAACATCTCCCGGTGGTGCTCTATCGAAAAATATTGCGCGCCCATCAGTCTCGCTCGCATACCACTCAGATCACCAGTGACTGACCAGCTAAGAAGTTCCCTGTCGTGCTCGTCGAAGAAGAAAACATCGATCTTGTCGTTGGCGAGTAGTTCGAATAAATTTTGAGTGCACTCGTCATTCTTGAATAGTGGAGTACGAATGGCTAGAGGTTCATCGTCATCATCGAAGAACACCGTCATCAAGCAATACGAGTGGGCGCCGGCTACTGCAATCGGAACTAGGTAGAGGTCAAACCCCTCATTGACCTTTGCGGTCAAAATCATCTCTTTGGTGGTCTTAATGAGGAGACGCCACTTGCCATCCACCTTCACAGCCCATAATCCGATTCCCCAGCCTTTAAGGTGCAGAAGTATCTCGGGATGATTCAGAGTGAGGTACATACTGAGCCTAGCCTACGAAGTGCGCTTGAACGAATTTAAGCGTGTCTTCGTGCCTAAGCTTGCAGACAACGTTCTGATTGGCGAAGGCGCCAGTGAAAGTTTTCGCTTCGTGCGCCGGCACCGTCTTGAGCCACTTGATGCCCACGGCATGCTCACACAAATCGTCGTTATCTACATCGCGTGCTGCGTTGGGAACCCTTAACTTCATCTTCAGAAGAGGCTTACCGTTCACTGTGAATTCACGAATGGGCTTGGCCGTTTGGACAACCTCCCCATACCCTACATAGCCCCGACCTTTTAGGTAAGCGTAAACTCGGTCACCTGGTTTTAGGCGATACAAGGGCTTGGAATAGCGAGGTTTGCCGCCCGCCCCTAAGTAGTTGTAGTCGATGTTGTCTTGCCATGCACGCGTGTCACCTTCCCCTACGTTCACAAACCACTCCCCCTTCCAATCTGGTCGAGCGGTAGCGTTGATGCGCTGCTTCTCTTCTTTGCGTTCAATATAGTCGCGAGCCTCGGGTACCGGTATTAGCGTTTCCGGCTTGATGAAGAGCTCTTTCCCGTCGAGAAATGGGGCAAGCCTAGTGCACTGAATGTCTACGCCAAACTCCCGTAGCCATATCACGGCAGAAATAACCTCGGAATTGAACTCCTTGGATACCAAAATAATTCTTTGTGATTGGTTGAGGGCCTCAATGTCTTCCTCGATGAACTCCTCGATCTTCTGGCGAGCTTCGAGCTCATCGCAACCCATATAAGTGGCGCACTGGCGAAATACCTCCTCATCAAGGAGATTTGAGCAGTAAGACGCGTACTTGATGGCCTGCCACTCAACAGATTGGCCAGAGTCATCCCGCTTAAGCTCAACGATCACGAGCTTTGCAGATTTATCAACACACAGCAGATCAAGGCGTTTGCCCGATGACAGAATGAACTCTTTTCCGATCACCAGCAACTCCTCACCCAAGATTGATGGTGTTTTTTCGATCCACTCTTGAATGTCAAAGCGCTCCCGCAAGTTAAGCTCCGCGAAAGTAGCGGGGTGAAGCTTCACGAGCTGCTTGTTGGGGATATCGACTTTGAACATGCTTCCTCCTCAATTCTTCTTAACGCGCACCTCGGTTTCAGCCCAATACCCGCTTCAACAGTGCCAGGCAAAGCGGCTCAGCTGCCAGGTTTTGCACCAAAGAGGTAGATTTTTCTTCTAAGGCGTCCATCTTTCCAATGCATCCAAAAAATTTGGAATATATCTTTTTGACTGGCAGATGGAGAGACGACCGAACCTGCTGGTGAGATGAACGCTGCCTTGATTGTTCGGTGCGATTTCACGGCCATTCGCTATTGTGACGCTCATGGCAGAAAACGTGACTGAAAAAACGCGGAATATCGTCCACACGCCTCCTCTAATTGGGGGAGGGCATCTCACTGAATCGACGGGAGTTATTTGTATGAAGCCGGGCAGGTATTAGCGCGCCCCGAACAACCAAGAATACGCGTCCAGTACCAACTTACCGGTTTCTGAAATCGCGTGCGCGCAGCAAATCAGGCATAAGCCGACGTAGTACCCCCTCACCCCCGCAACACAGCCAAAATCCACTCCTCAAACATTCGAATACTCCGCTGCTCCCGCCGCTGCGGCGGATAAGTCAAAAAGTAGCCGTTCCCGCTGTCAACCTCAATGTCAAAGGGCTTAACCACCTTGCCCGAAGCAATCAGATCGGTGAACAGCGCAGCATCGGCAATCGCCACCCCCAGCCCCCGCTCCGCGCTCTGCACGCACATATCCACCGTGTCAAACAGCTGCTCGCGCGCGCCCTGCAGGTCCGGCACGCCGGCACCGCGCAGCCAGGTTTGCCATTCGTGGCGGCTGGCCGTGGCGTGCAGCAGGGTTGCGCCGGCCAGGTCGGCCGGCTCGCGCAGGCCGGCGGCCAGCTGCGGTGCGCACAAGGGCACCAGGCGCTCGCGCATCAGCGGCACCTCGACCAGCTGGGGCCAGCCGCCCTTGCCGTGGGCAATGATGACGTCGGCATCGGTGTTGCTGAAATCGGGTGCATCGGTCCAGTGGGTGGCCACGCGAATTTCCATTCCGGGCAACGCCGCCTGCAGCGCCGGCAGGCGCGGCAAAAACCACCTGACGGCCATGGTGGGCGGGAACTGGACCCTGAGCACATCTGCTGCGCCGCGCCGCACGCGTGCGCTGGCTTGGGCCAGGGTTTCCAAGGCCTGCCGCACGGGTGCCAGCAGTTGCTGGCCTTCCGCGGTGAGCGTGAGGCCGCGGGCCACGCGCACAAACAGCGGGCAGCCGTAATACTCCTCCAGCAGCTGCACCTGCCGGCTTACCGCGCCCTGCGTCAGGTTGAGCCGGGTGGCCGCGCCTGTGAAGCTGCCGCAATCGGCGGCGGCCAAAAAGGCCTGCAGGGCATAGAGGGGCGGCAAGGCGGGCATGGGCGCAGTTTATCGTGGCGACCCTACGCACGGCAGCCATGCGCGCCGCACATGGCTGACCCCAAAACTTTTCGATGGTGCTGCGGCGCGGACGCTCCTACGATGGCGCCCTGTTCATTCACTCATTCCAACAAGTCGCCGCCCCCAACATGGTCATCAGTTCGAACGCCCTCGCCTATATCGACGTCATCCACAACTACCTGGCCCTGCTGGCCGCGGGAGACGTGCGGGGCATTGTGTCGCTATTCAGCCCCCAGGGGATGGTGAACTCGCCCTTTCTGGGTGTGCAGCCGGCGGGGGAGTTTTTTGACCAGCTCAAGGCGGCCACGCGGCGCAGCGTGCTGGAGGATGCCGAGGTGTTTGTGAGCGCGGCCGGCTCGCGCCGGGCTTCGGTCGCGTTCACCTACCTGTGGGAGCTGGCCGACGGCTCGCACGTGAGTTTTCGCTGCGTGGATATTTTTGATTTTGACGAGCAGGGCCTGATTGAGGCCATGACGATTGTTTATGACACGGCGCCGATACGCGCGGAAGTGGGCGACAAGTACCGCCGCGCGCAAGCCCATTGATTCACCCACCCAACCAACCACCAAGCAGGAGACCCGACATGAAATTCATGGTCCTCGTCAAAGCCACCGCCGACAGCGAAGCCGGCGTCATGCCCAGCGAGCAGTTGCTCGCGGAGATGGGCCAATACAACGAAGAGCTCGTCAAGGCGGGCATCATGCAGGCCGGTGAAGGCCTGCACCCAAGTTCGAAAGGCGCGCGCGTGCGCTTTTCCGGGAAGAACCGCACTGTCATCGACGGGCCGTTCAGCGAAACCAAGGAGCTGGTGGCCGGCTTCTGGATCTGGCAGTGCCAATCGCTGCAGGAGGCGATTGAATGGGTCAAGCGCTGCCCCAACCCGATGCCGGGCGATTCGGAGATTGAGATCCGCCAGGTCTTCGCGGCGGAAGACTTCGGTGAGGCCTTCACGCCCGAGCTGCGCGAGCAGGAAGAGCGCTTGCGCGCCCAGGCCGGCAAGGCCCTGGCCGGTTAAACACCCACACCCCACCCCCAAGGAGCCACCATGCCCAAGATGATTTTTGTGAACCTGCCCGTGAAGAACCTTGCCGCCGCGATACGTTTTTACAAAGCCATAGGTTGCGAGCAGAACATGCAGTTCAGCAACGACCAGGCCGCGATGATGGTCTGGTCGGAGACCATCAGCTTCATGCTGCTGACGCACGAGTACTTCGGCACCTTCACCTCGAAGCGCATCAGCGACGCGCACCAGAGCTGCGAAGTGCTGCTGGCCCTGTCGCGCGATAGCCGCGAAGAGGTAGACGCCATCAACCAAGCCGCGGCGGCCACCGGCGGCAAGGCCGACGTGCGCCCGCCCCAGGACATGGGTTTTATGTATTCGCGCGCCTTCCAGGACCCGGACGGCCATGTGTTTGAGCCGGTGTGGATGGATATGGCGGCGGCGCAGGCTGCTGCGTAAGTACATACGTAGCCGCACCGGGGGTAGCGGCGGAAAGACGCGGGCCGGGGCCCGGCACAATCGCCACAGGCTGGAACACGCCGCTCGCGCGCGTCAGCCTGTTTTTTGGAGGCCCCATGAAAAGACGAACAACATTGGCCCTGATGGGCGCGGGACTGCTGGGGGCTTGCGCCACCCCGGTGGGCAACCCCGTGCTGCCCCGTATGCGCCCCTTGCGGCTGACGCTCTCGAACGAGGGAACCAATATCCAGGTGGTGATGGCCGCGATGCCCGGCACCGGCATCATCCCGGGCATGATGAGCAGCGCGGCCGACCGGGCCAACCGCGAGGGCACGGAGACGCTGCGCAAGCAACTGGCCGCCAAACAGCAAAGTGAAGCGCTGGCAAAGCTGTTTGACACCGAGCTGCGCCGGCGCTTTGCCGGCAAGGGCGGATTGATGGAAGCCTCGGCAGGCAACACCGGCGCGCCGGAGATCAAGCTGGACCATCTTTCGGCCGTCTACATGGCCAGCAACGCGGTAGCCAGCTATTCGCCGGTCGCGTTTGTCTACCTGGCGTCGTCCACAGACCCATCGCTGAACCGCCCCGGCGCGCAGATTCGCTCGGTCGAGGCCAAGCCGGCCGCCAAAGGTTTGACCTTTCCCACCCTGGACGCCCTGCAGGCCAACCCCGACAAGGCCAACGAGGGGCTGCGGCTGGCGATTGTCGAGCTGGCGGAACGTGTGGCCGCGATGCTGGCTGTGGCGCAGAAGCAGGGCTGAGGCTTCTTCCCTCACCCTCACCCCTCATACCGGCGCGCAAGCCCCGGCGCCACCCAGGCCGCCAGTACCTGCAAGTCCTCGTGGTGACCAGGCGAGCGCCGCTGCGTATGCCGATACGTAGCCGGAGTTTGTCGAATTCTCCAGCCCTGTTCGTCGTAACAGGGAAGCAAGCCAAAAACCCGCCGGGATTTGGCCCCTGTTTTTTAACCCCAAGGAGAAATCGATGAACTTCCTGCGTAACTTTTTTGCGCCGCTGCTCAGCGCTGCGGTGGCCGTTGCCACCATCATCCCCGCCGCCGCTCACGCCCAGGAGAGCAAGCCCGTCAAAAGCGGCTACCTCAGCGTCAACGGCGTCAACTACCACTACCAGGTCCATGGCAAGGGCGAGCCGCTGTTGCTGCTGCACGGCGGCCTGGGCCAGTTTGAGATGTTCGGCCCGGTGCTGACGGAGCTGGTCAAGACCCGCCAGGTGATAGGCGTGGACCTGTACGGCCACGGCCGCACGGCGCTGACGGAGCGGCCCGTGAGCCTGGTCGACATGGGCGACGACATGGCGCAGATCATCCAGCAGCTGGGCTACGACAAAGTGGACGTGATGGGTTATTCGATGGGCGGCGGCGTGGGCTTTCGCCTGGCAGTGCAGCACCCCGAGCGCGTGCGGCGCCTGGTGCTGGTGTCGGCCGGCTATGCGCAGGACGGCTTCTTCCCGGAAATGCTGCCCCTGCAGGCGCAGGTCGGCGCGGCCATGGCCGACATGATGAAGGAGACGCCCATGTACAAGTCCTATGTGGCGGTGGCGCCGCGCCCGCAGGATTTCCCCAAGCTGCTGGACCAGATGGGCGCCATGATGCGCAAGCCTTATGACTATGCAGAAGACGTCAAAAAACTCGCGATGCCGGTGATGCTGGTGTACGGCGACAGCGATATGTACCGCCCCGAGCACATCGTGAAGTTCTACCAGCTGCTGGGCGGCGGGCTGAAGGACGCGGGCTGGGGCCGCGAGAACATGGCGAAGAACCGGCTGGCGATATTGCCGGGGTACACGCACTACGACCTGTTCCTGGCGCCCGCACTGGTGCCGACGGTGCTGCCTTTCCTGGACGGGAAGAGCAATACGGCCAGCTGGGCGCAGCAGGTGAGTGGGCAGAAGTAAGGGGGGCCCCAAGCGACCATAATGGGTCATGCCCGCATGGGCGAACAAGGGTCGATATGAAGCTTTCTCAATTTCTCACGGACCGCCTCGAGGATATTCTGGCGGAGTGGGAGGCTTTCGCGAAAACGCTCGGGCCCGCCGCAGCCCTCATGAGCAGCGCGGCGCTGCGCGACCACGCTTCCCAGATGATCAAGGCCATCGCGCTCGACATCGACAGCCTCCAGAGCGATGCCCAGCAGACGGCCAAGTCGCAAGGCGACGCGCCTTTGAAGTTTCCGAACAGCGCCGCGTCCATGCATGGGACGCTGCGCGACGTCAGCGGGTTTTCCCTGGTGCAGCTCACGGCGGAGTTCCG
>Ga0102589_1003393_pt1 | contig 16638 bp, 17 predicted proteins | sample AraplaMF_Col_mLB_FD_76858 | JGI IMG/M metagenome (GOLD analysis project Ga0102589, IMG submission 76858) | Arabidopsis root microbial communities from the University of North Carolina, USA - plate scrape MF_Col_mLB | ecosystem: Host-associated > Plants > Roots > Endosphere | place: USA... | reverse complement strand
AGATTCTCGGGTCGGCGCGCAGCGCCGCCCAAGAATGACGCGCCTGTTACGGGTTGATCTTCGGCAGGGTCGCCGTGATCACCTGCTTGCCGTCCTTGACCTCGGCGAGGAAGCTCTCGCGGTCGAGGTCGCCGTTTTTCTCGACGGTGGTCTCGATCAGGATACCCGGCTCCTCCGAGGTCTTGATCGTGGCGCCGCGCAGCGTGTCGGCGACGCCCTTCTTGTCGAATTTCTTCTGCTTCTCGGTCGCCCACTTCACCATATAGACGGCCATGTAGCCCTTCAGGCCGTTATGGTCGGAGGCGTAATTGTACTTGGCCTGGAACTTCTTGCCGAATTCCTGGAAGGCCGGGATCGGCGCGTCGATCGAGAGGCCGACATGGCCCTTGACGCCGTTGGCGGCGTCGCCCGCGAGCTCGATCACCTTCGAGCCGAGCAGGGTGGTCTCGCCGACCATCGGCTTGGTGATGCCCTGCTGCTTGGCGGCGCGCAGGAAGCGGGCGCTCTCCTCCTCGTTCAGATAGACGAAGATGGCGTCGGCATTCGAGTTCTTGACCTTGATCGCGTCGGCGGCGAAGTCGGCCTGGCCCTGCTCGGTGGCGATGTCGGCGGCGAGCTTGATGCCGGCCTTCTCCAGCTCCGGGATGATCGCGTCGCGCCCACCCTTGCCGAAGTCGTTGTTGACCCAGACGACGGCGACCGAGCCGGCCTTGACCGTGTCCTTGAGGTATTTGGCGATCTTCGGCATCGCTGCGGTCTGGCTCAGCGAGGTCCGGAACAGGTACTCGTTGCCCTGCTTGGTCAGGCCGGCTGCCTCGCCGCCGACGAGCTGGGCGATCTCGGCGCGCTGGGCGATCTGCATGGAGGCGCCGATCGGGCCTGAGAAGACCGGGCCGAGCACGGCATAGGTGCCCTCGTCGATGGCGCGCTGCACGGCGGCGCGGGTGTTACCCGGATTGGTCTGGGTGTCGTAGTGGACGATCTCGATCTGCTTGCCGAGGATGCCGCCCTTGGCGTTGATGTCGGCGACGGCGAGATCGATGCCGTTTTTCCAGTTGGTGCCGGCGGTCGCGCCCGCGCCCGAGAGCTCGACGACGTCGACCAATTTGACCTTGTCCTGCGCCAGCGCCGGCAGGCTGACCGCCATGCCGAGCGCGGCAGCAATGATCCAGTGCGATTTCATGCTCGTTTCCTCCACTCGTCCTTAGTTTCTTGATCCCCGCCCGGTGCTGTCCGGGTCGTCTTGCTCAAGCGGTGCGTTCGCTGCCTTCTCGTGCCGCGATCACGGTGTCGAAGGCAGCGCCGATGACTGCTTCCGATGCCTCCAGCCCGGTGAACAGCCGGAAGGCGTCGACACCCTGGTGGATCGCGAGCTCCCGCCCGGTCATCACCGTTGCGCCGATCTTCTGTGCTGCTTTCAGCAGCGGTGTCCAGAGCGGGTGATAGACCGCGTCCGCGACCCATTGTGAGGCCTGGATGACGCCTGCCTCGATCGGAATGCCGCGGTCCGGCAGCATGCCGATTGGTGTGCCGTTGACGATGCCGGCCGCGCCCTCGGCGGCGGCCTCGGCGCTGGCGGCGATGACGGTCTCCGCGCGTGCACCCAGGGCGGCAGCGAGCGCCTCGGCCTTGCTGCGATCGGTGTCGTAGAGCCTGAGCCGGCCGACGCCGCTGCCGGCGAGCGCGAAGGCGATCGCCTTGCCGACACCGCCCGCGCCGATGATCGCGACCGGCTGGTCGCCATCCTGCCGGCCGAGCCGGCGATAGGCGGTGGCGAAACCCGAGGCATCGGTGTTGTGGCCGGTCAGCCTGCCATCGTCGACGACGATGGTGTTGACCGCGCCCATCGCCGCCGCCTGCTCCGACAATCCATCGAGCAGCGGCACGACTGCTTCCTTGTAAGGGAAGGTGACGTTGATGCCGGAGAAGCCGAGGCGGCGGATGCCGTCGAGCATGGCGACGAGGTCGTCACGCCCAGCGCCGGCGACCTCGATCAGATGGTAATGCGCCTCGATCCCGGCCGTGCGCGCCGCCGCCTCCTGCGCCGCCGGCGTCGCCGAGTGCGCGATCGGCGAGCCGAGCAGCCCGAGCAGCACCCGCTTGCTCTTCCTGGCGGTGACGATGGTCGACATTCCCATTCCCTTCGGGCGCCCGTCTCGGCAGGCTTCCTCAATCGCGTCGAGATAAACCGATTTGAACCGCTAACGCGATAACCAATTTGTCGCGAGTGCCTAACCTGATGTTATCTTTCAGGGCGAACGCGCAAGCCGTGGGCCGACCACCGCGTTCATCTCTTCGCGCAGCAGCTTCACGAAGGTCTCGGCATAGAGCGAGGGCGCCTTGTCGTTCTTCATCGCGACATAGGTCTGGAAGCTGGTCGGCTCCTCGATCGGGATCGTCGCGATGCCCTGCATCGAGCCATGTGCGACGGTGAACTGGTCGATGATGGCGATGCCGAGCCCGGCCCGCACCAGCGAGCAGACCGTGGTGCCGAAGCGCGCCTTGATCGCCATGTCGTAGCGCAGGTTCTGGCGCTCGAAGATCTCGCTCATGATCCGTCCATAGGGATCGTTCGGATCGATGCCGATCAACTGGTGCCGGACGATCTCGCGGGCCGGGATGCTGTCGCGGCCGGCGAGGGCGTGGCCTTGCGGCACGATGCAGAGCAGTTCGCCCATGGCGAGCGGCATGAAGTCGAGGCCGGGGTGATCGAGCTTGTAGCTCATCGCCACGATCTCGCCCTTGCCGAGCAGGAGATAGTCGAGCGCTTCCTCGATCTTCAGGATGTTGATGTCGATGCGCAGGTCCGGATGCTTGCGCCTGAGGCGCTCGATCGCGCGCGGCACCATGACGTGGCAGATGCTCGGCACCGAGCCGAGCTTGAACTCGACATCGCCGCCGCGCTCGATCCGGGCCAGCATCGAATGCAGGTCGTCGACCTTGCGGTAGACGCCGTTGATCTGCTCGAAAATGTCCTTGGCCTCGGGCGTCGGCACATAGCGGCCGTGCCTGCGCTCGAACAGCTTGAGCCGCAGCGTGCGCTCGGTGTGCTTCATCAGCCGGCTGATGCCGGGCGCGGAGACGTTGAGGAGCTTGGCCGCACCGGCGATCGTGCCGGTGATCATGATCGCCCGGATCACCTCGATCTGGCGCAGCGTGAGCATGGATAGCGTTTCCTCGCCGGCTTCTTGCCGGCAGCGGAAGCGAGGGCAGCCGGCCTGTCAAGACGGTACGTATTGCCCGTTGGGGCTGATTGACTCCGCCAGGTTTTGGTCGTCACCTTCCTCTACGTCGTCGACCGATCCGGGGGGATCAAATGGCTGAACAGGTTCACCCGGCGGCGCCACATCATTTGCCGTCGTTCATAACCGATCCGGGCGGCACGGACACCCTGATGGTGGTCGCGGCGATCATTCTGCTCGCTGCCGTGCTCGGTGTCGGCCTGCTCTTCCTGCGCCTGCACACGCTGCCGGAGCGTATGGCGCACAAGTCCCACAAACTGCAGTTCGAGATCGTCGCTGTGCTCGGGCTGCTCGCTCTGTTCACGCATATACATCTCTTCTGGGTCATCGGCCTGCTGCTCGCTTTGATCGACGTTCCCGACTTCACGGGTCTCTTCAGCCGCATGGCCGGCTCGCTCGAGAAGATCGCGGGCATCGCGCCTGGCCGCGGCGGCGACGCGGCGTCCGATATCGAGCACGGCATTGCCCCTGCGGATGACAAGCCGGCGCCTCAGCCGATCGCGGTCGTCGCGCCGGCCGGCCAGCATTGAGGGGAGGCGGCGATGCTCGAACTTCTCGTCTGCGCGCTCTTCACCATCTTCCCCGATTACCTCTACCGCCGCTACGGCCAGGGCAGGCGGCTGGGCAAGGAGATCACGCTCTATTCGGTCTGGTTCGAATTGCGCTGGGGCATCGTCACCTGCGTGATGCTGACGGTCGGGCTGATCACGGTGATCTTCTACAACCACCCCTCGACGACCAATGCCACCGTGTTCTTCCGCAGCGTCCCCATCATATCGGAGACGAACGGCCGGGTCGCGCAGGTCCATCTCGGCATTAGTGGGAAGGTGGAACAGGGCACGCCGATCTTCACGCTCGACAGCACCAGCCAACGAGCTGCGGTCGAGACGGCGCGGCGCAAGCTCGCGGAGGTCGAGGCCGAACTGGTGGTCGCGAAGGCTGATATCCTGACCTTCGACGGCAAGATCCAGGAAGCCAAGAGCTCGCTGCAGCAGGCATTGGACGAACTGCAGACCAAGCGCGAATTGAGGCGGCGCAACGACGACATCGTCGCGACCCGCGAGATCGAGAAGCTCGAGAACCTCACGGCCGGGCGCGAGGCGGCGCTTGCAGCGACGACGGCGTCGCAGGCGGCGGCCCAGACGAAGATCTCGACCTTGCTTCCGGCCGAGCGCGCCAGCGCCGAGGCTGCGCTGGCACAGGCCGAGGTCGAGCTGAGCAAGACCGTGGTGCGTGCCGGCTTCAATGGCCATGTCGAGCAATTCACGCTGCGGCCCGGTGACATCGTCAACCCGTTCATGCGCCCGGCTGGCGTGATCATCCCGGAGGAGGCTGGCCGTGGCCGGCTCCAGGCCGGCTTCGGGCAGATCGAGGCGCAGGTCATCAAGGTCGGCATGGTCGCCGAGGTCACCTGCATCTCCAAGCCCTGGACGGTGATCCCGATGGTCGTGACCGGCGTGCAGGACTTCATTGCCGCAGGCCAGATCCGCAGTGGCGATCAGCTGATCGACGCGCAGCAGGTGGTGCGGCCGGGAACGATCCTGACCTATATGGAGCCGCTCTATCAGGGTGGGCTCGACGGCGTGACCCCGGGCTCGAGCTGCATCGCCAACGCCTACAGCAACAATCACGACATCATCGCCGCCAAGGACACCGGCACGCTGCGCCGGGTCGCCCTGCATGCAGTGGACGCGGTCGGGCTGGTGCACGCGATTCTGCTACGGATCCAGGCGCTGGTGCTGCCGATCCAGACGCTGGTGTTCAGCGGGCACTGAGCGATGGGGCCACGCGGGCCCCGTCACAACACGTCGCGCACGCGCACCAGCGTCGAGTCCATGTGCTTGCCGATGATCACGGCCAGCGCCTCGCCGTCGCGCTTCAGCAGAGCCGTTATCATCTCCTCGTGCTCGGCCACGGCGCCGGCCCATTTCTCGGGGCCTTCATTGCCGACGAAGCGCAGGCGCTTGATCCTCGCCTGCAAGGTGCTGTGCATCTCGACCAGCACGCTGTTGCCGGAGGCGGCGACGATGGCGCTGTGGATCGCCTGGTTGAGCTTGAAATAGTCGAGCCGGTTGCGCGCCTGGTAGAGCTCCATCATCTCGTCATGCAGCGCCTTGATCGCGGCGATCGCCGCCTCGCTCGCCTGGGCGCAGGTCATCCGGCCGCCGAGCTGTTCCAGCGTCTTCAGCACTTCGAGGATCTGCAGCAGGTCATCAGCCGAGAATTTGCGGACGACGGCGCCTTTCGCCGGCTGGATCTCGACCAGCCCCTCGCTCGCCAGCGTCTTGATCGCCTCGCGCAAGGGGGTGCGCGAGACGCCGAGCTGCGCGCCGACGGCACCCTCGTTGATGCGCTGGCCGGGCGCGAGCCTGCCCTCGATGATCATGTCGCGCAGCCGCTCGAGCACCTCCTCATGGAGGGTGCGGCGCGTGATGCGCGGATAGGCGTCCTGCGCCTCGCTCGACATGCCGGCCTCGTTCGTCATCGCGGCTCTCCTTTGTCTTTCTGTACGGCATGGCGCTTTCGCGCTGTCAACGCGGGCGACCGGGCTGCGAGGGCGGCCTCCCAATCGGAGGCGATTCTGGCCTGTGGACAGGCGAGGCCGCCGCCGGACTCACGGCAGAGTAGTGCGATTTGGTTATGCTGCATACAGCATACTTGCCTTCGTCGCTTGCGTCATGATAGGCCGGGGGCAAGCCGCCGGTCGAAGCCGGCTCGGGAGGACGAGATGGACAACAACGCTTCCTTGCCGGTGATCGCGGTCGCGATGGGCGACCCCTCCGGCATCAGCCCCGAACTCACCGCCCGCATCCTGGCCGAGCCTGATCTGAGCAAGGCTGCCCGCTATGTCGTCTTCGGCGACTATCGCCTGTTCCAGCTCGGCGCCGACGACGCTGGCCTGACCCCCGATCTCCATGTCGTCGGTGAGGGCGATGCCCTGCCGGCCGACGCCGGCAAGCCGGTCTTCGTCGACCTCAAGAACCACGATCCGGCCGATCTCCAGCGCGGCAAGGCGACCCTCGCCGGCGGCGAGGCCGCGACCGACAATTTCCGCCGTGCGCTGCGCCTCGCCGCCTCCGGCAAGGCCGATGCGGTGTTCTTCACCCCGTTCAACAAGGCGGCGATGCGCTTCGCCTATCCCGGTTATGACGACGAGATCCGCTTCGTGCGCGACGCGATCCAGTTCGAGGGGCCGGCCAGCGAGTTCAACGTGCTGGAGAAGCTCTGGAACGCCCGCGTCACCTCCCATATCCCGCTCTCGGAGGTTGCCCAGAACATCACGCAGGAGCGCATTCTGCGGGCGCTCGACCTCGCCGAGAAGAACCTGCGCGCCGCCGGCTTCAACCCGCCACGCATCGCGGTGGCCGGCATCAACCCCCATGCCGGTGACGGCGGCAATTTCGGACGCGACGAGATCGAGACGATCGAGCCGGCAGTGAAGACGGCCAAGGCCAGGGGCTATACGGTCGAAGGGCCGTTCCCGTCCGACACGGTGTTCCTGCGCGCCAGGAACGGCGATTTCGACGCCGTGCTGACCATGTATCACGACCAGGGCCAGATCGCGATGAAGCTGATGGGTTTCGATCGCGGCGTCACCCTGATCGGCGGCTTCCCGTTCCCGATCTGCACGCCGGCGCATGGCACCGCCTATGAGATCGCCGGCAAGGGCATTGCCAATCTCGGCGCGACCCGCGCCGCGCTTTCGCTCGCGATCAAAATGGCGAGCGATGGCAAGGCGGCGCGCAAGGCCGCCTGAGCTCATTCACGGCATGGCGGCCGCAAAGAGCCGCGCCAGTTCCAACGATCACCCAGGGAGAAACAGCATGAAACGTTTCTGTATCGCGGCCGGTGCTGCGCTCGCTTCCGTCGTCGCCGCGGTGGTCCCCGCCGCGGCCTGGCAGCCGACCAAGCCGATCGAGTTCGTCGTGACCTCGGGCCCCGGCGGCGGCACGGACAATTTCGCCCGCATCGTCCAGTCGATCATCACCAAGCACAAGCTGGTCGAGCAGCCGATCGTCGTGCTCAACAAGGGCGGCGGCAGCGGCGCCGAGGGCTACATCTACGGCAAGGGCGCCAAGAGCGACCCCCACAAGGTCGTCTTCGGCACCAACAACGCCTATCTGCTGCCCTATGTCGCCAAGCTCGGCTACAAGTTCTCGGACCTGACCCCGGTCGCCTCGCTGGCGCTCGACGAGTTCCTGATCTGGGTCAACGGCAGTTCGCCCTATAACGACGCCAAGGCCTATGTCGAAGCGGCCAAGGCCAAGCCCGGCAGCCTGAAGATGGCCGGCAGCCAGTCCAAGGACACCGACCAGACGCTGACCGCGATGATCCAGGAGGCGACCGGCGCCAAGTGGATCTATGTGCCCTTCCAGGGCGGTGGCGCGGCCGCGACCCAGCTCGCCGGCGGCCATGTCGATTCCAACACCAACAATCCGAACGAGAACATCGGCCAGTGGAAGGCCGGCCAGGTGAAGCCGCTCTGCGTCTTCTCGCCGGTGCGCCTCGCCAAGAGCGATCCGGTGCATGACGGCAAGGGCTGGGGCGACATCCCGACCTGCAAGGAGGCTGGCCTGCCGCTCGAGACCTTCCAGATGCCGCGCACCGTCTGGCTGCCGGCCGAGGTTCCGGCCGACGCCGTCGCCTTCTATGCCGAGGTGATGGAGAAGGTCAGCAAGACGCCGGAATGGGCCGAGTTCATCGCCCGCACCGCCCAGACCGCCCGCTTCATGAAGGGCAAGGAGTTCGCCGACTTCGTCGCCAAGGACGAAGCCGCCAGCGCCAAGGTCTTCAAGAACGAAGGCTGGGTCGTCAACTGATCCCGCCAATCTCGGGTCATCCCGGACAAGCGGCGTAGCCGCGCTGATCCGGGATCCATGCCTGAACCGTTCCGGCATGATCCCGGGTTTCCCTTCGGTCGCCCGGGACGACAGGGTCGGGCTGTGCGGCCGGCGTTTGCAGGAGGAATGCCGATGATCAGCCGTTTCCAGGCCGAGATCGCGACAGCGCTGGCGACACTCGCCTTCGGCCTCGTCATCGTCAACGGCGCCCGCGAGTTCGGCATCGGCTGGGATTCTTCCGGTCCCCAGCCCGGCGCCTTCCCGTTCTATTGCGGCCTGCTGATCGCACTGGCGAGCGCGGGCACGATCGCGACCACGATCGGCCGGCGCATGGGTGGCTCGGCGGCGCTCGCCGGGATCTTCCTCGACGGGGAACAGGGCAAGCGCGTCCTCGCCTTCTTCCTGCCGATGCTCGCCTTCGTCGTGCTGAGCGTGACGCTCGGCATGTATGTGGCGACGCTGCTCTACCTTGTCTTCGCCATGCGCTTCCAGGGCCGCTTCGGCTGGCTGCCTTCGCTCGCGACGGCGATCGGCACCGTCGCCTTCTTCTATCTCGGCCTCGAGAAATTCGCCCAGGTCGGCCTGCTCAAGGGGCCGGTCGAGGCGATGCTCGGCCTCTGAACAGCGCGCCGGAGCCATCCCATGGAAAACTTCGCCTCGCTCCTCCACGGTTTTCAGGTCGCGCTGACGACCCACCACATCATGCTGATGATGGCCGGCGTGCTGCTCGGCATCCTGGTCGGCGTCCTGCCGGGCCTGGGTGCGCCCAACGGCGTCTCGCTGATGCTGCCGCTGACCTTCTCGATGGACCCGGTCTCGGCGATCATCCTGCTGACCTCGCTCTATTGGGGCGCGCTCTTCGGCGGCTCGACCACCTCCATCCTGTTCAACATCCCCGGCGAGCCGTCCTCTGTCGCCACCACCTTCGACGGCCACCCGATGGCCAAGCAGGGCAGGGCGACCGAAGCGCTCTCCTTCGCCTTCCTCTCGGCCGGCTTCGGCGCCATGGCCGGCGTCATCCTGATCACGCTGCTCTCGGGCTGGGTCGCGCGCTTTGCGCTGAAGTTCTCCTCGCCGGAGTATTTCGCGGTCTACTTCATGACCTTCGCCAGCTTCGTCGGCCTCGGCGGCGCCTCGCCCTTCAAGACGATCGTCTCGATGGCGATGGGTTTCGCCTTCGCCTCGATCGGCATGGACTCGGTCTCCGGCAATGTCCGCCTGACCTATGAGTTCGACGTGCTGCTCGCTGGTGTCAGCTTCCTGATCGCGGTGATCGGCCTGTTCGGCCTCGGCGAATTGCTGCAGACCATGGAGGAAGGCCTGCGCTTCGAGGGGGTGAAGGCCAAGGTCAGCCCGCGCGACGTGCTCGCCACGGCGCTGAAGCTGCCGCGCTACTGGCTGGCGCTGCTGCGCTCCAGCATCATCGGCATCTGGATGGGCATTACGCCTGGTGGCCCGACCGCGGCCTCCTTCATGAGCTACGCCATGGCCAAGCGCTCCTCGCGCAATCCCGATAAGTTCGGCAAGGGCGAGCCCGAGGGCGTGATCTCGCCCGAGACCGCCGACCATGCCGCCGGCTCCTCGGCGATGCTGCCGATGCTGGCGCTCGGCATCCCCGGCTCGGCCACCGCCGCGGTGATGATGGGCGGGCTGATGATCTGGGGGCTCAACCCCGGCCCGATGCTCTTCGTCGAGCGGCCCGATTTCGTCTGGGGCCTGATCGCCTCGATGTATCTCGGCAACGTCGTCGCGGTCATCGTCGTGCTCGCGACGGTACCGCTCTTCGCCTCGATCCTGCGCATCCCGTTCTCGATCATCGGGCCGGCGATCGTCGTGGTCTGCTTCATCGGCGCCTATACCGTCGCGGGCAAGGAGTTCGACATCTGGCTGGCGCTCGCCTTCGGCATCGTCGGCTATCTCTTCAAGAAGCTCGACTATCCGATCGCGCCCCTGGTGCTGGCCATGGTCATCGGCGACAAGGCCGAGGATGCCTTCCGCCAGTCGATGATCTTCAGCCAGGGTTCCCTCTCGATCTTCTGGTCGAACCCGCTGGTGGCGAGCCTGATGGCAATCGGCCTCGCGCTGCTGCTCTTCCCGCTGATCGGCTCGACGAGACGCGGCATCCGCAAGCTGGTGACAGCCCGCGCAGCCAAGGCCTGATCCAGACGCACTGCCGGAGTCTGGATGCCGACGCTATGGTGCCCCGTCCAGAACCGAGCCGAGGGCGGATCGCCGATGACAGACTCGAGACTGCGCGCCATCCAGGCCGACATCACGACGCTTGCCGTCGACGCCATCGTCAATGCCGCCAACAACTCGCTGCTGGGGGGAGGCGGCGTCGATGGCGCGATCCATCGCGCGGCCGGGCCGGAGCTGCTGCAGGAGTGCCGCAGGCTCGGCGGCTGCCAGACCGGCGACGCCAAGCTCACGCAGGGCTATCGCCTGCCGGCGCGCCTCGTCATCCACACGGTCGGGCCGGTCTGGCAGGGTGGCGGCCAGAGCGAGGCGGAGCTGCTCGCCTCCTGCTATCGCCGGTCCCTGGCCGTCGCGGCCGGAGCCGGCGCGCGCAGCATCGCCTTCCCGAGCATCAGCACCGGCATCTACGGTTATCCGATCGCGGCGGCCGCGCAGATCGCAGTGGCGACGGTCACTGCGGCCCTGAAGGCCAATGCTGCCTTCGACGCGATTACCTTCTGCTGCTTCTCGCCCGAGGACCTCGCCATCTACCGGCGCGAGCTTGCCGAATCCGGCGATCCGCAGGTGTAATGACCTCAACCTTTCTCCAGCCACGAACAGCCGAGGCCTTGCCATGAGCGAACCCTATAAGGGCATCATCCCGATCGCGCCGACGATCTTCCACGAGAACGGCGATCTCGACCATGACGGCAATCGCCGGGTCATGGACCTGATGGTCGACCAGGGCGTCGATGGCATCTGCATCCTCGCCAATTTCTCCGAGCAGTTCCTCCTGACCGACGCCGAACGCGACGAGGTCATGCGGCTCTCGATCGAGCAGGTCGCGGGCCGCGTGCCGGTCTGCGTCACCACCTCGCATTTCTCGACCCGCATCGCGGCGCAGCGCGCCAAGGCTGCGGCCGATGCCGGCGCCAAGATGCTGATGATGATGCCGCCCTATCACGGCGCGCTGCTCAAGGCCGACGAGCAGGGCATGATCGAGCACTTCAAGATCGTCGCCGACGCGTGCGGCATCCCGATCATCCTGCAGGACGCGCCGCTCTCGGGCGTGACCATGACCGTGCCCTTCATGATCAGGCTCAACAAGGAAGTGCCGCTCGTCCGCTACTTCAAGATCGAGGTGCCCGGCACGGCCGGCAAGCTACGCGCGCTGATCGAAGCGGGCGGCGACGCGATCGTCGGTCCGTTCGACGGCGAGGAGGCGATCACGCTGATGGCCGATCTCGACGCCGGCGCCACCGGCACGATGACCTCGGCGATGATCCCCGATCTGATCAAGCCGATCCTGGCCGCCCATGCCGCGGGCGACCGCAAGCAGGCGGCGGCGCTCTATGCCCGCGTGCTGCCGATCATCAACTACGAGAACCGGCAATGCGGCCTGCGCTCGGCCAAGGCGGTGATGAAGGCCGGCGGCGTGATCAAGTCCGACGCCGTCCGCCACCCGTTGACGCCGCTGCATCCGCAGACGCGCGAAGGCTTGCTCGAGCTCGCCCGCGAACTCGATCCGCTCGCCCTGCGCTGGGGGAAGTAATCCACCAGCTTGCGCTGCCCTTCCCTAGAGGAGGGCAGCGCCCGTCAATAGGCTCCGATGCCGCCGGAGGGCGGCGGCATGTTGCCCCGTCGATCTTTGGTGATGAACTCCGGCGTCACCAGAAGCATCCGGGACAGCCATGAGCTGTAGGCAGCAAGCAACTCCATGACGGCACGCATTGGTCGCCTCCACGATTGCGGAGACGATCCTAGCAGAAAATCGTGCTGTTTGCCGGCGAATTCTGCAGGTCAGGCCTTCGTCCAGACCGCGAGCTCATAGCCGTCCGGATCGGCGAAATGGAAGCGCCTGCCGCCAGGGAAATCGAAGGCCGGCTTGACGACCCGGCCACCGGCCGCCTCGACCGACGCCTGCACCGCGGCGAGATCATCGGCATAAAGGACCACCAGCGGGCCGCCGGGCTTCAGCGAACCGATCGTGGTGAAGCCGCCCTCCAGCCGGCCATCGGCGAAGGCGCAGTACTCCGGACCGTAATCGGTCATTTTCCAGCCGAACGCCTTCTCATAGAAGTCCCGGGCGCGCGGGATGTCGGCGACGACGAATTCGACGTAGTCGATGCGGCGGTCATTGCTCGCTGCGGACATTGGATTCACTCCTTACAATCGGTCTGGTCAGCCCTCTATGGCGCACGGACGCGGCCAGTCCGTGGCAGCAAGGAGGGCGAGGCTCCATGCAATCCTGTGATGCGCAACGTAACGGAAACGCGTTGGCATGCTCGCGCTGCACACCCTATCGTGCAGACACACGATTCCTGCTCCGGAGCCCGTCATGACCGCAACCGCCAAGCGCGGCTACGCGCCGGAGATCATCGTCGCCGCCGGCTGCCTGATCGCGCTGATCAGCTTCGGCCCGCGCGCCAGCGCCGGCCTGTTCCAGATTCCGATGACCTCCCAATATGGTTGGGGCCGCGACATCTTCAGCCTGGCGCTGGCGATCCAGAACCTGCTCTGGGGCCTGGGCGCGCCCTTCGCCGGCGCGATCGCAGACCGCTTCGGCATGGTGAAGGTGCTCTGCGCCGGCGCGCTGCTCTATGGCGCCGGCCTCGTCACGATGTCCTATGCCTCGACGCCGATGCAATTGCATCTCGGTGCCGGCGTGCTGATCGGCTTCGGGCTCTCGGCCTGCTCCTTCAACCTGATCCTCGCCGCCTTCGGGAAGCTGCTGCCGGAGCAATGGCGCCCGCTCGCCTTCGGCGCCGGCACTGCCGCGGGCTCCTTCGGCCAGTTCCTGTTCCCGCCGATAGGCAACATCCTGATCGACACGCTTGGCTGGCAGCAGGCGCTGATCGTCTTCGCCTTCACCTTGCTGCCGGTTCTGCCGCTCTCGGTGATGCTGGCGACCCGCGGCGCGAAGCAGCAGGGGGCTGCGCCCGGTGCGGTCGCTGCACCCAATCAGAGCATCTCGCAGGCGCTGGCCGAGGCCTTCAAGCACCGTAGCTATGTTCTGCTTGTGCTCGGCTTCTTCACCTGCGGCTTCCAGCTCGCCTTCATCACCGTGCACATGCCGGCTTATCTCAAGGACACCGGCCTGCCGGCCTGGGTCGGCGGCTGGACGTTGGCCGCGATCGGCCTCGCCAATGCGGTCGGCTCGCTCGGCTCCGGCTGGCTGACGGCGCGCATGCCCAAACGCCATCTGCTCGCCTGGATTTATCTCGGCCGGGCCGTTGCCATCGCCGCCTTCATCCTGCTGCCGCCGAGCCCGATGACCGCGATCGCCTTCGGTATCGTCATCGGCGTGTTCTGGCTCTCGACGGTGCCGCCGACCTCGGCGCTGGTCATGCTGATGTTCGGCACCAAGTACATGGCGATGCTCTATGGCTTCGCGTTCTTCTCGCATCAGGTCGGCGGCTTCCTCGGCGTGCTGCTCGGCGGCGTGCTCTATGAGCGCTTCGGCTCCTACGACATCGTCTGGTGGCTCTCGGTCGCGCTCGGCGTCGCCTCGGCGCTGATCAACCTGCCGATCGTCGAGAAGCCGGTCGCGCGCGCCGTGCCGCAGCCGGCCTGACCAAAGATGTACGGTCGCCGCGCTTGCGGGCGGCGGTCGGGCGCGCCACTCCTAGAGAAAGTCAAATAGCGTCCCGGGAGTGAGTTCATGTCGACCTTCAAGGCCCTTATCGCCAGCAAGGGCGAAGCCGGCACCAGCGTCGCCTTCGGCGAGTTTGCCGAAGGCGACCTGATGGAAGGCGACGTCACCGTCCGCGTCACCCATTCGACGCTGAACTACAAGGACGGCCTCGCCATCACCGGCCGTGCCCCCGTCGTGCGGCGCTGGCCGATGATCCCCGGCATCGATTTCGCCGGCCGGGTCGAGGCCTCCGACAATCCCGAGTTCAAGCCCGGCGATCTCGTCATCCTCAATGGCTGGGGCACGGGCGAGACGCATCTCGGCGCCTATGCCCAGAAGAGCCGGGTCAAGGGCGACTGGCTGGTGCCGCTGCCCGACGGCATGATGCCAGCCGAGGCGATGGCGATCGGCACCGCTGGTTACACCGCCATGCTCAGCCTGCTCGCACTTGAGCGCCAGGGCGTGAAGCCCGCCGACGGCCCGGTCGTCGTGACCGGTGCGGCCGGCGGCGTCGGCTCGGTCGCGACCGCGCTGCTCGCCAAGGCCGGCTGGCATGTCATCGCCTCGACCGGTCGGCCCGAGGAGGCGGACTATCTCAAGGGCCTCGGCGCGGCCGAGATCATCGACCGCAACGAGCTCTCCGGTCCCGGCCGTCCCCTCGGCAAGGAGCGCTGGATCGCCGGCGTCGATGCCGTCGGCTCTCATACGCTCGCCAGCGTCCTGTCGATGACGAAATATGGCGGTGCCGTCGCCGCCTGCGGCCTGGCGCAGGGCATGGACCTGCCGGCTTCGGTCGCGCCCTTCATCCTGCGCGGCGTCGCGCTGCTCGGCATCGATTCGGTGATGTGCCCGAAGCCGCGCCGGCTCGAAGCCTGGCAGCGTCTCGCCCGCGACCTCGATCGCGACAAGCTGGCGGCGATGACGACGACGATCCCGCTGGAGGATGTGGTCGAGACCGGCCGTGCTCTGCTCGACGGCAAGGTGCGCGGCCGGGTCGTGGTCGAGATCGGCTGAGGATCAACCGGCGCCTTCGAGCTGCGCCTTGCGTTTCGCCAGCTCGCCGCCGACGAAATCCATGAAGGCGCGCACGCGCGGCGCGTGCCTGATGTCGGGATGGGTCAGGATCCACAGGCCGGTGGAGAAATCCGGATCCGGCGGCAGCAGGCGGACGAGCCCCGGTCGCTGGTCGGCGATGAAGCAGGGCAGGGGCCCGATGCCGATGCCCTGCTCGACCGCTTCCGTCAGTCCGAGCACGGCCGAGGAGCGCAGTGCGATGCGCTCGGCCGGGACATGGTCGCGGACATAGCGAGCCGCCTTGACGTAGCCGAGCGGGTCGCCGAGCGCGACCCAGTCGCGCCGGAACAACAGCTTCGGCTCATGCGCCTCGGCCTCGGTCGCCGGCGCGTCGGCGCGGGCATAGACGGCCCAGTTCAGATTGGCGAGGCGACGGCCGACCAGCGTCTCGCCCGGTGAATCGCTGGCGCGGATTGCGACGTCGGCGTCGCGACGGGAGAGGTTGAGCGTCTGGCTCGCCATGACGACGTCGAGCCGGATCAGCGGATGCGCCGCCCGGAACGCCGCGAACATCGGCAGCAGCACGTGGAGATAGAGCGTGTCGGTGGTGGTGACGCGCAGATCGCCGGAGGGGGCGAGGTCGCGGCCCGCGAGCCTGCGCCCGAAGGCCGTGACGTCGTCGTCGATGCGCGAGGCCAGCGTCGTCATTTCCTCGCCGGCCGAGGTCGCGACATAGCCTGTCTTGCGCCGTTCGAAGAGGGCGTGGCCGAGTTGCTCCTCGATCTGCCCGAGCCGGCGGAACACCGTCGAATGATTGACGTTGAGCGCTGCGGCTGCGCCGGTCAGCCCGCCGGCATCGGCGATCGCCTTGATCAGGCGGAAATCATCCCAGGCGAGCTTCGACGTCGACAACGGCCACTCTCCGGCAAACCTGCGCGCAGCATTGCCAGATCTTGCGGAATTGCAAGCGGGTACAGGCGATGACGCCGGGGCTCAGCGCGGAGCTGCGGCGCGGCGCAGTCGGTCGTTGATCGCTTCGCCGAGGCCGTGCGTCGGGATCGGCGCCACCGCTATCGTCGCCGGGCTTTGGTTGTCGAGCCGGCGCATCGCGGCGAAGAGGTTGGCGGCCGCTTCGGTCAGATCGCCCGCCGGGCTGAGGTTGAAGGCGAGCGCGGGCAGGGCGCCGTTCGGTTCCGGCCCGAAGCCGAGCCAGGCCTCGCCCGGTCGCGGCGCTTCTGCGTCAAGCCGGACGGCGGCGCGCGGCGCATAATGCGAGGCGAGCAGTCCTGGAGCGATCGGCGCGGCACCGCCCTCTTCGACGATGACGAGGGCCTGCCCGATCGCCGCTTCCAGCGCCGCCCGTGGCACGCCGCCCGGCCGCAGCAGGCGCGGCGCGCCGCCGAGGCAGGCGACGATGCTGGATTCGACCCCTACCGCCGTCGGCCCGGCATCGAGCACGGCATCGATGCGGCCGTCGAGATCGGAGAGCACGTGATCGGCCTGCGTCGGGCTGACCCGGCCGGAGCGATTGGCCGAGGGCGCGGCGATCGGCCGGCCCGCCGCCTGCAGCACGGCATGCGCCACCGGATGCGACGGCACCCGGAGCGCGACGCTGTCGAGCCCGGCGCGCGCCAGGCTGCAGACCGTGCATGAATTCGAAGCTGGCACGACCAGCGTCAACGGCCCCGGCCAGAACGCTTTGGCCAGCGCCAGCGCCGGTGCATCGAACAGG
>Ga0102589_1003387_pt1 | contig 16670 bp, 21 predicted proteins | sample AraplaMF_Col_mLB_FD_76858 | JGI IMG/M metagenome (GOLD analysis project Ga0102589, IMG submission 76858) | Arabidopsis root microbial communities from the University of North Carolina, USA - plate scrape MF_Col_mLB | ecosystem: Host-associated > Plants > Roots > Endosphere | place: USA... | reverse complement strand
ATACAGATCAAGGTAGTGTATATGCTTCTTATACTTATCAAAATTTCTTAAAAGAACATCATTTGATCAGCAGTATGTCTAGACGAGGGAACTGTTGGGATAACGCAGTGATAGAGTCTTTTCATTCCAGTTTAAAGAGCGAGGAATTTCAGTATTACAAATTCAATTCTCTTACAAATCTGAAGGTTGTATCGAAGATTGATGACTATATGTATCATTATAATGAAAATAGAATCCAAGAAAAATTAGGCTACCTTACTCCGAATGAATTCGGAATGATGGCAGCCTAAAATGGTGTTTTATATATGTCTCATTTCGCTAGGTAAGTTCATTGGTATGCTTTCTTCATTGTAAAATTATATTTTATTAGTGCTTTAGCATATATCCCCAAAGTAATAATGGTGTAATAAGAAAAGTGTAAAGTAGTATTTGTAAAATAATTATTGGTTTTATTTCTTTAAAATCACTTACCCAAAACTTAGAAACTACTGCATATAATACTAATTCAATTACTGGTCCAAATACAATTAACCATTTCATTTTAAAGATTTTGCTCCCTTTAGAAATTCTAAGATGCATATATTACAATCTCGAAATTAAAATTATAACACATTGAATATTTAAAAAAGAAGTTATTTTACAAAATCAAAAAAACTGAAGTATTAAATAAATTTAAAACAACACACAATATTAAACTTGGTACACGTGATAATATTCCTAGGTTAGATAAAGTTTTCATTTTTTTGAAGACACCCTAGCTAATTTATTTGTTTTAAACTAAAATCCATGATGACTTCCTAGCAGCATTTGATACTCCTTCATGTTTATGATCAAGCATTTCGATAAATTCTACTTTATGATTTTCTCCATCTAACAATAATATTGAATAGATAGCAGCTTTAACTATTTAAACACTACTATTATCTAAAAACGGAAAAACCTAGACGAATGACAATTTCATCCTCTTTGGAATTTAGATGATTCCCCAAATGGAAAGTGTACTTTACATCAATTCCAGTTGCATGATAAACTTACTTTATGTAAAGTTTACTTTCCATAACAGAAGGAGTGAACACGGTTGCTCAACCGTTTAGAAGAAATCCGCAAGCAACACGGAATTAAGCAAGAAGAGTTAGCGACGGCTCTTGAAGTATCAAGACAAACTATAGGTTCACTGGAAAACGGGCGTTATAACCCATCTATCCTTTTAGCGTTCAAGATTGCTCGTTTTTTCGGTATGAGTATCGAAGAAATCTTTATTTATGAGGAGGATGAAAGTATATGAAAAAAGCTAATACGATTTATTATCTTACCGTAGTAGCATTAGTTCTACTAGCAGGGAGTCTATACTTCATCAAAAAAAATGATGATCCACAAGGTTTGCTTCGCATGTTGCCTTATATCTGTTTTGGGCTTGGCTGTAGTATTTTTGGTCACGGTATGGGAGAAATACTGGTCCGTTTCGCTATCAAGAATAATCCTGTCGCGGCAAAGAAGCTAGAAATTGACAAAAAAGATGAGCGTAATTTTGCAATCACTAATCAAGCAAAAGCAAAAGCATATGACATGATGGTTATTGTGTTTGGAGCCTTAATTTTAGCATTTGCCTTGATGGATATAGATTTAATAGTGTTGTTACCATTAGTTTTTGCATATATGTTTTTCCTGGGATATAACAGTTATTACCGTTTAAAGTACTATAGAGAGATGTAACATAATTCATGTAATTTTTTAGGAGTAATCGCAAGGTTGCTCCTTTTTCAAGCCATTTTTTGAAGGGCAGCTTATATGGCGGACAATTTCGACTTGAAAAATTGGTACCGAGGGTATTTCTCACATTCACTTTTCCATCGAGGACAAATATGTCTAATACAATTAAAAAGTTTGATATTCCTTTAAAATGGTTATTTTAATTTTTTTCCATTTCCTTATTCAACTATTCTGCCCTTTAGCACAATAAAAAGGCTGATGAACAGCCTTTCGTGACTTTCAACTAACGCTCTTGTTAGTTTAATAAACACCATCTTTCCATATTAATTTTCCGATTTTTGAATATGCCTCTATTTTAAGTGGGTCTGGTTTACCTTTATCAGCGTCTTCTAAGAATTTAAAAGTTGCTAACCACACTCTTTCTCCTTGTTTTGTTTCAATAATCTTAGCTTTTTTTTCAAGTGTTTTTTGTTTAACGCTCACTACTTTTATGTCATCATTCTTAATAACCCCAGCAAATATAACAATCGGTACTTCTGGTGCATTATTCATAGTCCAGTCAAATCCATCTTTGGGATAGACTTCCGCATTGCTACTATTAAACCAAATTTTAAAATCATTAGATGAAAATGCATGACGGAAACCACTTTTATCTTTATATAAGTAAATGGTACCTGCATCTATTTTTTCTTTATAGAGTAAAGTTGTCGATTTCGGAAAAGGTACATGGTTAATAAACTTTTGTGAAGAAGACGTTACTTTTGTTTCTGAACAACTCACTAATATTAAGCAAAAAAAAAGTAGAAATAATTTCTTCATGCACTCACCCTTCGCATTTTTTCCTATTAAATATATTCGAATACTTTATTCAATATTAATAACTTAATATCCTTCTGTTTCTTATTGAACTAATCTACCAGATTGCAAAATTAAAAGGCTGCAGGACAGCCCTTTTGATTTTCAACTATGCGCTCGTTAGTTAAACAAGGAAAACAAAAAACCTTCTCAAAAAGAGGATTTTTTAATTTTTAAACTTAGTAAAGATCTTATTTATCTAAAAGTCATGTAATTTACTATACATTTATTTAACAAGTACTTATATCGATCAAATGAAATTGAATTTTCGTTATGATGGAAGACTATATTATATTTTTTATTTGAATTGTCTCGTTGCCAATTTGATAATTCCGCCAAATGATTAAAATTTGGTCTTGTAACTGAATTAGTCAAGTAAGCTGACCGATATGATCCTGGCATTCTCATTTTATTTAGTGCATAAATCATTTGTTCAGCTGTCAATATTCCTAATCCATGTCCAAAATACGTACCATCTCCTAGAACAACGGCATTTTCTCCTCTCCACTCAGGCGTTATTGGATTAAAATCTGGATTAATAAAATATACGATATCTCCAGGATAAAAACGGTTAGAATATTGTGCATGTATTCCGAGGTCAGAATCAGCATGCCAGCCGTATAAATAGATGTTTTGAAATATTTGATTAAATAAGTATTCGCCAATAAGGTTTAGGATCGCATGGTAATTGATAATGACCATTGCCGTTGCACATTCAAACGCATAATATGAACTGTTAAAGTAAACATCTTTAATTGCATCAGAAGGTTTTACACCTTGCCTCAATAGGAATCCTCCGCTTCTCGTTAAATGCCAGTACATAGGATTGCATCGAGATCTTTCAAATACCGCAAACCTCACTCCACTTTGAAACATAGCTCTTGCACTTAATGTGATATTATTTCGTAACATGCTCTCAAATTCATAAACGGATCGATATGCATTTACCGTCGGATCTTCATTCAGCTGTTGAATTATCTTTCTTTCAATATTATCAGACGGCCCTGTATCACTTTGTTGAATGGGGATCTCCGAAAAATGATTCATAATATACCTCCCTTCAATATCAAGTATTAATCTTCAATGTATATCCATCATATTCAAACTTCGCTTTGAAGTTTATATTTCCTATTAGTTCTTTTTTGTTTAGCACAAATTTAAATATGAACTGAAGAACCAATGTAAACTTAGACATGAAAAAACTGCACCTCCAATTGTTAGTTGATTCTAACAATTGGGGTGCAGTTTATTTTGTCTAAAAAAGTCCTTATTGCGACTTATAATCTTGTTCAACTAACGCTCTCGTGCTTAAGGATTTTTATGTTTTATTCTAATTCACCGATAAACCAAAGCTCACCTTCATATGTTACTTCTACATCATCTGTATCTTCTACATAGTCAGAAATAATTTCTTTATATCCGATGATATTCATTATTTTGGGAACAACGAGATTCCATTCAATTCTCTTATTGGGAGCTTTTTTTCATGAAGATGCCAATAATTACCTGAATGAGTCCAATTACAAAAATGATTGGGTACAAAATAAGCATCAACATAGCTGCCCATCCATTTTTTTCGATAATCACATATATTAATCCAATTGCAAACGACAAAGATGGTCCAATTGCTACAATATTCGCGATACCCCAAATGATGTATTTTCGTTTTCTGGATTTCCCTTTACTTAAGAACATAGCAATGACCGCAACTAAAAAGAATATGAATAACGCAGTAACGATGGCCATTTCACATCACCTTTCACAGGATAAACTATAATTAATTTTTTCAAATATCCCCTTTTATTAATGTTGTTATATCAGTTATTAAATGGATGTAACAAATTAACGTTATTGTGCCTCTACCAATTCCTTGAGTACAAATAAAACCGAATTTTCATCTTCTTCAAAAGATTCTTGATCGGCAGTCCCTGGTCTATTATCATACTGTTCTATTATAAGTAAAGTTTTATTTCCCTCTTCAATAAGTATGTAATTCATAATGAAATAATTTTCGGGCAGGTCTTCTAATCCTGGACGTGGTGCAAATAGGCTGTATCTAATCAAACTATAAGGTGAGAATTCCAAGACCTTCCCCCATTGTTCGTATACTTTATTTTCCCATTCACTTTGAAAACGAATTTCACTGCCCACATTCCAATCTGTAAGAAGATTGCTACCGTATTGCCATTGTTTAACTAATTTTGGATTCACCAATGCATCCCACACCTTATTTGCTGGTGCATTAATAGTAATTTTGGAAATATTCTTAGTCATTATATTTCTCTCCTCGAATTTTTTTATCTTTTTTGATTCGATATGTTTCATCTATTATCCTCCTTCTTATTAATCAATCCTGCTATTTACTCCAATAAAAAAAGCCGCATAAGCGACTTGAGATCTTGTTGAACAACTATTCACTTGTTAAAATTAATTTTCGTGTTTTGGAGTCATATATTTTATAACTAATTTCAAACATATGGTCCTTTGTAACTGTCACTTCACAAAAATAAGGGATCGACTTTCCATAAGCATCTAATTCAGGAATATCTCTGAAAGTAAAAATGTCATCTGTATCGAGCATTTTAAAGTCAGCTTCAGAAGTACGACTAGATGAATCTATTTCTATAACACACTTACCACTGACAACATCATATTCCTTAAGCACAACATATTTTAGACTTGGAAGTGTAATCCATAAAAGTAAAACACCCAATAAAAAGCTTCCTAGACTTTTACCTACAATTGATAAAGGATACTCTTTATCAACGTATATAGCTATAAAGAAAAATGCTGCCCCTATTACCATTAAAACTCCTAGTATGAGCATAAAATAATACATTAACATTTTTTCACTTCCTATATTAATTAAATCGAATACGATATTTCCGTATCCTACAAAACTACCAGAACGGACTTAAAAATTGAAGAGTAGCTTTGATGAACTTCAACTAGCGCATGTGTTAGTTGAATAAATGCGTATTTTGACTTTCTGATATACTAATATAGAAGCTATTTTATCTCTTCAAGAAGCAATTTTAATAGTGGCGCTGTATATGGATCAAACTTGTCTTTTTCATCGATAGAAATCCAAGCAACATCGAGGATATCACTATTGTCTTCATTCTTATTATCTAGATATAATTCTCCACCTATTATCTCTGCAATGTATGTAAACTTGTTTTGTTTATTAAAAAGTAATGACTTTATTTCTACTTCATATCCTGTTTCTTCTTTAACTTCTCTTATACAAGCTTCTTCGGGGGTTTCATTTTTTTCGATTCCTCCACCTGGATAGTTCCAAACAATATCTCCTCTTTGTACAAATTGTTTGACCATTAATATATGTCTCTTCTGTAGAATAAGCGCTTGTGATATCATTTTGGCACCTCCATTTAGTTAAATACTAACATAATTCTCAATGTTTAGGAGACTAATTTCATAATCTTCTTGTTCAACAATTCTCCAATTTAGTGCAATAAAAATAGACTACATAAGTAGTCTATCGTTGTAAAACTAAAGCGCTCGTTAGTTAAATATGATTTAATATTCACATACCCAATTTATAAATAATTTTTAATTTAGTATTGAGATTACAAGTATTAATATGTTTTATTTACTTTCAACTAGACCATACTTCTTTTTTATACGTTCTAGTTTTTCAATCATAGGATTTGCAATTAATGCTAGAAAGAATACAGTCGCTGCAGCGTGTCCTAAATCAAAAGGAATACCAGATAGATAAGTGGCTAAAAGTGCATTCCATGTCGGATGAGAAGACCACATTAGTAGCGCTCCCAAATTAATGATACCTCCATAAATAAAAAATGTTGCTACCCCACCGAAAAGACAGAGTACACTCTTCTTTTTTGGCAACTTTCCATTTTGAAACAATATCCCTGCAATGAAACCAATAATCCCAAAGCAGAACATTTGCCAAGGCGTCCATGGACCTTGTCCAAAGAAAAAATTTGATACGAATCCCGACATTGCACCAACTAAAAATCCACTTTCAGCACCAAAAGTTACTCCAGAAATTATCACAATTGCCACAACGGGCTTAAACTGTGGAATCATAAAGAAAGCTGCTCTTCCAGCTACAGCAAATGCACAAAGTACAGCGATTACAAGTAACTCTCTTGCCTGAGGCCGACGTCTTTCATAGATCATTCCGAATGGAAGAATAGAGTAAAAGATAATTAGAAGACTAATTAAATAGTACTTTCTGTCGTTCAAAAGAAATATCCCAAACGCAATTGTAAGTGGAATCATGAATAAAATTAAGAATGCAGCCATAACCCTTCTTTTGTGAATTTTCATTGTATCGACATTTTGCATAATGCAATTACATCCTCATTTGTTATGGCATCTTCAAAGTAATGACGTGATATTCGATTTGCCGCTGTAGTATAAAAACTATTACCACTAAAAAATGTTTTAGTCGTACCTTCCGAAATGATATTTCCATTGAAGAATAGTCCACAATAATCAGTGTATTTCGCACAAAATTCTAGATCGTGAGATACCATCAAAATTGTAACTCCAGACATTTTAAGCTTGTTTAAAATATTTGTGAATTTTTCTTTAAAACAGTTATCCAGTCCTTTAGTCGGTTCATCTAATAATAAAATTTTAGGCTCTAAAAGTAATATTTTTGCTAATGCGGTTCGCTGTTGTTCACCACCACTTAAATCATATGGATGACTTTGTAATAAGTGATCAATCTCTATTAACTTAGTTACATCTGAAATTTTTTGTAGGACTTCTTCTTTACTTAATTTTCGATCCTTTAACATATAAAGTAATTCAAGTTCTACAGTCTTTTTCACAAATAAACTCTGCGGATTTTGAGGTAATACTCCTAAGTTATGTTGATACAATTCATTATTAGTGTGTTTAGTAACTGGTTTTCCATTTAATAATACCTTACCACGATAGGCTTTATTAATACCTGCAATTAATGAAAGAGTAGTAGATTTCCCCGTACCGTTTCCACCCAAAAGTCCGTAAAATTTACCTTTTGGCACTTTAAGGTTTAGACCTTTTAATATATCCACTCCGTTTTTTTCATACTTAAACCATACGTCTCGCAACTCTATAATGGTTTCATCATTTTTAACTAATTTCTTTTCTTGTTCAATTTTTACTTTAATAGATTTTCCACTCAGCAATTGATCTAAAAAATTTCTACCATCTCGAACAGAAACTGGACAATCTGCATTAGTAGGTAAACCTGAAAATATCTGCATGGCACTAGGTAATGATTGTGTTAAATCATTCTTTAGTATTTTTAAACTTTCACCAACAAGTACAGGCGTATTGTGTACTATGACTTTACCATTTTCCATAGCGATAACTTTATCTGCCATAGGAATGACTTCCTCCAACCGATGCTCCGTTAATATAATTGTTACTCCTAATTCAGTATTTATTTTTTTGACCGCTTCTAAGAACTCTGCAGCTGCAATTGGATCTAATTGTGACGTGGGCTCATCAAGAATTAACACCTCTGGTTGCATTACCATAATCGAAGCTAAATTAAGTAATTGCTTTTGACCACCGGATAATTCATTTACACTTTTCAAAAATAAATTTTGAATGCCAAAAAAACTAGCCATTTCCCCTACTCTAAGTCGTATCGTTTTATTATCGATTCCTAAACTTTCTAAACCGAATGCAAGCTCGTGCCATACTTTATCAGTTACAATTTGGTTATCCGGATTTTGTGAAACAAAACCGATTTTGCCTGCTTCTGTTCGAAGATCAATTGATCCGAGCAAATTACCCTTAAAAAATATTTCACCGCTCCGTTCTCCATGAGGTGTTAAGATCGTTTTTAAATGCCTAATTAATGTTGTTTTACCACAACCAGATTTTCCAATTATGGCTGTAAAATCTCCCCGTTTTATATCTATTGAAACATCATCAAGTGCTTTATGTTCTTTTTCTGGATAAGAAAAGGTTAAATGTTTGATTTTATAGATTTCCATTTCATATCCTCCAATTTATTCAATATTAACGGTGTAAATAATAGGATTCCATATGCTATATATACAACTATGTTCAACACAGATATAGGTTTTATTAATATTCCTGGAAAAAATTTAATAGAAGTAATACCTTGAAAAGTTCCAATCGTAATAATGACAATACATAAGATAAACACTAATAATAATATTTTATCCCTACTATCGAATCTAAAAATCGAAAATGAAGTACGACCTTTAAGTCCGTACCCACGGGATTTCATAGAGTCAGCTGTTTCGATTCCATTTTCTAATGCCCATGTAATTAATATCGATATTATGTTTACTCCATACTTTATACGATTAAAAATATTACCATTCGTTGGAACTTTACCAATACATTTTTGTGCATATGATATTTCCCTTATTTGATTTTTAAATTTTGGAACAAATCGTAGCACCATTGAGAATATTAAAGATAAACTCGGCATGATTCTACCAAATATATAAATAAATTTGTCAGAGGTCATTACAGCATTGTAGCAAGAAAACCATATGATCACAGAGATAAACATACAGCCTACTGCGACACCATATAGAATTGATTCAAGCGTGATTGGATTCCCATTATCAAGATAAAAAAGTATTGTTACACCAGAATGACTAAACATTGGATTAATTGAAGCTGCAACGATCATCGTTGGAAGCATCATAAAAAGATTAAACCTGACTGCCTTAATACCATTTAAATAAGTTGAATATAGTATTGCTGCTATTAATGAAATAGCTAACAGTACGGGATGTAGAAAAAACATTGAAAAAATGATAACCGCTATAAAATAAATCATATTAATAAAAGGGTGACAGGATGAAAATGAATCTTTCATTGATTTTCAACCCCTTCTACATACCCACCTACATCACGTCCTAAATCGCATGTATAAACCCATTCAATTACATCACCATCTTTTAATAAATATCGACTGGATCCGTAATTTGGAAACCATCCATTTACTTTATACATCCAACCAGATAGTTCACCACAATCAAATTCATAAATATTATTTATCCCTTCAATATACGCGCTGTTATACGCTGGAAAAAACTCCATCTCCATATGAATTTTTGATTCACGGGTTTCTCGTTTTAATACATCAAGGACGCTTTCACCTTCAGAAAACTCAACGGTTCTCGTCTTCATGATAACCCCATCTTTTGGCAAAACAGATAATTTATCTTTGTTAAATTTCTCCATATTATTTAGAATTGTATCGCAAGCAATTGAAAGTTTAGCGGTTAACTTTTTGCTTGGAATAATTTTTGTATCTTCTGGTTCGACTGGCTTAGGTTTGTCTTTAGGTACTGGATCAGTCGAGTATTTATCCTTTTTACTGTTACTTGGTTTTTTCGTAGTTACAACTGTATTCTTTTTAGAATCTTTAGGAGGATTTTTCTCATTTTTTTGTGATTTAATCGAACTTTTTGAAGACTCCTTAGCAATCGGTGCTTTATTTATGTCTTTTGTTGTTTTCTCTTTTTTAGGGCTCTCATTCCGTTCAAGATTCTTTTTTACTTCCGCCCTTTCATTAGCATCTTTCTCTTCAATGCTTTTTATGACAGACTTTGAAACACCATCATTTGGAAATTGCTTATTTCGCTCGCTAAAATCATCTTTTCCACAACAAATTAATAATGTCGTCAATAGTACTAGGAGTAGGGTGACCATCCACTTTTTCATCGTATTCTCCTCCTTAATAAAGTGTTGAATCGACACCTAGTGTAACTAGTGGTCGATTCAAACTTAATTTCCAACATATATCTCAATTCTTTTTTAGTTTCATAGTTAGTTATTTTACAGATACTGTTGAAGACGCCCCTTTATTTCCTGCTCTATCTACTACATAGACAGTTAGTTTCGTTCTTTTTTTCTGCTTTGGTATTTTAACAGTATAAGTACCTGACGATGATACTGTTGAGGACCCAATTTTTTTAGATCCTTGGAATATATAAACAGTACTGTAAGCCTCAGCTTTTCCAACGACTTTAGTCGTATAACTCGTTATCGATTTTACAGACGGTTTTACAGGAGCTATTTTATCGATATAAAATACAATACTTCTTTTATTACCTATTAAATCAGTAGCAACGATTGTATACTTACCTGATGCTGAGAATACTTTACTAGAGTAGTAGCTGTAAGACTTTCCATTAAACGTCAAATTAGTATTTAATATTCCAACATTATCACTAACTTGAATCGTTTTATTTAACTTATAAAAAGCATTATTTGATACACCTTTTATAGTTGGTAGTGTTTTATCCCCTTTAATAGCTTCAAGCCTAGCTTCAGCAGATGTAAGTTTTGAAATACTTCCTACTAGTGTTTGTTGATTTAAGTCTAATGCATTATAAGCTGAACGAGCTTCTTTAATGCTTGTTTCATTTGTTAATCTCACTGATGATATAGATGGCAATGCGGCAATCTTCTCATTCACAGCTTTTACAGCATTTTTTAAGGAAATAAGCGTGTTTTCAGCTTCTACAAGCTTATTAAAAACTGATGAACTAACTAATCCTTTTTGAACTTCAGTTAATCCGTTATAGGCTGTTCGTGCAGATACTACTGCAACTTCATTGGTAAGTTTAATTTGTGAAGGTAATGCGTTTATTTGATTTATAACTGAATCAGCTAATGAAGTTCCATTTTTTAAAGACTTAATCTTATTTTCTGCTGCGACTAATTTGTCTAATAACGTTGATGATACTAATCCTTTTTGTGCTACTGTTAGTCCGTTATAAGCTGCTCTTGATGCAACAACTTCTGCTTCGTTTGAAAGCCCAATAGTTACTGGCAATGTATTAATTTGATTCGTAACTAAAGTCACAGGAGCATCCGTCATTTTATAAAGGCTGTTCACACCCTTAAGATATCTGTCAAATGATACAAGAGCATAAGTCCCTTGATCTGTAGCCATCCCATCAACATTTCCTGATAAAATATGTTTAAACCCACCGCCATTAACATAAAATCGTAGCAATGCAGTTACTAAGTTTCCATTTGGCTTTATAAAACGACTATCAGTTGCCGGATTTACACCAACTGCAGTAAGACCTACGATTACTTGTGCAATACTCTCACTAGATGTAGAACCGAATGCTGTAAATCCACCATCTACCTTTTGCATAGTAGAAATTGCTGTTAATGCTCGATTAATAGCTCCGTTCACTTCAGGCATTGATTGATATGGAGCTAATGCCTGCAGTGCCATAGAAGTAATATCTGGGTCAGGAGTTGTGCCAAATAAAGCAAATCCACCTGCTTGACTAGTACCTTTATTTACTTCTTTACCTAATATATAATTGATATATTTTTCTCTTGTTGCTTGCTTAGCAGAATCTGATATTTTAGGAATCTCATAATTATTTGTATCCAATGCTATCAGTGCAAATATTCCACCGTTAATACCTTGACTAACAGTTTTATCAAAATCAGCAAGTGGTGTGAGCAAATTGAATCCGCCTACATCTCTAGCATCTTTACCTATTGCACTAAGTGCCAGTATTAATCTGGAATATTCCGTATACTTTGCCGTAGACAACACACCATTTACCGACTTAACTTTATTAACAATACGATTATAATAATTTACATAGTATTGTTCAGGGACATTATAATTGCCTCTGGCTAGTGTAAGTACAGACCATTCGCCTGATATTGTACCAAAATTTGGTTCCGGAACTTTTGATAATAAATACCCTAATGATGCATCCAATTGTGTACTTATATCAACATTGTTTATTGAATTATTTAATTCTGTTAATGCACGATCAACACTTGATTGATCAATAAATAAATTATTAAGTACTAACTTTGCATTTTGATATGCAGTTTGAACAGCAGTTTTAGCTAATAACTCTACTTTATTTGGTGATGAATTTATTTCAGCCACTAGATTTAATAAGGAATCCTTGTTTGCAGCTGAATATAGTGGTCTATCTCCACCAAAACTTGAATTGTCTTGCCCTAAATCTGAGCCGTATCCATAAAGTGTAAATTGCCAACGACAAACATCTCCATCTTTAGGTACACTTTCTGATGCACCAACATTTGGGAATACATTGTTTACTGAGTACATCCAACCGGACATATTATAATAGTCAAATTCTCCTAAATATCCAGCCTTTTGAGTACCATTAGCAATTATTTCTTCATTACTTAAATTCATTACATCTTTTAAAATTGTCGGTACATTTACAACTATATTCTCATTTTCAAGTTTAACTTTTGATAAATAAAACCCAGAATCAAACGACCCTGTATTATCATAATTTGCTGCACCATTCAAAAATCGATCAACAACTTTGGCATAATTTTCACCAGCATAAAAAGGTACTCTTACTGGTTCTCGAATCAATCCAACACCTAAAGTGTTTGCTTCAACTGACATTGTTACGTAACCAACCGGGCTATCTGCATGTACAGAATTAACCGGACTCACGACTGAAAAAATTAATATTAGTGATAGAAACAACCCTAAAATTTTTCTCATATTCATTATTCTGTCCTCTCTCCTTTTACTAAAAAGCTATCATTTGTTTAGGCGTATTTCCCCTCCCACTACAATGTATTTATCCGGTGTTTTAAGTGGTAAATAGTCTTCATTACCAACTAAAAAAGAGCCTTGCCTTCATGGCAAGACTCAAGTTATCCAAAAATTAAACTGTTCCGAAAGCATACTTAAAAATGGCTCGTCACAGCTTTCTTATACAATTAAGCATAAGAACAGAATTTTTCTGATAACAAAACTCCCCTCACCGAAAGACTTGTATAAATACATGGCAGGTCTCCTGACTTAAAGCTTCAATCCTACTCCATTCATCTTCCCAGTTTCCCAGTGATTTTCGTGCAAATTAATTGCACTCGAATGTTTCGTAGCTTTTACAGTAGATTGTGAGCTGTTTTGGTTTTTCACCAAATTCCCTATTAATGCAAAAAAGCAACCATATATTAATTTAATTTTAACAAAAGGAATATTCACATACAAATTAATTTTTAATTTTCCTAAATTTCAAAAAAACATGATTATATTATAATTTTAATAATACTCTAATCATTTAATGGTAAATTCTCCCTGGATTAAAATAATTTTCTTATTCGACGGACCATTAATCCTTTATTCTTAGAATTATTACAACTGAATCCACTCTTGATGTAAATTAATTATTGATAGCTGAATAATTCTATAATTAATTTTTAAATTTTTTTATTTAATAATAAAATAGAAACTGATTGGTAATCAGTTCCTAAGAGTAATTCAACTAACGCTGATCGTTAGTTGCGTAACGTTGTTAATTTTTTATTATCAAATTAGTTACTACTTCAGGATTCTAAGTAATAAATTGCTTGCTCGACTCCAAATCGTATAACTTTTCTTTCAATTTTCATACCTAATTTCTCTAAAAGCTTACAAGAAGAAATATTAACTGATTGCGTTTCGGCAACCACTTTGGTAAGGTTCAGTTCATTTATAGCGTAATTTATTATTACTTGTACAACTTCAGTTGCATAACCAGATCCCCACCAATTTGGTAAAAACTGATATGAAATTTCGAGATAAAGTCCATCGTGATGTGGTGCTAGTGAAACTAATCCTATAAAATCATCTGTTTGTTTTTCTCTAACTACCCAATAATTAGAATCCTCATTTGAATAAAGCATCTCGTTTAAAACTACTCTTATTGCATCATCATCACGTATTCCACCAAGAAAATTTCTTACTTCTTTATTTATGTATAATTTTTTGACATCTTCATAATCCAATTTTTGAAAGGAATTAATAATACATCTCTCTGTTTCAAACAAAATTATTCATCTCCTATTATACCTACTGTATCTAATAACATATATACTACTTGAGTTCTAATACAACTAAAGCGCTCGTTAGTTGAATAAGAAATTAAAAATAGATTGATTAACCACCAACTTATAGCAAATGTTATTTTATTTTTCAATTAAGAATAACTAGGAGCAGTTATTCAACTATCACATGCAATATAAAATAAATATGCACTTTCTAATTTTATCAGCATAATTAATCCGATTCATCAGCTTTAAGAATAAATAGAAAAGGACATTCCCATTAGTGAAGAATATCATTTTTGAATCAAGTGTATTAATTTAATAGGATATATAATTTAATGGGTAAAATATAAAGGATTTATCAGAGAAATGAAAAGAAAGGATGTATGAATATGGAGTATTCAAATAACAAATCCCCCAAAACGAGCATTAATTGTCCAAACTGTAATTCAAACATTTCCACTAATGACGAATATTCAAATAGTAGTAAGGTAATTCAAGATCATTATGAATATGAGTGCCCAAATTGTGGAAAACCAGACCTTTTTTATAATAAAAAATAATTTTAAAAACGACTCTTATGAGTCGTTTTTCTAAAATAAACATAAAAAAGAATTGCTATTGCAGCCCTTTGACTGATTAAGAATATATGAATTTATTATGTATACAAAATAATAATTGGAGAGTTAGAGTAATTTAACCTTTTCATAATCTGAAAATGTAACATGCTTCATCCCAGTAAGTGTGTTTAACCTAACTAATTCAAAAACTAATGAAGATACAATTTTTTCATCTTTGGATTTGTAACCACCATATATATTTCCTATCTCATTATAAATTACACTATATGCCCATTCATGTGATTCTCGCATTGTTGCAAACGACATTCCATCTTCATACCATCGTATCCATGAAGCATTAGAAAGCTTTTCCAATCAATACACAAACTATGAAATCAGATTTCCATTATTCAACTAATGCATGCGTTAGTTCTATAAGAAATATTCTATTTTATTAATTGAGTTCTTAACTCTATTAATTTATTTTTGATAAAAGGATCAGTATCTTCAGGTAGTTCATTTAAAGCAAAAAATTCTGCTTCAATTCCTTGATTCTGATTAGGTGCAATTTCTCCTTCATAATCCGTACATATATAACCAATCGCTACAGTTTGGTACTCATCTCCACTTTCTTCCACTCGATTTATAATTTCCTTGCCTGAATAGACACCAAATAAAGTTAACTTGTTAATTGTTAGTCCAATATCAGAAAGGATATTGCGTTTTAGGCATTCTTCAACCGACTCATTTAACTGTAAAATATCACCGGGAATACTCCAAGTTCCACCTATGTATCGATAAAGTAAAATCTCTCCGCTCTGGTTTAAAATGGCTACACTTGGTCGCACAATAATTAAAGGTTCATTACCAATCTTTTCTCTCATCGCATCACAATAATTCATATTAACCTCCAATTTGAGTAATAAACTTTGTAACGTTCGCTAAACAACAACTACCTTGAGGATTATTAACTTCACAACCACATCGATTTGCTTTTATATTTTCCCGAATGTGTTCAATTGGATTCTGTGTATCGTCTTTTGTAACGAACCGTTGAATCTTTTCTTTTGTCCAATCAAAGCAGTAGCAAACATGCGCTTCAACTGAAATCTCTTTTTGGAAAACAGGAACTTTTATTTCGGATGTAGTATATGAATTCTTCTCCAAATCATAATAAACAACTTCACAATCAGCAGTTGAACAAAAAAAATGGTCTAATTTTGCATTAAGTAACTCTAAGGATGATGGTTTTAACATTGATTTTAGAGTAATAGTTTTTATCATTTTACCCACTACCCCACAAGACGAACAGGAATGAGCCTCTTTTGGCCAAGAATCATTTACTTTACAACAATCGCTCATGATTTTACTCCCCTTGAGATTCGATTTTATATCAGAATTATACCATTTTTTATTGATCTAAACTGCCAGTTACTTCAACAAAAAAATGAGCAGCCAATGGCTGCCCGTCATCTTCAACTATCCCATGCGTTCGTATTAATAGGTAATCTGCCCCGTTTATTCCAATAAAGAACAAGCTGCATCTATTTATGGTAAAGTTCACTATACTAAGTGCAGTGGCAAAAATACGTTAATTGTTAATATCCCCTCATAGTAGACAGTAAAAAGAAAGGGTTGTACTGTCTACTTTGGAGGGGATTTTTTTATGGGAAATATTAGAAAAACTTATTCAAAAGAGTTCAAGCTTAAAGCGATAGATTT
>Ga0102589_1003386_pt1 | contig 16671 bp, 16 predicted proteins | sample AraplaMF_Col_mLB_FD_76858 | JGI IMG/M metagenome (GOLD analysis project Ga0102589, IMG submission 76858) | Arabidopsis root microbial communities from the University of North Carolina, USA - plate scrape MF_Col_mLB | ecosystem: Host-associated > Plants > Roots > Endosphere | place: USA... | reverse complement strand
TCGCCCTGCTGGACGCTAGCGGCGCGCAGAATGTGTTCGACTGGACCCGGCAGCCACGGCTTGACGGTCGAGAAACCGCCCTGGGCGACCTGACTGTCCCAGACCATCGGCGTACGGCAGCCGTCTCGGCCCTTGAATTCCGGCCAGAACTGAATGCCGTAGGGATCCTGCAGGTCCTGATAGGCAAGATCGGCTTCGGTCAAGCCAAGTTCCTCGCCCTGGTACAGGCAAACGGAACCGCGCAGCGTCATCAGGAGCGAGGCATATTGCTTGGCAAAGGCGTCGTGATCGGCAACCAGCGAGCCCCAGCGGCTGACATGGCGCATGACATCGTGGTTGGAGAATGCCCAGCAGGCCCAGCCATCCGGCGCAGCCGCCGCAAAGTCTTCCATCACCTCCTCGACACGCTCGGGAGAAAGCGGATCAGGTGCCAGAAACTCGAAGGCATAGCACATGTGCATCTTGTCGTTGCCGGAGGTGTATTCCCCGACGATCTCAAGACCGCGTTGGCTGTCGCCGACTTCGCCGACGGCGGCGATTGCCGGAAACTCCTCGAGCACGGCGCGGAACCGCTTCAGGAACTCCAGGTTCTCCGGCCGGTTCTTGTCGTAGACATGCTCCTGGAAGTTATAGGGATTGACCGCCGGAGCCGTCGAGGCGTTGCGGCGCTCCGGGGCAAGCGCCGGATTGTCGCGCAGCTCCTTGTCGTGGAAGTAGAAATTGATCGTATCGAGACGGAAGCCATCGACGCCGCGCTTCAGCCAGAAGCGCACGACATCCAGCAGCCGGTCCTGAACCTCGGGATTGTGCAGGTTCATGTCCGGCTGCGAGGTCAGGAAGTTGTGCATGTAGTACTGCATGCGTGTCGGATCCCACGCCCACGCGGAACCACCGAAGATCGACAGCCAGTTGTTCGGCGGCGTGCCGTCTGGCTTGGAATCGGCCCAGACATACCAGTCCGCCTTGGCGTTGGTCTTGCTGGAGCGACTCTCCACGAACCAGGGATGCTGGTCGGAGCTATGCGAGATGACGAGATCGATCATCACGCGGATGCCGAGGCGATGCGCCTCGGATATCATCGTGTCGAAGTCCACCAGCGTGCCGAAAATGGCATCGACGTTTTCGTAGTCGGAAACATCGTAGCCGAAATCGCGCATCGGCGACGTGAAGAAGGGCGAAATCCAGATCGCGTCCGCGCCGAGCGATGCCACATGCGGCAGGCGGGCGGTGATGCCCTTCAAGTCGCCGATGCCGTCACCGTTCGAATCCTGGAAGGAGCGCGGGTAGATCTGATAGATCACCGCGCCGCGCCACCAGTCCTTGTCGGCCGTCAAAATGGATTGGGATGCCATGCTCGTGTTTCCTGTTGGATGCTCTTGGGGTTGCTAACCGCCCTTGACCGAGCCCGCGAGCAGACCACGCACCAGATAACGCTGCAAGCCGAAGAACACGAGCAGCGGTACGACAATGGTGACGAAGGCCGAGGCCGTCAGGATTTCCCAGTTGCCACCGCGCGACCCGAGCAGCGCATTCAGCGCGCCGGTCAGCACGAGATGATCCCTGTCGGTACCGAGGAAGACCATGGCGACAAGCAGGTCGTTCCACACCCACAGGAACTGGAAGATCGCGAAGGACGCGAGCGCAGGGAAGGACAAGGGCAGTACGATACGGGTAAAGATCTCGAAATCACTGGCACCATCGACGCGGGCGGATTCGATGATCTCCTTCGGGAGACCGGCGATATAGGCACGCAGCAGATAGATGGCGAGCGGCATGCCGAAGGCGGTGTGCGCAAACCAGATACCGGGATAAGTCTTCGACGGAGCGTCGAGCAGTGAGCCAATGCCGTTATAAAGCCTCAGAAGCGGGATGAGCGACATCTGCAGCGGCACGACGATGAGCCCGACGACGAGTGCGATGAGCAACGCACGCCCAGGGAATTCCATCCAGCTCAGCGCATAGGCTGCAAAAGCCGCAATGAGGATCGGGATGATCGTCGCGGGGATGGTGACGGTCAGCGAATTGATGAAGGACTGGCCGATTCCCTCACCTGTCAGAACCGTCTTGTAGTTCTGCAGGGTGAACTCCGGCGGCGTGGCAACCGAAACATAGACACGCCGGCCACCATCGTCAGGCCCGAAGGCGGCGTTCTTCATGTAGCGGTAGTTGCCGTCGTCGCTGATGGTCAGCGACACGCCATCGCCAAGATCGGCCGTCTCGCCGGCCTTGTACGCGGACGGCTGCTGCACGCGCGTTCCGAAGGCACGGATAGAGCGGCCTTGCTGGCCTTCCAGTACGTTGCCTGAGATGACGTAGACGGCGCCTTCCTGCTTTTGCTGGTCAGGCTGCCCAAGGCGCACGGCAACGGTTCGCGACGAGCCCGCAAAGGCCGTCCACCAACCGGAAACGACGAGCTGATCCTTGTCTCGCAGGGCGCTGATGAAGATGCCGAGCGTCGGGATTAGCCAGACGATGACGATCACAAGGACTACGAAGTGAACAAAGAGGCGGGCGGGGCCGATCTTGAAGAAATCTCTGGTGAGTGTCATCTCAGTGGCCTCCCAGCTCGCGATTGGCGCGGCGAACGTTCCAAACCATGATCGGCGTCACGGCCAACATGATGATCAGCGCTATAACAGCACTTCGGCCGGAATCGCCACCGCCCCGGAAGAGCCAGTTGAACATGAGATTGGCAAGCACCATCGTATTCCATTGACCATTGGTCATGGTCAGCACGATGTCGAAGACCTTGAGAACGAGAATGGTGATCGTTGTCCAGACGACGGCGATCGTGCCCCAGACCTGCGGCACCATGATGCGCCAGAAGATCTGCCAGCCATTCGCGCCATCGATGACGGCAGCCTCTATGGTTTCCTCGGGGATGCCGCGCAGTGCGGCAGACAGGATCACCATGGCGAAGCCGGTCTGAATCCAGATCAGGATGATCATCAGGAAGAAGTTGTTCCAGAAGGGCACTGAGATCCACACCTGCGGCGTGCCGCCGAACAACTGAACAATCGAATTCAGCAGACCGATCTGAACATCGTTGCCGCCACGGTATTCGTAAATGAACTTCCAGATGACGGATGCGCCGACGAAGGAAATCGCCATCGGCATGAAGACGATGCTTTTCGCGATATTGCCCCACCAGATGCGGTCGGTCATGACAGCGATGACGAGACCGAAGAAGGTGCAGGCCGCAGGCACGACGGCGAGCCACAGGATGTTGTTGAAGATCGACTGACGGAATTCGCGATCGGTGAGGGCCCACTGATAGTTCGCAAAGCCTACGAACTGTTCGCCGGAACGATCGTAGAACGAAAGGATCAGCGTCGCGACTACGGGATAAACGAGGTAGACGACAAGAAGGAAAAGGGCTGGCCCGATGAACAGCCACGGCCGGATCATCGCCCGGCGATTCAGGTTGCGCGCTGCGGAATGGATATCGCCATCCTTCACCGGCAGCGACCAATCGAGGATCTTGTTCGAAAAATAGAAGTAGCCCGAGCAGGCGAAAACCGCCACGACCACGACCCCCAAAGCGGAAACTATCTGCGACAGCATTCGTCCCTCCTCCCCTGCTACCCGGTCTATCCCGACGGGTTCGCGTGCACTGATCATCGTCACTTCGCCCATCGCTCTTGACGCGACAGGCGACAGTGGCCGGACACTCCCGGTATCCGGCCACGCATTTGAACCATGCCGTCGTTGCCGACGGCATGAATGTCAGGCGATGTTACTTGATGGCATCCCAGGCGCCCTGGATTTCGTTGGCGGTCTCCTCTGCAGACTTACCACCAACGAAATCGACCATGCCTGTCCAGAATGCACCCGCGCCGATCTTGCCCGGCATCAGGTCGGAACCGTCGAAGCGGAAAGTGGTCGCGGTCGTCAGGATCTCGCCTTCCCTCTTCATCTGGTCATTGGCATAGGCCGCCGTGTTGACGCCCTTGTACGGCGTCAGGAAGCTCGACTGTGCCATCCAGACTTCGTGGGCGATCGGGGTCTTCAGGAACTCGACAAAGGCACGGGCTGCCTTGGAGTCCTTGGTGACGGTCACGAGCGTACCAGCGCCGAGAACCGGCTTGCCGAGGTCGGCGTGCGCTGCGTAGGTCGGCATGTAGAAGAAGTCGGCATCCTGACCGAGCTTCGTGCCTTCAGGGAAGAAAGACGGAATGAACGAAGCCTGATGGTGCAGGTAGCACTTCGGCGGCACGCCGAAGAGACCCTTCGGGCTGTCGCGGAAGTCGGTCGCAGCAACTGCTGCAACGCCACCGCTTACATACTTCTCGTTCTTGGCAAACGAACCGAATTCGTCGATCGCCGCGACGACGGCCGGATCCGTGAACTTGACTTCATTGGTGGTCCACTTGTCGTAAACATCAGGCTTCTGCTGGCGCAGCATGATGTCTTCGATCCAGTCCGTTGCTGGCCAGCCGGTCGCACCACCGGAGCCGAGGCCGATGCACCACGGCACGCCGCCGTCCTTGACGATCTGGTCGGTCAGGGCATGGAGCTCTTCCATGGTCGTCGGGACCTTGTAGCCTGCTTCCTTGAAATTCTCCGGCACATACCAGACAAGCGACTTCACGTCGGCCTTATATGGGAAGGCGTAGAAGGCTTCCTTGCCGTCCTTGCCCTTGTAGGTGCCATAGCCAACCCAGCTGTCGCCGGCGCCATAGTTTTCCTTGACCCAGGCAGAGGTCTCATCGCCGAGCGGCGTCAGGAAGCCCTTGCCGGCGAGATCTGCGAGAAGGCCCGGCTGCGGCAGGATCGCGATGTTCGGCGGCGAGCCGGCCTGCGTGTCGATGACGATCTGCTGCTCATAGTTTTCCGAAGACGAGTACTTGGCGTCCACGCCGGTCGCTTCGGTGAAATAGGCCAGAATGCTGCGGAAGAAGGCTTCGTCTTCACCGCGCCATGGCCCGAAGATGGTCATCTGCTCGCCCTTCAGGTCGGCATGTGCAGCCTTGAAGTCGTCGTAGCTCTTCCAGTTGAACTTCGAATCCTGCCCGGGGGCAAACTTCAGATCGGCAGCCGACGCGGCACCCGCAGCAAGAAGCGCCGCCGCGGCAACGCCCATCAAAAACGTCTTTCTCATGTGATCAACCTCCCATCACAATCCCAACCGCACTTTTGAAACTATTTGGATGCCGTTCCAAAGCGCTTTGACAAATGCACTCATTTCACTTTCGATGGAAAAGAGTCAAGCTATTTCGCGAAAATGGCAGCAGACGCGGCCCTGTTATCCCCGAAGTACCAACGCCACACCCTTGGGAATATGGCGCGATTTTGCTTGAGTCAAGCGGTGCAGCTGCTACATAATTGAAAGCGCTTTGGATGCCATTGGGAGCTGGCGGCCAGTGCGAGCGGAGGAAGCATAACACGTGAATCTCAAACAGCTATCGGAATTGCTTGGACTGTCGCAGACGACGGTAAGCCGCGCATTGAACGGCTACCCCGAAGTCAATGAGGCGACGCGCGAGCGCGTGCTGCAGGCCGTCAAGGAAACCGGATACCGTCCGAACAAGGCGGCCCAGCGGCTTGCGACCGGCAAGGCCGGTTCCATCGGCCTCGTAATGCCAACCGCTCCCGACCACTATTCGGACGTCCATTTCGGCGAATTCCTGACGGGCCTCGGCGAGGAGGCCGTGCGCCACGACTTTCATTTCGTGATCATGCCGGCCGATCCCAACGACGAAGTCGGCGCGCTGAAGCGGCTTGCGATCAGCGGCAATGTCGATGCGCTGTTCGTCGCCTATATGCGCGGCCATGATCCGCGACTACCGATGCTGAAGTCGCTTTCGATGCCCTTCCTCGTGCATGGCCGCTCCTTCGGCTCCGAGCCGGACTATCCCTACCTCGACATCGACAATGAAGGCGCTTTCTACGATGCCGCGCGCCTGCTGCTTCAGCTCGGCCATACGCGCTTTGCCCTGCTCAACGGGCCGGAGCATCTCGACTTTGCGATCCGTCGCAAGAACGGAATGATTGCCGCACTTTCCGAGCGGGGATTGTCGCTTCCGGACGATCACATGAGCCACACATCAATGACGGACGAGCTTGGCCAGACCGCAATGGAGCGCTTTCTGCAGAAGCCGGAGCGGCCGACGGCCATCCTCTGCTCCAGTACGGTGTTGGCGCTTGGCGCGATCCGCGCCGTAAACCAGGCCGGCCTGAAGCTCGGGGAGGAAATCTCGCTGATCGCGCATGACGACGTCCTGCCACATCTGAAGCCCGAGAACTTCTCGGTGCCGCTGACGACGACACGATCCTCGCTTCGGGCGGCAGGCGTGCGCATCGCTCAACGGCTCATCGGAACGATCAAGCAGGAAGGGCCCTTCCCGGAGCAGGAGCTCTGGAAGACCGAGCTGATCGTCAGGGCCTCAACGGGCCCTGCTCCACGGCAGGATCAGAATGTCGGCGGTGTCTGACCGGCGGTGCGATGGGCGGCAATGACGGTGTTGGCCATCAGCATCGCAATGGTCATCGGGCCCACACCACCCGGAACCGGCGTAATGACATCGGCGACCCTTGCCGCCTCTTCAAAGGCGACATCCCCGACCAGACGAGTCTTGCCTTCACCTTTCTCGGGAGCCGGAATGCGATTGATGCCGACGTCGATGACCGTGGCGCCGGGCTTCACCCAATCACTCTTGACCATTTCCGGCCGGCCAACGGCGGCAACCAGAATATCCGCATTGCGGCAGACAACGGGCAGATCCTTGGTGCGCGAGTGAGCGATGGTGACCGTCGCGTTGGCGTTCAGCAGCAACTGCGCCATCGGCTTGCCGAACAGGTTCGAGCGGCCGATGACGACGGCATTCAGGCCGGAGAGATCTTCGCCGTGCGTGCGGCGCACGAAGACCATCGCGCCGGCTGGCGTGCAGGATACCAGGCCCGTTACAAGATCGCCGGTTGCAAGCTTGCCGGCATTGACGACGTGCAGACCGTCGACATCCTTTTCCGGCAGGATCGATTGGATGATCGGTTCGGATTTCAGATGCTTCGGCAGCGGCAGTTGCACAAGGATGCCGTGGATCGAGGGGTCGTTGTTCAGCGACGCGACGAGTGCCGCCAACTCATCCTGCGTGGTCTCGACAGGCAAAGTGTGCTGGACGGATTTGAAGCCGCATTCCTTCGCCATCTTGCTCTTGGAGTTGACGTAGGCGTGGCTGGCCGGATCATTGCCAACGATCACGACCGCAAGACCCGTCTTGACACCGCTCTGCTTGTCCAGCGCCGATGTCGCCGCCTTCACCGTTTCGATTACGGAAGCTGCGACCTGTTTGCCATCAATCACTGTCGTCAAGACTATCTCCTGCCCTTGCTTTCGCCCATTGTAGCCGGTGGCGCCCAGCGCGATTTGCCTGTCCACGCCCTATCCTGCCTAAAATGGCAAATGCAAGAACAATCGTGTCGCAGCTGGTCAGGATGCCGCCTGCCGGGTACGCAACCTTTCGCGCATGGCGGCGAGCTCCGCGCGTATAATGTCCACTTCCTGCGGCATCGCGGCAGGCTCAGCTGCCGATGGCGCGACGACAACCGGCTTCGGGGCGGGAGTGGGCAGCGACGGTTCCTTCCTTGCGGACGCCGTGAACCTGGCGCGCGCTTTGAAAGACACTGTCGCAAGACCAAATGCGAGGCCAGCAAAGGCGCCGAGCAACGTGGGGAGCCAGCCCTCCTCCGCCGGCACTGCGGCGACCTGCACCGCCTTCTGCAGTCGCAGGCTGCCGGCACCAGGCGTCACCGCTCCGGTCGTGATCGCATCCTCAAGGCGCTGGCGTGCCGCACTCGCCTTGTCGCGAAGCTCGGCGAGTTTCGCCAGGTCGACACCCGTATCCTTGCTTTGCGCAATCAGTGCATTGCGACTGTCGCTTAGCTGCCGCTTCTCGACTGTCGCCTGCTTCATCTCGTCGGTCGTTTCGCGGAGCAGCCGGGCGATGTCGTCACCGATCGCTGCTTTCAAGCCGTCGACCTCTGCCTGCTGAGCTTGCAAGCGGGGATGGCGGGGACCGAGATTGGCCGACAGCTGTGAAAGAGACAGTTGTGCAGCCACATACTTGTCGCGGCGATCGACGAGCGTCGGCGACATGAGGTCCGCATCCAGCGTACCGGCAATGACATCGCCAACCTTCGCCGCCTTCAGACGACGGGCCCTTTCCTGGGCAGCAGCAATTCGCTCGTCCCCTGCCTTCAGTTCCGCGTCCATGCTCCCGATCTGCCGCTGCAGATCGATGGCAACCTTCACGTTGCCTTCGCCACTTTTCTGCGTGAAGGCCGTAAGATCGAGTTGCGCCGCGTCGGCCGCCTTCTTCAGCGACCCGTCTTCGACCGCGGCCTTTGTGGTTCCTGAGCCTGTCACGACAGACGCCAGGTAGTTCGCAATGCGCGCGGATTTCTCGGCGCTGCCGGTCGTCACCTGGACATCGATGGTGCCGGCGTGAGGGTCGCTCGTGGTGCGGATTGCGGAAACGAGCGACGCTTCTGCGTGCGAAAGCGGATCGGCGGCAGCGCCATCGGTCGAAAGCAGGTCGACAGCCACCGCAAACGCATCCGAGGAGAGGCCGAAAAATTCCGGATCGCGATCGAGTTTCAACGCAGCGACCGTCGCGGCGATCGCGTGGGAAGACCGAAGCGTCTTCTCGGCCGCTTTAGCGACGGCCGCACGGCCTTCGCCGTCACCTTGGACAGCGAACACAGCGTCAGCGCTATAGCGCGCCGTTTCGGCCGGGATCAGGGCACCGCTCGCCGCGCCCAATGCGGAGATGAGAGCAACTATCGCAAGTGGCTTCAGACGCTGCGATTTCGGTGCACTGTGTTCGGTAGGCAGCGTGGCCACGTTCGGGGTCGCTGTCGCTTCTGTGGCGCATGTAACTTCCGAAGGCACAACAGAGGACGGATCGATCGCGGCAGCCGCTGCATCGTTCGCAGCCTCGAGCCGCTTGCCCAGGATCGTTTCGATGCGGCTGACAAGCGGCGGCGGCGCCTCGGCATCACGGCTGGCCCGCTGCCGCTCGAGCGCACGCTCGATCACCCCGAGCAATTCTGCCTCCGCAGCCGGCATCGCGGCCGCAGTTTTGGATGGCATCGCCACACGCTCGCCCTCGACCGCCACAGGTCGGCGGAAGGCTTGGCTTCTCGGGTTGTTGTCGTACATCGCCAGATCTCATGCGTATGAACGGTCGAAGCCATCCGCGAAAGCGGACGGGTTAACCAACACTAAAAGTTCATGGCAAAGAAAAGGTTAACTGGCGGGCCTTGCGTCGGTCAGTTCCGTATCCGCATGCGGCGTTCCGTCGTACCGGAGGGCGTAGTACAGGAAGGCAGCAAAGCCCAGGGCGGAACGAAGGCCAGGGCGCGCCGGCCATTGCGTCCAGCGATAGGCGCGTTCAAGTCCCACCGTCCGTACAATCTTCGGCACGGGGCGGATCATACCGGCCACGACATCGAACAGGTCGCCGACAGCAAGCACTAGGCGAGCGTGATCCGCCCGGATGTTCTCTTGGATCCATTTTTCCTGAAATGGAGTGCGCGCTCCGACGACGAGTATGTCGAGCATTTGCCCGTCGATCTGATCTACGATCCGCGACCTGCCTTCTGTGTGGGAGAGGGTGTCGGAAATGACGGTGAACTCGTGCCATGGCGCGTGCCGACGGAATTTCGCTGCAGTCAGGCGAACCTCTTGAGGGTTCGTGCCGATAAGGCCGATGCGGCGCGGTGTCTCCATGAACGTCAGCAGCGCCGGCACGAAATCGCCGGCCCTCAAGCTGGCAGGGAACGGCGAGCCATGCGCCACCTTCGACGCGATGTTGAAACCTGGACCATTGGGAAGCAGCAGGTTTTGTGCAAGAACGGCGCGATAGCCGCTGTCGCGCAGCGCCATGAGCATGTTGCGCGCGGTGACGAAGGAAACGGATATCTGCCCGACCGGTATCGACAGGAGTTCATTGAAAAGCACCAGGGCGTCATCCCAGCCTAGGTCGCAGACCGGCAGATCGAAAATCGCGCGGCGCGACGACAAGACCGCGAAATTCGCGATCAGGTTCATGCCGGTTTCCTGACGATAGTGTTTCATGCGCATGCATCCCCGAACAGATCACATAGCCGCACCAGACGATTCAAAATCGACCGGTGGCGTTGGCCTGGGAGCGCATGAGAGAATTCCGAGAAACAGAATGTCAGTGCACAGTCAGCCCATCGGGCCGGTCTTGTAACAGCGCGATTTCAACTATCTCTTAGGAAAACCGTTTGAATTTCGCCCCTTGGTGGAAGGAATTATTAACCGTCTACAGTCGGCACAAAAACGCAGAAACGGCGCCCCAAGGGCGCCGCTTAAAGCAAGGACCGAGTCACTCTCTGGCAGCTTTAATCCGCTACTGGTTCCGGAGCGACGACGTTGACGGGCTTGCCCGTCCTCTTGTGTTGTCCGGAGTCACTCGTCTTGGGGAGGTAGTCGAGCTGTTCCAGCATGACCTGCTCGATATACTCTCCACCCAGATGCTGGTTGACGTCCTTCTTTATCATCTCCCGAAAGGCGTTCGGATCGAAGGATTTCATGTTGGAGATGTCGATCATCTTGTTGCCGACGAGCAATGTAAAGAGCTCGTCGGTCGTCATTTCCGTCAGAGGCAAGGACACGTTCTTCACCGCGTCCTTGTTCATCATGAAAGAGATCCTGCCGAGGAAGTAGCCGGTAATTGTACCGTCGGCGATGATCGGCACGGTGATCGTCTCGCCCTTTACAAGCTCGAGCTGGCTTTGCTTGGAATCATCGGGGGCCGGCGCAGGTGCCGTTGCCATGTGCACCGAGAAATAGACCGATGCCAGCGTGATCGCGCAAACCCAGACGCCTGTCAGAACGAGCTTAATCATCAAGCGTCACGTGCTACGAATTGCTCTTGGGAATAGGTGCCGTCGGCGTCCGCATCCTGGACTGCATTCTTCAGGAGATCGGCAACGGTGCGGACCGCTTCCAGATGCGCTTCGACGCGCCGTGCGTTCAGCACCAGCTTCTTCTTGAGCCCATGCAGCTGATCAAGATGCGTGGCAGCCAGTTCCTTCGGGTCTGTGTCGCGGAAGAGCATCGACAGCTCGTAGAGGCAGCGGCTCTTGTGCGTGTTCGACACCTTGAGATCGAACTGCGGATCGTTGCCGATACGCGTGTTCTCGTTGTCGATGATCATTTCGAGGCGTCCAAGAACCGATTTGATACGATAGTCGTTCGAGATTATTTCCATTTTTGTCCTCGATTTTCTCAGGCGTCATTGGCGGACTTGTTGTCCGCAGTTGGTGTACCGAAGGTCTTGCGCTGGAAGTCGTCGATCATGCTCATCGCCATGTTGCGATCGTCCTGATCGGTGGAAGCGTTGGCGACCTTGCCTTCCTGCTTCTTCAGCGCATCGTGATAGAGCTGCTTGGCAATGCCGATGCCGTCGCCCTTCGAAATCTCGTTGCCGAGCTGTTCGGCCATCATGCCCTTCCAGATATCACCGGTGGCACCCTTGCCGTACACTTCTTCGCTGTCGTTCGGCAGCATGTTCTTGATGAAGTTCTGCAGGACCATGGCCTCGAACTTGCGGTAGGTTTCCGGCACCTCTTCTGTCTTGGTGCTGCGGTTTTTGCTGTCGCTCAAACCGGTCTTGCCCGCGGCGCGATCGAGAATATCGACGGCCGACGTAAAGCCGTTGCCGGCTTCGGCGAGACTGTTGGCGGCAAACGCCGCCTGGTTTGCCTTCAGTTTTTCCTGGGCTGCCTGCACCTCGAGCGGGTCGGCAGCTTTGACAACATCCAGGACCAGATCACTCGGAGGTGAAATAGCCAAGTCACAATCCTCTTGATTAAGATTGTGACGATTATGATTTTTGAAGCTTGCTGGAGGCTGGCGTACCGAATTTTTGATCGATGAGATCATAGACTGCGTTGTCGGCGGCTTCGCGGCGCTCGGCCTCGAGCGCCTCACGCATGCCGTCTTCCAGGCGATCGCCCTTGGCGCGTTCCTGAACAACGCGCATTTCGTGAATCTGCTGCATGCCGATCAGCTGCTTGTCCTTGATCCCCAATCGGTTGAAGCGATCCGCATAGCTTTGCGAGAAGGCATGATGGACCGGGTCCATGGAGCCGAGCGCCAGGATGACGCAGTCCATTTGCTCGTTGACTTCCGACCGCTGACGGCTCGTTTCGGCAAGGTCGAATTCAGCCATCTGCTCCAGATGACGTTGAACCGCCACGAGGCGTTTCAGTTTCTGTGAGCGCGTCTTGTCTACCATGTCGCTACCTGCCGATGAACACGCTGGCGAAGGATTGGCCGAACTGGCTGACCAGCGCCGCCACTGAGAAATAGAACAGGAACAGGCCGCCGAGAAGCAGATAGGGCGTCGAAATGAAATACACCGGAATCTGCGGCGCCAGCTTGTTGATGAAGCCGATCGCGATGTTGAACATCAGGCCGTAGATCAGGAAGGGGCTTGAGAGCCGCAGCATGATCATGAATGTCGATGACAGCGTGTCCGTGAACGAGATCAGCGTGCTGCGCATCTGCAGGATGCCTCCGAAGGGCATCGACGTGTAGGAATCGACCAATGCCCGGAAGACGACGTGATGAAAGTCCATCATGAACAGGATCATCATACCGGCAAAGGTGATGAAGCCTGAAAGGCTGCTTTCCGGGGAATCTTCGAAGATATCGCCCGCGCTCGGTTGAGTGTAGCCGACCATCATCGCAATCACGCTGGCTGCGAACTGCAGGCCGAGCGTGTAAAGCCGAGCAAGCATGCCGTACATGACGCCAACCAGCGACTCGCTGAAAATGTAGCCAATATAGGTGGCGTTCGATGTGTGGACGATCGGATAGACCGTTTCCCAGAGCACAGGAAGGATCGCAAGGGACAAGGCAGCTGCAATGAAAACCCGCAAGTGCGGTGCGACACGGGCAGACGAAAAGCCGGGCATCACCAGAACACAGCCGCCGATCCTGCAGAAGATCAGGAACAGCGCCAGGACGGTCCCTTGCGGGTCTGTTATCATGAAATGGAGCCCAGAATCTTTATCTCGATGCCCTTGGCCAGCTCGACATGCGACAGGACCGGGAGCGTTGCGAACAATCGTTCGATGATCATGCGCACATAGGAGCGTGTTTCCGGCGAGGTGACAAGGGCGAACGGCAGGCCGCGATCCATGAATTCACGGATAACTTTCGTCGCCTGCTCGCTGAACTCTTCGAGCATGCGCGGGTCGATGTCGAACTCGATGATCTCGCCCTTGTTGTCGCGCTTCAGCGCCTGATGGAAGGCGAGATCCCACTTGCTGCCGAGTCGCAGCACGCGAAGCACGCCGTTGTCCGCGAGATCGCCGCAAAGCTGCTGCGCCATGCGAACACGCACATGCTCGACAATCTGCTCGGTCTTGCGGACATGCGGCGCGAGTTCGGCGACGGCTTCCAGGATGAGGTGCAGGTTGCGGATCGACACACGCTCGGCGAGGAGCAATTTCAGCACGGCCTGCAGGCCGGAATAGGACATGTGCGACGAGCAGATCTCGTCCGCCAGCTTCTTGTATTCCGGATCGAGCCTGTCGATCAGGACCTTCACATCCTTGTACGACAGGAGCGCCGGCAGATTGTTGCGGATGACTTCGCTCATATGCGTCAGGACGACAGAAACGTTGTCGATCGGCTGGAAACCCTCGCGCTTCAGATCGTCGGCGAATGCTTCGAGTATGGAAACCGCCGGCATGCCGAAGGCTGGTTCGCGAATCTCGTCGCCCGGAATGCTCGGCTTGCGGCCGGAGCCGGTGACGACAAGAACTTCACCGACGCGCAGCATGTTGGAAGCTACCGTCGTGCCGTGGATTCGGATCTGGTAGGACTTCTCGGCAATACCGATGTCGTCGGTGACCTTGATTTCCGGAACAACGAAACCGTACTGCGTCGCGAACTTCTTGCGCATCTTGCCGACGCGGAAGGCGAGCTCCTGGTGGGCACCAAGCAGACGCGTCGATACCATCTTGCCGAGCGCGAGTTCGATTTCCGATGTGCGCAGCACCGACTTGACGGAGTCCTTTTCAAGTTCCTTGCTCTGGACGACCTTCTTCTCTTCCTGCTCGCGCCGGGCCTTGTTCTCGGCCTCGACCTGACGAGGAATGAACCAGGCACCGAAGGCCAGAAGACCGGAAAGGAACATGAAGGGGACAAACGGTAGACCCGGCATGAGGCCGAGGATCGCCATCAGAACAGCGGACACGGAAAGCGCACGCGGATAGCCGCTCAGCTGGTTGACGACCGCCTGTTCGGTGGAACCGACAGTGCCGCCGCGCGAGACGAGAAGGCCGGCGGCGAGCGAAACGATAAGCGCCGGCATCTGCGAGACGAGGCCGTCACCGACCGAGAGCTTGACGAAGACATCGGCTGCCTCGCCGATCGGCATACCGTGCCGGAAATAGCCGATGATGATGCCGCCGAAAACATTGATGCAAGTGATCAGCAAACCGGCAATCGCGTCGCCGCGAACGAATTTCGATGCACCGTCCATGGCACCGAAGAAGGAGCTTTCCTCCTCCAGCTCCTTGCGGCGGCGCTGGGCCTCCTTCTCATCAATGATGCCGGCCGAGAGGTCGGCATCGATCGACATCTGCTTGCCGGGGATAGCGTCGAGGGTGAAGCGCGCGCCGACTTCCGCGATACGCGTCGCGCCCTTGGTGATGACGATGAAGTTGATGGTGATCAGGATCAGGAAGACGATCAGACCGATCACGAAGTCGCCTGACATGACAAGGCTTGCAAAGCCGGCGATGACACCGCCGGCGGCATCATGGCCCTCGTTGCCGTGTGAGAGAATGACACGGGTCGTCGCGATGTTCAGCGCCAAGCGCGTCATCGTCGCGATCAGAAGGATGGTCGGGAAGGACGAGAAGTCGAGCGGCTTTTGGATCCACAGCGCCACCATCAGGATCAGTACCGAGAAGGCGATCGAGAAGGCCAGTCCCATATCGATCAGGAACGGCGGGATCGGCAGGAAGAGCACGCAGATAATAACGATGATGCCCATGGCAAAACCGATATCACGTACGCTAAGTCCGGCTTTCGGAAGGGGGAGTGCGGGAGGTTGCGCCATTTCGATTCCGTCTCTTCATGAGAGGTGGGGGCATGATGCCCACCAATTCGGAACGAGAACTAAATGGCGAAGCTTGCGCGAGGGTGGCTCAGAAGCCCGACTGAATGCGCGAAAACACCAGATTGGTGAAAATCGAAATCTGCGACCCCACAAACGGCGCCGAGATGCCGATGGTGACGAGGACGGCCACGATCTTCGGAACGAAGGTGAGCGTTGCTTCCTGAACCTGCGTCAGCGCCTGGAACAACGCGATGATCAGACCGACGATCATGGCCGCCGCCACCGCCGGGCCGGCGGAAACAAGGACGGTCCAGATCGCGGCCTGGAAGAGGTCAAGTGCATCAGCTTCATTCATCAGGCAACCTCATATCGCCTTGCGGTCCTTCCGACGTAACCGAACCGCCTCAAAATTGCGCTTAGCTCGACGACGACGTCGTCGGGGCAGTCTCAGACAGGGTGATTCCCGCCTGCACGAGAATATTACCGCCATCCGTCGTTGTCGCAATGATGCCGTCGGAATAGACCTTGACCGAAGCAACCGTGCCTTTGACGGTGCCGTCGGCGCTGGTCATGTATTTTCCGATGTAGCTGCTGCCCTGCGTCAGGCTCGAGCTTGCCAGCAGGCTGTCCAGCTTGGTGTTCGTCTGGATCGTCTGCTCCACCTGGGAGAAGCTCGCCAGCTGCGACATCTGCTCGCTGGCATCGACCGGATCCGTCGGATCCTGATTCTTCATCTGCGCGATGAGGAGCTGCAGGAAGTTGTCGTAGTTGAGCGTCGCCTTCTGCTGTGCGCTCGAGGTGCTCGACGATGACGAAGTGCTCGACGTGCTTGAAACGCTGCTTACCGCCATGGTGCGATCTCCTTACGAATGTGCTCGACCATCGTCGGCGGCATTTCGTGGTTGTTGAGAATGCTGTCTTCGATCGGGTAGAGACCACGGATCGCCTTCAGCGCGTCGAATGCGCGTCCGGTCGAGACAAGGCCATCAATGCGCTTCAGCTCCGCGAGGACTTCCTCGTTCTTGAAGCAGGTGAGCAACATCGTGATCGACTTGCGGAACATCGCCGTCGATTGTTCTTTGCCCTCAGGATTAATCAGGATCATCTGCGCGATGAAGTAGAGCTGGCGCAGAGGCGTCGTCGCGTCTTCCGGCTGGAGGACATGGTTTTCGAGAAGGAATGTTACATCATTCAGGAATTCCAGCGCGACCTTGCGATCGACGCGCAGGACCGCACCGTTAATGAAGATCTTTTCCCCGGCTTTTAGCGAGATGCGAAGTGTGCTTTTCATTTTAGTCCATCCCTGATGATGGTGGTAACGTCGATAATGCCTTGGTAGTTCGTCGATTGCCGGCGCCTGATCCGATCGCATTCCTTCAAGATCCAGATCGCGATCGAAATGAGGTTGGCCCGCAACTGGATTTCAAGCTGGTTGTCCGGATGCTTGAGATCCTCGATGAAGCTCACCCAAACACGCCGGGTGTAGAACAATGCATCGATGGCTTCCCGGCTGTATTTCTCTTTGTCCCGTGCAATCGACAGCAGGTCGATGGACCGGTCG
>Ga0102589_1003382_pt1 | contig 16678 bp, 13 predicted proteins | sample AraplaMF_Col_mLB_FD_76858 | JGI IMG/M metagenome (GOLD analysis project Ga0102589, IMG submission 76858) | Arabidopsis root microbial communities from the University of North Carolina, USA - plate scrape MF_Col_mLB | ecosystem: Host-associated > Plants > Roots > Endosphere | place: USA... | reverse complement strand
GACCAGCTCGACATGGAGGGTGTTGCCGCCGGCACTGAGGACGCGTTCGTTGGTCACCGTCGTCCCGTCGTCGGCCAGGGCCGGGGCCGGGGCCGGGGCCGCGGCGAGCAATGCCAGCATCAGCAGGGACCTCGAGCTGCGTGGGCGCATGACGCGTCGCTTCCTTCAGGGGCAGGGGTGACGGCCCCGGTACAATACCCGGATGGATGTCTCCCACCTGCTCGACGCGCTGAATCCAGCGCAGCGCGAGGCCGTCAGCGCCCCGCCCGGTCACTATCTCGTTCTCGCCGGCGCTGGCTCCGGCAAGACCCGCGTGCTCACCCACCGCATCGCCTGGCTCAATGAAGTCCATGGCGTGCCCACCCACGGCATCCTGGCGGTGACCTTCACCAACAAGGCCGCCGGCGAGATGCGCGCGCGCGTCGACGGGCAGCTGCGCAACGGCGCCCGCGGCATGTGGATCGGCACCTTCCACGGCCTGGCCCACCGCCTGCTGCGCCTGCACTGGCAGGAGGCCAAGTTGCCGGAAGGCTTCCAGGTGCTCGACTCGGACGACCAGCTGCGCCTGGTCAAGCGCGTCGTGCAGGGCCTGGAGATCGACGAGGCGCGCTTCCCGCCGCGCCAGATCGCCTGGTGGATCAACGCGCAGAAGGACGAGGGCAAGCGCCCGCAGAACATCCAGCCGGCCGGCAACGACCCGTGGGCCGACGTGATGCTCAAGTCCTACGAGGCGTACCAGGAGCGCTGCGAACGCGCCGGCCTGGTCGACTTCGCCGAGCTGCTGCTGCGCGCACACGAACTGCTGCGCGACAACCCGGCGCTGCTGGCGCACTACCGCCACCGTTTCCGCGAGATCCTGGTCGACGAGTTCCAGGACACCAACGCGATCCAGTACGCGTTCGTGCGCGTGCTTGCCGGTGACAGCGGCCACGTGTTCGTGGTCGGCGACGACGACCAGTCGATCTACGGCTGGCGCGGCGCCAAGGTCGAGAACATGCAGCGGTTCCTGCAAGACTTTCCGGGAACCCAGACCATCCGCCTGGAGCAGAACTACCGCTCCAGCGCGAACATCCTCGAAGCGGCCAACGCCGTCATCGCCCACAACCCCGACCGCCTCGGCAAGAACCTGTGGACCGACAGCGGCACCGGCGAGCCGATCGACCTCTACGCCGCGTACAACGAAATGGACGAGGCACGCTTCGCGGTCGATCGCCTGCGCCAGTGGGTGCGCGACGGCGGCAGCTTCGGCGAAGTCGCGGTGCTCTATCGCAGCAACGCGCAGTCGCGCGCCTTCGAAGAAGCGTTGCTGTCGGAGCAGGTGCCGTACCGCGTCTATGGCGGCCAGCGCTTCTTCGAGCGCGCCGAAATCAAGGACACCCTGGCCTACCTGCGCCTGATCGCCTCGCGCCTGGACGACGCCGCGTTCGAACGCGCGGTCAACACGCCCACGCGCGGCATCGGCGAGCGCACGCTCGACGAAGTGCGTCGCCGCGCCCGCGCCGACGGCGTCGCCCTGTGGGAAGCGGCACGGCGCACGGTCGGCGAGAACGGCCTGGCCGCGCGTGCGCGCAATGCCATCGCCGGCTTCCTCGCCCTGATTGACGACCTCGACAACGAACTGCAGGCGATGACCCTGCCGGAAAAGATCGACCACGTGTTGATCCGCTCGGGCCTGCGCGACCACTACTTCAACGAATCGCGCGGCCAGCTCGACTCGCGCGTCGACAACCTCGACGAACTGGTGTCGGTGGCCTCGCGCTTCACCCGCACCGATGAGGAAGATGCCTCGGCGATGCCGGAACTGGTCGCCTTCCTCAGCTATGCCGCGCTCGAGGCCGGCGAAGGCCAGGCCCAGGCCGGTGAGGAAGGCGTGCAGCTGATGACGCTGCACAGCGCCAAGGGCCTGGAGTTCCCGCTGGTGTTCCTGGCGGGCATGGAGGAGGGCGTGTTCCCGAGCGGACGCTCGACCGAAGAATCAGGCCGGCTCGAGGAAGAGCGCCGCCTGGCCTACGTCGGTATCACCCGCGCACGCCAGAAGCTGGTGCTCAGCTACGCCGAGACGCGCCGCATCCACGGCGCCGACATGTACGGCGTGCCGTCGCGCTTCCTGCGCGAGATCCCGCCGGCGCTACTGCACGAAGTGCGGCCGAAGGTGCAGGTGTCGCGGCCGATGTACAACGCGCAGCCGCGCCGCGACATGGGTCACTCCGCGATCGAGGCGCCGCCGATCAAGCTCGGCGCGATGGTGCGGCATCCCAGTTTCGGCACCGGCATGGTCACCGACTACGAAGGTGCCGGCGCGCATGCGCGCGTGCAGGTCAATTTCGACGACGCCGGCAGCAAGTGGCTGGTGCTGGCGTACGCGAACCTGCAGCCGGCGTGAGCCAGCCGCCGGCCTGGTGCCGGCGGCTTAATGTCGATTGGGCCCGTCGATGCGCTTGCCCCAGTCTTCCACTTCGCTGCGCAGCAGGCGCGTCTCGATGAGCTTCCGCCACGACGGAACCAGTGGCAGTTCGAGGGCGGCGCGCAACTCGTCGGCGTCCAGGCTCCGCTCGAAGATCAGCGCACACAGGCGCCGCAGGTTCCACTGCGGAAACGGACGCGCATCCAGTTCCACCAGGTCGCCCAGGCGCACGTCGCCTGGCTGCAGCACGCGGTAGTACCAGCCGGTGCGGCCGCTGGCCTGCACCCGCCGGGCCATGTCGGCGACGCCGATGCGATCACTGAGCTTCCAGCACGGCTGCCTGCCCTGGCTGACCTCCACCACGGCGCCGCCGATGCGGAAACGGTCGCCGAGGCAGACACCGTCTTCGGTCAGGCCAGTGCTGCTCAGGTTCTCGCCGAACGCACCCGGCGCATCCAGCCGCTCCGGCGCGACAAGGCCGCCGAGTTCCTCGCGCCAGGCGGCGTAGTGATCGAACGGATAGTGGTGGACCGCCTTGTCGGGGCCACCGTGCACGCGCGGGTCGGCCTGCTCGTCGCCGACCAGGCCCAGGGTTTCGATGCGCACGCGATCGCCGGCCGGTCGCTTGTCGATCGCGCTGGTGCTGTCCGGGCGCGTGTAAGGGCGGACCTTGCCGGTGAGCAAGGCGTCGATCCGTGGCGGTGGCGACGGGTCATGCATGGGCATGTGCATCGTCTGGTCGTGGGCTGGCCGGAACCGGGCAGGTGCCGTCGCTGCACGATACCGCTTCTGTCGCGCCGGTATCGCGCGTGGCGGCTGCGCCCGGCTCGAGCATCAGCGCGGCAACTTCCGCGCCAAGTCGCAGCGGATCGAACTCGCCGAAATGCTGCTGGCGCACACGACCTTCGCGGTCGATCAGCGTCCAGGTCGGCGTGCCGCGCATGCCGTAGGCCTGCATCGTCAGCGGCAGCGGCTGCGAGCCCTCGTGGCGGTCGATGCCGATCGGGAACTGAAGCCGGTACTCGTGTGCGAATGCACGCAGCGCCACCGGCGTCATCGCCTCGTGGTGTTCGAACACCGTATGCAGCCCAATCATCGCGACCTGATCGTGCGGAAACGTCGCGTGCACGCGCGAGGCCAGTGGTAGCGCCTGGGCGACGCAGCCCGGGCAAAGCATCTGGAATGAAAGCATCACGATCACACGGCCGCGAAGCGACTGCAGCGATAGCGGTTGTGTCGTGTTGAGCCAGGAATCGACGCGCCATTCCGGCGCGAAGTTGGAATTGGCAAGCATGGCAATGGTCCTTGGGGGCGCGTTCCGCGCCAAGACGGTTGTTGCCGGCGCCATGTGCGGCACCGGCAACAGCAGCGTTCGTCAGCGCAGGTCGTCGAGTGCGGCGCCGAAGTTGACGTGCATCGGTGCACCGCCAATGACCAGCGCGGGCACGGACTTGACGCCGGCTTGTCCGGCTTCGTCGACGCGCTCCGGCGACTCGCCAAGGTGCACGATCTCGACTTCATAGCGTTGCGGATCGAGCGCGTGGGCGAGCTGCTGCTCGGCATCGACGCAGACCGGGCAACCGGCGTGATAGAAAACGGCCTTCTGCTTCATACTTGTGTTCCTTCTTTCGCTGTGACGCGGGGGGAGGGGGTTGCTGCTTGTGACCCGGACGGCGCCCGATTGCAGTCGGGTGCCGTCCTTCTTTCACCGGCCTACGAAGGCACGGCATCCCGGAAACGCTGCACGGCGAGCGCCAGCGCCTCCTCGGATCGGGGTTGCTGCTCGGCGCAGTCCACGCGCAATTGCGCGTCGCCGAACGGTGCGCCGAGATAGGCGCACAAATGCGGTTGCTTCGGATCGGACGAAGCGTAGGGACGGAAGAACTCGCAGCCCAGGCAGGTACGCAGGCCACTGGCCAGGCCGCGCTGTTGCGCCTCGCGCATCATCAGCTGGATCACCCGCAGGAACTGGCCAAGCTCGCGCTCCGGCAATGCCTGCAGCAGTGGCCCGAGGCCGGCGGCCGGATCCTGCAGGCGCCTGGCCAGCTTCTGGCCGGACGCGGTCAGCGACATGCGCCACGCGCGGCCATCGTCCGGATCGGGTTTGCGCTGGACCCAGCCTTTCGCCTCCAGCGTGCGCAGCGAGTCGCTCACGCTCGGCGCCGAAACGCCCAGGCGCGTGGCCAGTTCGCCGCTGCGCAAGCCCTTGCCGTGTCCGGCCAGGGCGAGCACCAGCGAGCGCTGCGCCGGGTGCAGGGGCGGAGTGCCGTCTTCGCCCCAGGACTGCGCGCGCAGCAACGCGTTCAGGCGCTCGAGGCCAATGAGGGCTTGGTCGATCTGGTTACCGGGGCCATCCATGGCAATAACTTAGGAGTCCTAAGTTATAAATTCAAGACCGTTCGTCGGCCGAAATGTTGCCGCCCCGGGTTACTTCAGCGCGATCCCGAAATGGAAGGCCTCGATGCGCAGCCCTTCGCGCAGATAGAAGGCGTGCGCATCCTGGCGGTGCGTGCCCGAATCGAGCTGCAGGCGCGCGCAACCCAGGCGCTTGGCCTCGGCCTTGAGCCAGTCGAGCATGGCCTTGCCGTGGCCGCGGCTGCGCACCGTGGTGTCCACCACCAGGTCGTCGACGTAGACGTGCTTGCCGACGGCCAGCATCTCCATGACCCGCCAGCACGCGAACGCGCGCGGTGCGCCGCCGTCGTCGAACAGCACCGTCGCCTGGCAGCCCTCGCCGATCTGGCGCTGCATCTGGGTGGCGAAGCGGTCCTCGTCGAACTCGGGGCGAAGCTGCTGGACCAGCGGCCAGATCGCGCGCAGGTCGGTGTCGGAGGTGAGCGTGCGGATGTCGTGTCCGCGGTCTTGCTGCATCGTCATCGTGCGCGGCTTACCAGCTGAAGAGTTTGTACTGCACCGGCGAGATTGGGCCTTCGCCCTTGCTGCTGTCGAGGATGCCGTCGCCGTTGCTGTCGGTCAGGTAATAGACCGGGCCGCGGGCCGGGGTGATCTTGACCACGCGCAGCTGGCCGGCAATGCGGTACTCCTCGATGAGGTCGCCGCCTTCGATCGTGCGCGAACGCACTTCGGCGCCCTGCAGGCCGGCGGTCGGGTCGTCGCCTGCGCCCATGGTCGCGCAGGCCGTCAGGGCGACCGGCAGCAGCATGAGGGCGAGCAGGTGGTTGCGCATGGCGGTCTCCAGTCCGGTTGGGGGTCGCAGGGCACAGGATACGCGCTGGCGCTGAAGCGGCGGTGATGGCCACCCCGTAGAATCGGCCGAATGAACCAGCCCGCCCCCCGTCTCGTCCTGATCGATGGCTCCAGCTATCTGTACCGCGCCTTCCATGCGCTGCCGCCGCTGACCAACGACGCCGGTGAACCGACCGGCGCACTGTTCGGCGTGGTCAACATGCTGCGCGCGACGCTGAAGGAACAGCCGACCTATGTCGCCTTCGTCGTCGACGCGCCCGGCCCGACCTTCCGCGACGATCTCTACCCGCAGTACAAGGCCAATCGCCCGCCGATGCCCGACGACCTGCGCGCGCAGGTGCAGCCGATGTGCGACATCGTCGAGGCGCTCGGCATCACCATCCTGCGCATCCCCGGGGTCGAAGCCGACGACGTGATCGGCACGCTGGCGCTGCGCGCGGCCGAGCAGGGCATCGACGTCACCATCTCCACCGGCGACAAGGACTTCGCCCAGCTGGTGCGCCCGGGCATCGCCCTGGTCAACACCATGAGCGGCAGCCGCCTGGATTCGGAGGCGACCGTCATCGACAAGTTCGGCGTGCGCCCGGACCAGATCGTCGACCTGCTGGCGCTGATGGGCGACACCGTCGACAACATCCCCGGCGTCGACAAATGCGGCCCGAAGACGGCGGCCAAGTGGCTCGGCGAGTACGGCACGCTCGACGCGGTGATCGCAAACGCCGAGCAGATCAAGGGCAAGATCGGCGAGAACCTGCGGGCGGCCCTGCCGCGGCTGCCGCTGAACCGCACGCTGACCACGATTCGAACCGACCTGGAACTCGAGCGCGCGCCGACCGAGTTGTCGCTGCGCGCGCCCCATGCCGACGACCTGCGCGTGATGTATGCGCGCTACGGCTTCAAGCAGGCGCTCAAGGAACTCGAAGGCGCCAGCGGCGCCAGCGATGACGGCGACACCCGCGGCGCCGGCGTGCGCAACACCGCTGCCGGCTACGCGCGCTCGGCGACGGCGGCAGAAGCGCCGCATCCCGAACTGGGCGTGCCGGGCGAATACGAAACGATCCTGACCAGCGACCAGCTCGACGCCTGGCTTACGCGCCTGCGCGAGGCCGACGAGTTCGCCTTCGACACCGAGACCGACTCGCTCGATCCAATGCAGGCGCGCCTGATCGGCCTGAGCTTCGCCGTGGAGCCGGGCGGCGCCGCCTACCTGCCGCTGGGTCACGACTATCCGGGCGCGCCAGCGCAACTCGAGCGCACCGCGACGCTGGCCGCACTGGCGCCGCTGTTCGCCGATGCGGGCAAGAAGAAACTCGGCCAGCACGGCAAGTACGACCTGCACGTCCTGCGCCGCAACGGCATCGAGGTCGCCGGCTATGCCGACGACACCATGCTCGAAAGTTTCGTCTACAACGCCACGGCCACGCGCCACGACATGGATTCGCTGGCCAAGCGCTACCTGGGCTACGACACCATCAAGTACGAGCAGGTCGCGGGCAAGGGTGCGAAGGCGATTTCGTTCTCGCAGGTCGCGCTCGACGACGCCACGCGCTACGCCGCCGAGGATGCCGACGTGACGCTGCGCCTGCATCGCGCGCTGGCCCCGAAGCTGGTCGCCGAGCCGGGCCTGGAACGCGTCTACCGCGACATCGAGATGCCGCTGGTGCCGGTGCTGGCACGCATCGAAGCCAATGGCGTGATGATCGACGGCGATGAACTGCGCCGGCAGTCGGCTGATCTCGGCCGGCGCATGCTTGCCGCGCAGCAGAAGGCCACCGAAATGGCCGGCCGCAGCTTCAACCTCGATTCGCCCAAGCAACTGGGCCAGCTGCTGTTCGACGAACTCAAGCTGCCGGCGCTGGTGAAGACGCCGTCGGGCGCGCCGTCGACGAACGAAGAAGCGCTGGAAGCGATCGCCGAGCAGCACGAACTGCCGCGCGTGATCCTCGAGTACCGCGGCCTGGCCAAGCTGCGCAGCACCTACACCGACAAGCTGCCGGAGATGGTCAACCGCGACACCGGTCGCGTGCATACCAGCTATCACCAGGCCGGTGCGGCCACCGGGCGACTCGCATCGAGCGACCCGAACCTGCAGAACATCCCGATCCGCACCGAAGACGGTCGGCGCATCCGCCAGGCCTTCGTCGCGCCGCCGGGTCGCCGCATCGTCGCCTGCGACTACTCGCAGATCGAACTGCGGATCATGGCGCACCTGTCGGAAGACGCCGGCCTGCTGCGCGCGTTCGAATCCGGCGCCGACATCCACCGCGCCACCGCCGCCGAAGTGTTCGGCAAGGCGATGGAGGAGGTCAGCGGTAACGAACGCCGCGCCGCCAAGGCGATCAACTTCGGCCTGATGTACGGCATGGGCGCGTTTGGCCTCGCCCGCCAGTTGAGCATCGCCCGCGGCGAGGCGCAGGACTACATCGCGCTGTACTTCAGCCGCTACCCCGGCGTGCGCGACTTCATGGAGCGCACGCGCCAGCAGGCGCGCGAGCAGGGCTATGTCGAAACCGTGTTCGGCCGCCGCCTCTACCTGGAGAACATCCAGGCACGGAACCAGGGCCTGCGCGCCGGTGCCGAACGCGCCGCCATCAACGCGCCGATGCAGGGCACCGCCGCCGACATCATCAAGCGGGCGATGATCACGATCGATTCGTGGCTGGCCGGGCAGGGCGAGCGTGCACTGATGGTCCTGCAGGTCCACGACGAACTGGTGTTCGAGGTCGAGGAGGGTTTTGTCGACACGCTGCTGGCCGAGGTCGGTTCGCGGATGTCCGGCGCGGCCCAGCTGCGGGTGCCGCTGGTGGTCGACAGCGGCATCGGGGCCAACTGGGACGAGGCACACTAGGCCGCCCGGGGCCTGCCTCCCGACGAACGGGGCGCCCGCGACCCCGTCCAGGACGGATCGGGGCTGCGGAGAGTTTCATGCCAGCCCATTCAGTGTTTTGCTGAACGGGAAAACCGCTGGGGTAACCGTTTTCCCAGAATGAATCCGTCCTGAATCCAACGGATTGTTAACCCCAATCTTCACGAACCATCCATGTACGGAATGGTCATATAGGTCGCGGCAGGTGCAACGCCTGTCGTAGATCTCTCCCTCCCCTGGAGTGATCCCCCGGAGCGAAGACCCCTCCCCAGGTCCCGCTCCACCAGCCCCGCCGGCCCCCCCTGCCTGCGGGGCTTTTTATTGCCTGCGCTTTTTGCGCAGGCAATAAAAACCCAAAGTTTGCTGCGCAAACCTTGGGCCCCGCTATGTGCTTCCGATCCCCAGCGGCTGCCGCCGCGCGCCCTTACCAAGGGCGCTGGTGCCTCCGGTTGGGTTGGCCGTCATCTCCTCGCCGTCATCCCGGCGAACGCCGGGATCCATCTTGATCTGCGTTGCTGCACAATCGCCGCGACCCTCGCCTGGAGCACTACATGTTCGAGATGTCGATGCCGTGGTGGGAGTTCGTCTTCCGCGCGGTCGTGGTCTATGTGGTGCTGCTGACGATGATCCGCATGTCGGGCAAGCGCACGATGGGGCAGTTCACCGCGTTCGACATGCTGTTGATCGTGCTGCTCGGCAACGCGGTGCAGAACGCGCTGCTTGGCAAGGACACGTCAATGACCGGCGGATTGCTGCTCGCCGCAACGCTGATCATCCTCAACTGGCTGGTCGGCTTCGTCACGTCGCGCAGCAAGACCGCCGAACGCATCCTCGAAGGGGCACCGGTCGTGCTGGCGCGCAACGGCCACGTCTACCGCGACGTGCTCAAGCGCGAACTCGTCAGCCGCGACGATCTCGCCAAGGCCATGCGCGAAGCCGGATGCAGCGACATCGAGCGGGTGAAGCTGGCGCTGCTGGAAACCGACGGCCACATCACCATCATGACCAGCAACTCCGACAGCAACGACTGAAGTAGCCCGGGTAAGCGCAGCGCACCCGGGCCCCATCAACCCCACCTACCGCACAAGCTCCTTCAACCAGTCCCGCGGCCGCAGGTAATCTGCCAACCGCGCCTCGGCACTGCCGTCCTCCGGCGTGAACCCGTACTCCCACCGCACCAGCGGCGGCAGGCTCATCAGGATCGACTCGGTGCGGCCACCGGACTGCAGGCCGAACAGCGTGCCGCGGTCGAACACCAGGTTGAACTCGACGTAGCGCCCGCGCCGGTAAAGCTGGAACTGGCGCTCGCGATCGCCATAGGGCGTGTGCTGGCGTCGTTCGACGATCGGCAGGTAGGCATCGAGGAAGCCATCCCCGACGGCGCGCATGTAGGCGAAGTCGTTGTCCGCGTCTTCGTGCAGGTCGTCGAAGAACAATCCGCCGACACCGCGCGTCTCGTTGCGGTGCTTGAGGAAGAAGTACTCGTCGCACCACTGCTTGTGCTTGTCGTAGCGCGGCTGTCCGCCGAAGGGTTCGCACAGCTCGCGCGCGGTGCGGTGCCAGTGCAGCACGTCGGCGTCGAACGGATAGAACGGGGTCAGGTCGAAACCGCCACCGAACCACCACGCCACCGTCTCGCCATCGCGGATCGCGCGGAAGTGGCGCACGTTGGCGTGCGTGGTCGGCAGGTACGGATTGCGCGGATGGAACACCAGCGACACGCCGACCGCGCGCCACGACGCGCCGGCCAGTTCCGGCCGCGCGGCGGTGGCCGACGGCGGCAGCTTCGTTCCCGACACGTCCGAGAAGCCGATGCCGGCCTGCTCGAACACACCGCCGTCGCGAAGGATGCGGGTGCGGCCGCCGCCACCTTCGGCGCGCTGCCACAGGTCCTCGCTGAAGCGCGCGCTGCCGTCCACTGCTTCGATGGACGCGCAGATGCGGTCCTGCAGGCCGGTGAGGTAATCGCGGACGTCGTCGAAGCCGGGGGCGGGCTCAGTCATGTTCACAAGAAACTTGCAGGGGTGGTGCGCATGATAGCCGCCGCCTGAACCAGGGACCGGCCCGGGATGGTCGCTGGTCGGCAAGCGCCACCCGCCGGCAGCGGGTTTCAAACGCCACAGCGTTGGGAGTCGTCCGTGCGCAACCATCGTCGAATTGGCCTTCTCATGGTCCTGTTGTCGGTAGCTGCATGTTCCGGCGACAAGACTCCCGCGCCCGCGGCCACCGCGCCTGCGCCCACGCCGGCCGCTCCCGCTGCCGCGCCGGCAACACCGGCCGCGACGCCGGCGAACGCGCCGGCCTCGACATCGTTCAGCAAGGAAGAGCTGGACCAGATGGTCGCGCCGATCGCGCTGTACCCCGACCCGCTGCTGGCGCAGGTGCTGATGGCTGCGACTTACCCGGGCAATGTCGCCGATGCCGCGGCCTGGTCGAAAGCGCACCCGAATGCCAAGGGCGACGACGCGGTCAAGCAGGTGGCCTCGCAACCGTGGGACCCGAGCGTGCAGGCGCTGGTGGCGTTCCCGCAGGCCCTCGACACCCTCGGCCAGGACCCGGCCTGGGTGCAGCGCCTGGGTGATGCGTTCCTCGCCCAGCCCAACGAAGTGATGGATGCCGTGCAGCGGTTGCGCCGCCAGGCCCAGGCCGCGGGCAACCTCTCGTCGAACCAGTACCAGAACGTCACCGTGCAGGCCGCACCGACCGGTCCCGCACCTGCAGCGGCGGCGCCGTCGGACGGTGGCGGCGGCGGCACCACGATCATCCAGGAACCTCAACCGCAGCAGACCATCATCATCGAGCCAAGCAATCCGGAGGTCGTCTACGTCCCGTCGTACAACCCGACCACCGTCTACGGCAGCTGGGCGTACCCGTCGTATCCGCCGGCGTACTACCCGCCGTCGCCGGGCTACTACGCCGGCAGCGCGCTGATGGCAGGCCTGGCGTTCGGCACCGGTATCGCCGTCACCAACGCCTTGTGGGGCGACTGCGACTGGGGCGGCGGCTGGGGCGGCGGCGACGTCGACATCGACGTCAACCGCTACAACAACATCAACACCAACCGCCAGATCAACAACAGCAACTGGCAGCACAACTCGCTCAACCGCGATGGCGTGCCGTACCGCGACAGCGCCAACCGCGAGCGCTACGGCCGCCAGCTCGACGGCGCGCAGAACCGCAACCAGTTCCGCGGTGACGACCCGGGCCGCGCCGATGCGCGCAACCGTGCGCGCAGCCAGATGGAGAACCGCGGAATCGGCTCTCCTGCCAGCAGCAACCGCGAGGCGCGCGATCGCGCACAGGCGGCGAACCGCGACCTGCGCAACAACCCGCAGGCGCGTGAACGACTCGAAGGTGGCGGGGCACGTGACCGCGCAGGTGGTGCCCAGACGCGCGATGCGCAACGCCAGCGCTCGCAGGCCGCCGCGCAGGACCTTGGCTCGCGCAACCGTTCCAAGCCGACCGACCTCGGCGGCAACCGTCCCAACGCCGCGCAGGATCTTGCATCGCGCGACCGTTCGCACAACGCCGATCGCGAACGCGCTCGCGAAGCCGCCGGCGGTGGTGCCGGCAACCGCAGCCAGGCCGATCGCCAGCGTGCGCAGCAGACGGCGCAGAATCGTCAGGCCCAGAACCGTCAGCGTCCGCAGCAGAGCAACAACCAGGCCCGGCAGCAGGCGCGCTCGCAGCAGGCGTCACGGCAGGCGCCGCGCAACAACGCGATGTCCGGAGCGCGCAATCCGCAGCAGTCGCGCCAGCAGGCCAATCGCGGCCACTCCAGCCAGGCCTCGGCGCGGCAGTCTCGCGGTGGCGGCGGTGGTGGCCACCAGGTGCAACGTCAATCCCGTCCGCCGCAGCGCCAGGGTGGCGGCGGCCATCGTCGTTGAGAGGGAGACATCCATGAACTGCCTGCTGTCGAAATGCGTGCGGCGCATGCTTCCCGTTGCAATGATGGCGATGCTGGCCTTGCCGGCATCGGCCCAGCAAGCCTTCCCGACCCCCGATGCCGCCGCCGAGGCGTTCGTCGCCGCGCTGGGCACGCAGCGCGCCGACGCGCAGAAGCTCGAGGCCCTGCTCGGCAAGGATTGGCGCGAATACATCCCGATCGAAGGCATCGAGCGCGCCGACGTCGAGGCCTTCCTCAAGGGCTATCGCGAAAAGCACAGCATCCAGACCGCAAAGGACGGCACCGCCCGTCTGGCGGTAGGCAAGGACGCGTGGACCCTGCCGATCCCGCTGACCAAGGGCAAGACCGGCTGGGCGTTCGACACGCACGCGGCGACCGACGAGATCCGCGCGCGCCGCATCGGTCGCAACGAAGACGACACGATCGAGTCGGAGCTGGCCTATCACGACGCGCAGACCGAATACGCGGAAGTCGATCGCGATGGCGATGGCGTGCTCGAGTACGCACAGAAGGTGCTCAGCACCGATGGCAAGCACGATGGCCTGTACTGGGCCGATGACGACAGTGGACAGGTCAGCCCGCTCGGGCCGCTGTTTGCCGATGCAGAGCCGGGCAGCGACTGGCACGGCTACCACTTCAAGATCCTCACCGCGCAGGGGCCGTCGGCACCGGGCGGCGCGTACAACTACATGCTCGGCAACAACATGAGCCGCGGCTTCGCGCTGATCGGCTGGCCGTCGAAGTACGGCGACACCGGCGTGATGAGCTTCATGATCAGCCACGAAGGCGAGGTGTTCGAGAAGGATCTCGGACCCGACAGCGAGAAGCTGGCCAAGGCGATGACGAAGTTCGATCCGGACAGCAGCTGGAAGGAAGTGAAGGCGCCTGCTGCGACGGCTGCGGCGCGCTGAGGCGCCTTCCCCTCTCCCTGGCCGCGTTCGCGGCCTGTCCCTCCCCCACAAGGGGGGAGGGTCATGTCGTTCCTTCTCCCCGGGAGAAGGTGCCCGAAGGGCGGAAGAGGGGTGTGCTTTTGCCCTTACTTCAACGTCCGCTCAAACAACTCATAGATCCGGCGGTACTCGTCATACCAGCTGTCCGGATGCGTGAAGCTGTGGCGCTCCATCGGGTACGGCGCGATCTCCCACTTGTCCTTGCGCAGCTCGATCAGCTTCTGGCTGAGCACCACCGAGTCCTTGAAGAACACGTTGTCGTCGATCATGCCGTGGGCGATCAGCAGGTTGTCCTGCAGGCCGTCGGCGAACTCGATCGGTGACGACACCTTGTACGCCTGCGGGTCGAGCTCGGGCGTGTTGAGGATGTTGCTGGTGTACTCGTGGTTGTACTGCGACCAGTCGGCCACAGGACGCAGCGCGGCGCCGGCCTTGAACGTGCCCGGCGAGCGGAACAACGCCATGAACGTCATGAAGCCGCCGTAGCTGCCGCCGTAGATGCCGGCGCGGTCCTTGTCGCCGCCCTTGTTGGCGACCAGCCAGTCCAGGCCGTCCAGGTAATCCTCGAGTTCCGGATGGCCCATCTGGCGGTAGATCGCCGTGCGCCAGTCGCGGCCGTAGCCTTCGCTGGCGCGGTAGTCCAGGTCGAGCACGATGTAACCCTGCTGCACCAGCAGGTTGTGGAACATCTGCTCGCGGAAGTAGTTCGGGTAGCGGTCCGACACGTTCTGCAGGTAGCCGGCGCCGTGCACGAACATCACGATCGGGTACTTGCGCGACGGGTCCGGATTCTTCGGGCCGTAGTACTTGCCCCAGACCACGCCGGCGCCGTGCTTGCTCGGCACCTGCACGTACTCGGGCTTGATCCACTCGCGTGCCTTGAACTCGGGCTTGCGCGTGTCGGTCAGCTGCACCAGGCCGTCACCGCTGGTGTTGACGACGGCCAGCTGCGGCGGCGTGTAGCTGTCGGAATGGCGAACCAGCACCTTGCTGCCATCGGGCGACAACGAGAAATCCTCGACGCCGTCGAGCGAGGTCACTTCGCGCACGTCGCCGCCGTTGCGGTCGACCGCGCACACTTCGTAGTCGCCCGGCCACTTGCGGTTGCAGACGAAGTAGAAGCTGCGGCCGTCGTTGGACAGCTGCGGTGCCGACACTTCCCACTTGCCCGAGGTCAGCGCGCGCGACTTGCTGCCGCCGTCGTTGACGTACAGGTGCGAGTAGCCGCTGCGCTCGGACAGGAACCACAGCGCGCCGTCGTTGGTCCAGCCGAAGTCATTGAAGCCCCAGTTGATCCAGGCCGGATCGGTGAGACGGTCGCGCATGGCGAGCTTTGCTTCCGGACCAGGCGAGATCGTTGCAATCCAGCGGTCCTTGTTGTCGATCGCGCGGATCAGCACCGCGGCCTGGCGGCCGTCGTCGCTCCAGTGGATCGCCGGGCCGGTGCCGTCGCCGTCGGTCTCGATGCGCACGGCGCGGTCGCCCTTGAGCGGATCCTTCTTCGCGGCCTTGCGCATCGCCGCGAGCGGATCGTCCTTGATGCCGGGCAGGGCGTCGAACTTCAGCTCGGTCGCCTTGGCGGCGTTGACGTCCACCAGCCACAGCTTGTGCGCCACCGGTGCGTTGCGGCCGACGCGCACGCGCACGTCCTCGAATTCCTCGTAACCCGATTCGGTCACGTACTTGGGCATCTTGCCGGCCTTGCCTTCGTCGGCGTCCTTGGCCGAGGTCACCACCAGCAACCACTTCGCATCGGGCGACAGCGCGCTGTCGACGATCTTGACGTCGTCGCCGAGGTAGGTCGGCGCGGCGGCGCGGGTCGGGTCGGCCTGGCGCCACTGTTCGCTCTGCGCTCGCGCGGCGTCCTTCTGTGCGCGGTCGTTCTTGAGCGTGCTGATCATGTCGAGCTGGCGCGTGCGCAGGTCGTCGGCCTTCGGTGCCGCGGCCGGATCCTTCTCGGCCTTGACGATCGCCGCCTGCGACGTGCCCTGGCCAGCGCGCCACTGGTACCAGTCGTTGCCGCTGCGGAACACGAGGTTGCCGTCGCTGCTCCACTGCGGCGTGGCTTCGTCGTCGTTGCTGCGCGTGACCTGGGTCAGCGCGCCGTTGCGCAGGTCGCGCACGAACACGTCGCCGTTGCGCACGAATGCCATGCGCGCGCGCTGGGCATCGAGCACCGGCTGGGCGGCGTCGAGGTCGGCGCGGGCGGCGCCGTCCAGGCGCGCGGCGGCCATGCCGCCGCCAATGCCCTGCTGCCAGGTGTCGCGGATCGTCGCGCCTTCGCGGCGCAACTGGTACTGCACGCGCTGGCCGTCCCAGGCCCACCAGGCCTGTTCGACCGGCGGCCCGATCCAGTCCGGATCGGCCATGGTCTGGGCCAGGGTCAGCGGGGCGGTCGGCGGGCTGGCAGGCGTCTGCGCGTGGGCGGCGGACAGCAGCAGCGTCGACAGGGTCAGGGCGGTGGCAAGCGGCGTAAGGCGCATCGGGTCGGGACCGGTCGGATGGACAAGGCAGGTGGGCAAAAAACTGCCGCAGCGTAACAGTCCGCGGGTTTGCCGGATCGGGTCATGCGTCATGGGAAACACTGACGTGACCCGGACGAGCGTGACAGCCCCGATGACGCGGCGCACAATCATGTGCAAGAAGTCACGGAGTAACGCCGTGGACGCACTGCTCTTGTCGCGCATCCAGTTCGGCTTTGTCATTTCGTTCCACATCCTGTTCCCGGCATTCACCATCGGGCTGGCGAGCTGGCTGGCCTTCGTCGAGTGGCGCTGGCTGCGAACCCGCGACACGCTCTGGCGGGACCTGTTTTTCTTCTGGACCAAGATCTTCGCCCTGTCGTTCGGCATGGGCGTGGTGTCCGGCATCGTCATGAGTTTCCAGTTCGGCACCAACTGGGCCACGCTCAGCGAACAGGCCGGCAACATCCTCGGTCCGCTGCTCAGCTACGAAGTGCTGACGGCGTTCTTCCTGGAAGCGACCTTCCTCGGCGTGATGCTGTTCGGCTGGGGGCGCGTCAACGAGCGCATGCATTTCCTGGCGACCTGCATGGTCGCGCTGGGCACGCTGATCTCCACCTTCTGGATCATCTCGGCCAACAGTTGGATGCAGACGCCGACCGGTTATCGCATCGTCGATGGCGTGTTCGAGCCGGTCAGCTGGCTGCAGATCGTCTTCAATCCTTCATTCCCGCTTCGCCTGGCGCACATGGTGCTGGCGGCGTTCATCACCACCTGTTTCGTGATCGGCGGCGTCGGCGCGTCCTACCTGCTGCGTGGCGTCCACGTCGAAGCCGGCAAGCGCATGCTCAAGGCCGCGGTGATCTTCGCCGCGATCACGGT
>Ga0102589_1003381_pt1 | contig 16679 bp, 16 predicted proteins | sample AraplaMF_Col_mLB_FD_76858 | JGI IMG/M metagenome (GOLD analysis project Ga0102589, IMG submission 76858) | Arabidopsis root microbial communities from the University of North Carolina, USA - plate scrape MF_Col_mLB | ecosystem: Host-associated > Plants > Roots > Endosphere | place: USA... | reverse complement strand
CTTTATCTTGGCGGCCGGCGCGCTTGGCGCCGGCGGATTCTGGTCGTGGGGCGGATCGGCTTACTTGCGGGCGGCCTGCACTTCGGCGGGCTGGACGATCTGGCCGGTCTGGTTGGACCAGTTGTTCTTGGTGTAGCTGACGACAGCCGCAAGATCGGTGTCGCTCAAAGCCTTCCACGACGGCATGGCACCGCCGGCAGCACCATTGAGCACAGTGGTAATTTGTTTCTTGTGGTCGGCATCCAGCACGATGGCCGAGCCGTCCAGTGGCTTGATGGGGCCGGCGCCCTTGCCGTTGGCCTGGTGGCAGGCGGCGCAGTTGGCGGCATAGACCTTCTCGCCGCGGGCTTTGAGGTCAACCAGCGTCCAGACCTTGGAAGGATCATCAGCTTTGGCAGCGGCTTCCTTGGCCTTGACGGCAACCCATGCGGTGTAGTCGGCGGCGGACACAACCTTCACGTGGATGGGCATGTAAGCGTGCTCCTTGCCACAGAGCTCCTGGCACTGGCCGTAGAAATCGCCCACTTGTTCGGCACGGAACCAGGTGTCGCGCACAAAACCGGGAATCGCATCCTGCTTGATGCCGAAGGCCGGCACCGCGAAGGCGTGAATCACGTCGCTGGCGGTGGTGATGATGCGGATTTTCTTGTTGACGGGAACAACCAGCGGGTTGTCCACCTTGAGCAGGTAGTTGTCGGGCGCTTCGCCGGCCTTGGGGCCGCCGTTGTCGGACATTTCGCGGTGGGTATTGTCGAGCGTGGAGACAAAGCCTATGCCCTCGCCTTCGCCCTTGATGTAGTCATAGCCCCATTTCCACTGGATGCCGGTGGCCTTGATGGTGAGGTCGGCGCCGGTGGTGTCCTTCTGGGCGACCAGCACCTTGGTGGCGGGCAGCGCCATGCCTATCACGATGAGAAAGGGAACGATGGTCCAGGCAATTTCGACAGCGGTGGACTCGTGGAAGTTGGCCGCTTTGTGGCCCACCGACTTGCGGTGCTTGAGGATGGAATAAAACATCACGCCGAACACAGCCACGAAGATCACGAGGCAGATGGCCATCATGAACCAGTGCAGCCACTGCTGTTCTTCGGCGATCTTGGTCACGGCCGGGTGCAGGTTCAGCTGGTTGACGGCGGGGCCGCCTTTCAAGTCGTTGACGGCGTAAGCGGCGGTGCTGACCCAGGCGGCCGCAGATACCAGAATTGCGCCTGCATGCTGCATGCCAAGCCGTGTCATTTTGCTCATGGTGTTGCTTACGTTCATCGTGATCACTTTTTCTGCTTCAATTACCGACCAAATTAACCGGCTGATTATAAAGTTAGCGGCGGGTCCCCCCGCCGCACCTCAACTGACGCGAGACTTTCAGCGCCTCTTCAACCGCTGCGCAACGCCATCCGGATCTCGCGGGCCAGGGCTGGACGCAGTTCCGGGCGTGTATGCCGTCCCACCTGCACCGACCGCCCCTGCCCCGACACTTCGATCAGCGAGCCGTCCCCGTCCTTGGGTTCGATCCGCACCCATTCGCGATTGAATTCCGCGCGTTCGGTGCGTCCCGCCGTTTCGAGCTCCACTACCAGTTGCCCGCCTTCGAGGAGGATTTTTTCACCGTCCCCCGCATGGCGGGCATACACCACAAAGGCCGCGCCCACCGCGAGCAATTCGGCCCAGGCAAAAGGCATCACCATGGTGGCGCCCTGGGCCCAGAAGAATGCCGCGATTCCCAGCGAAACGCCGCACAGCGACACATAAAGCCACCCCAGCTGGGCCGGAGTGAGCGAACAGTGACGCTTGAGAAGCCACAGCACAGCACCGTGGCTGTGGGCACCCTGCGCGGGCTGAGTGGCAAAACGAAACGCTGGCGTTGGCTGCAGCATGCGGCAACCCCCCAAAAAAACAACGGTCCGTGCCGGGCACGGGCCGCATGAGGCTTGGGAACATCCCCAAAATTCTGTAGTCAATTGTAGCCGGTTTGCCCTGCCGCTCCCCCGAAAAAGCCCCGAAAACCAGTACCTGCGGCAGGCCCGGCGCGCGGGCGCAACAGCCCCGCTGAAACAATTTTCAGGCGCCCGGCCGGCCGCCTTGCAACATGCTGCGCATGTCGGCCACCGACACCGCGCTGAGCGCGCTGACCTTGACCTTGGGCGGCGCCTTCAGCGCGTGGCCGTAGATGATTTCAAAGGTCAGCGACAGGCGCCCCTCCTCGCCTTTGACAAGGTGGCGGGCCAGCGCGTCTTCAAGCCTGGCCTTCCAGGCGCGCCCGCGCAGCGCGGGAAAGCGCGCCGGATGGAAATTGCGGCCCAGTTCGGCCAGGTCCTGCAGCAGCCGTGCGGGCGTCGCGTAAGTCAGCGTGATGCGCTCCATGTCCATCACCGGCTCGGCAAAGCCGGCCTGCACCAGCATGTCGCCCCAGTCGTGCATGTCCGTCAGATCATGGCCGGCGGGCGGCCAGCCCAGTTGCGCATAGACTTCCCGCAATTCTTTCGCGGTGTCCGGGCCCAGGCATGAAAACATCAGGAAGCCGTTGACCTTAAGCGCATCACGCCATTGCGCCAGCAAGACCTGCGGGTCGGCCGATTCATGCAGCGCCATGTTGGCCCACAGCATGTCGGCGCTGCCGGCAGGCGCCGTTTCAAACCGAACGGGCGCGGCCGTCCATCGCCGCGGATTCCACCAGGGCTGCGCGATGTTCTTCATCGCCTCGTTGGTACGCCGCGGGCCGCTTTCAAGCACAAAGGCTGTGGCACCCGGGTAGGTCTTGGCCAGTTGCGCATGGGCCTGCAAACCGCCACGCAGCGCCCCCCAATGCACCCAGTTGCGGGGTTGCAGCTTGATCCACTGCAGCCGGTCCATCATGCGGCGCGCCACTTCCTCATGCAGCCACGGCGAGGCCAGGGGCGCGGTGCGCTCCCAGCGGCTGACGGCAACAGGGTCCAGCGTGGGTGGGCGCTCGGTGGTACTCATGGAGGAAGACAGGGGCAAGGCGACAGGGGCAAAACAAGGACAGAGCAATCGGCTCAGGGAAACGATTGGCACAAAGCCAGGCGAGTATATTGACACGGTGTTCACACGCCTGCTTGCCTCCTCCGCATTCCTGCCCCGATTGACCGGCTTTGCGCCGGAATTCGCCAGCCAGTGCGCGGTCTGCCGCGCATGGCCCGCGCCTCAGGTGTGCGACCCTTGCGTGGCGCGCTTCGCACAGGCAGCGGTGCGCTGCACCCGCTGCGCCCTGGCCTTGCCGGCCGATCTTTCCATGGGCCTGCGGACAGACCCGCCGTTGTGCGGCGCCTGCGCCGTGGAGCCCCCACCGCTGGACCGCACCTTCGCCGGAATTGCCTATGCCTACCCCTGGTCCACGCTGGTCGCCGGCTACAAATTCGGCGAGCGCCACGGCTGGGCAAATTTTTTTGCGGGCCTGCTACTGCAATCGCCCGGCCTTACCGAGGTATTTGACGAACTCGGGCCCGAAGACCGGCTGCTGCCGATACCGCTTTCCGCCGAGCGCCTGCAGGCGCGCGGCTTCAACCAGGCCTGGGAGCTGTGCGCAGCACTGGTCCGGCAAACGCAGACTCTCGCCCGCCCCGATGCACGGCTGCTGCTGCGCGTCAGGCACACCCGCCCGCAGAGCCAGCTCAAGCGCCAGGAGCGGCTGGCCAACGTCAAGGGCGCCTTCCAGGTCGACCCGTTGCGCGCCGTGGAATTACGCGGCCGGCATGTGGTGCTGGTGGACGACGTGATGACCAGCGGCGCCTCCCTCTACACCGCCGCAAAGGCCTTGCGCGATGCGGGCGCCGGGCGCATCACGGCCGTCGTTCTCGCACGCACGGCTGCCGCTTAGGGCCTGTTAACGCTATTTATGCAAGATGCGTTGCGAGTCAAAAAAGCCTTGAGCAAGGCGCAAAACGCAGACGGGGTGACCCCCGTCAAGGCTTTGCAACGCCGCGCAAGGCCTTTTTGATCGCAACCCGGAGGCAATGGGGTGAAAACGGTGCCACTCGGCGTTGCGCTCCCAGCCCAGACGCCCGGTCTGGGCGTCGTCGCGCGCCTTGACTGGCGCCGTTTTCACCCCATTCGCATTTGCATCAATAGCGTTAACAGGCCCTAGAATGCCGGCCTCCGCCCTATCCGCCTGCCGCATGTTCAATATCGTCCTGGTCGAACCCGAAATCCCGCCCAACACCGGCAATGTGATCCGGCTGGCGGCCAATACCGGTTGCCGGTTGCACCTGGTGGAGCCGCTGGGCTTTTCGATGGACGACAAACACATGCGCCGCGCCGGGCTGGACTACCACGAGTACGCGCAGCTGCTGCGTCATGCCAGCTGGCAAGCCCTGCTTGAAAGTGAGCAACCACCCGCAAACCGGCTGTTTGCCATGACCACCCGGGGTTCCGGCAGCGTCTATGAGATGCGCTTCCAGCCCGGCGACTGGCTGGTGTTTGGCGCGGAAACCCGTGGCCTGGCGCCGGAACTGCGGGAATCTTTTCCACCTACCCAGCGCCTGAAACTGCCCATGCGCCCCGGCCAGCGCAGCCTGAACCTGTCCAACAGCGTGGCCGTCACGGTGTTTGAGGCCTGGCGGCAAAACGGCTTTGGCGGCGCGGGCACGGACATAGCGCAAGGCTGACGAACAGCTGACGCCCCAACGGCCTGCTCCCTTGGCCGGCCTAAATTCCTTGCCAGGAACTAAGTAAAAACCCTATTATTCGACCTTCGAACTTAAGCCAATGGATGCCGACACCCGGCCATCCCGGCCATATCCCATCCCCACCGCCCAGTTCACGAGACTGGCAGGAGTCTTCAGTGAACACGGTTATCCAGCGCATCCTGGGCCTTGCGGCGCCAGCTTTTTCCGATTCGGGGCGGCCGGTCAACCGCGTGCCGATAGAACAGATCCGGAAAAGCCTGCTGGCCCTGCTGCACGACTGCAGCGACATGCGCAACCAGCGGCTCATCTACAAAATCAAAGTCGCCAAGACGCCGGCCGACCTGTGGCTGCTGCGCAGCGACCTGCATCAGTGCATCGCCCAGACGCACACCCAGAGCGAGGCCGCCGAACGCATCAACAGCCTGATCGAGGTCTTTGAAGGCTGGCTGCCGGCCGGCCAGCTGCTGCGTATCTAGGCTGCAGGCATTTCGCGCGGCTCAGGGGTAGCGCCGCACCAGCGACTCGGCCACGCACACCGGTTTGGCTGACCCCTCACGTTCCACCGTCACTTGCCAGGTCATTTGCATGCCTTCGTTGGCGATGGCCTCTGCCGCCAGCAGCTTCATGCGCGCGCGCAGGCGGCTGCCCACGGGCACCGGCGCCGTGAAGCGCACCTTGTTGAGGCCGTAATTCACGCCCATGCGCGAGCCGGTGATTTCAAAGGATGACTCAAAAAATCGCGGCAGCAGAGACAAGGTCAAAAAGCCGTGTGCAATCGGCCCGCCAAAGGGCCCGGCGGCCGCCTTTTCCACGTCGACGTGGATCCACTGGTGGTCGCCCGTGGCTTCGGCAAACAGGTTGACCTGCTGCTGGGTGATGGTGATCCAGTCGCTGACGGCGACTTCCTGGCCGGTGCAGGCGGCCAGCTCGGCCAGGGTTGCGAAGGTTTTCATGGCGCCACTGTAACGGCGCGGCCGGGCCGCCCTTGTCGGCTCAGCGACAAGCGAAAGCCGCCCTCAGCGATCCAGCCATTCGCAGATGCCTTTCCACTGCTCCATGTCTTTTTCGACCCGGCTGGGCGCCACGTCGAACAGGGTCAGGCCGCGGGCCGCCAGGTGGATGTAGTTCTGCGTGTCGCGCAGGTAGCCCAGCACCGGCAGCCCCAGTCCTTCGACAAAGCCGCGCAGCTTGTCGGCGGCGATGGTGCGCGCGTCCACGCGCATGCCGACAATGCCTACCTGCATCTTGCCGGCATGCTTGTGTTCGGCAAGCTGGTCCAGGAAGGTACGCGTGGCGAAGATGTCGAACACGCTGGGCTGCAGCGGCACGATGACCTTGTCGGCCAGCTTGAGCACGTCATTGAAGCGCCAGCCGTGCAGGCCGCCGGGGGTGTCGAGCACCACATGGGTCGTTCCCTTGGGCGGCTTGACGATCAGGTCGGCATTCACGTCCCAGGTGGCGATCTGCCGGGCGGCCGGCGGGCGCAGGCCCAGCCACAGCCGCGAGGACTGCTGCCGGTCGGCATCGCCCAGCATGACCGAATGGCCCCGGCTGGCGAAATATCCGGCAACGTTGGTGGCCAGCGTCGTCTTGCCGACGCCCCCCTTCGGATTGGCGATCACAACCACGGGCATGCGAATCTCCTCGGTGTGGAACCTGTTCTGGAAACTTCTGGGCTTGCTTTTCCGCTATGGTAACGGCATGAACAGCGTTATCACAACCACTGACAAACCCACGGACGGCGCGGCCAACACTGACATTTATGTCATTGCCGCCCATCCCGCCTGGCGCGAATCGCGGGTCAACCGCCCTTTGATGGAAGCCGCACGGGGCCTGCCGCGCGTGCAGGTGCAAGACCTTTACTCAAGTTATCCCGACTATGCCATCGACGTGCCAAGGGAGCAGGCCGCCCTGGAGCGGGCGCAGCTGGTGGTGCTGCTGCACCCTATCCAGTGGTATTCCATGCCCGCGCTGCAAAAGCTCTGGCTTGACGAAGTATTCACCTATGGCTGGGCCTATGGTGAAGGCGATAACGAGGAAAGTGGCCCAGGCCGGGCACTGCAGGGCAAGGATTTATGGCTGGTCGCCACCACGGGCGGCCCTGAGCCTTCCTATCACCCGCAGGGCTACAACCGATATTTCTTTGACGCCTTCCTGCCGCCCTACGAACAAAGTGCGGCCCTGTGCGGCATGCGTTTTTTGCCGCCGCTGGTGCTGCACGGCGCGCACAGCGTCGACCGCCAGGCCGTGACGGACCACATCGCCACCTTCAGCCAACGCCTGCAAAGCTATCCCGACTGGCCCGAGCTCGAGGACCTTGAGCAATGCGCGGCCTGTGTTGTGCCCCTGAAAGACCGGCCTGTCGAGCACCAAACCGCCACTGCCGCGGGAGCCCTCTGATGGAGCACGCACCCACCTGGCTGATCAACAGCTTTATTTATCTTGCCGCCGCCGTCATCTCGGTGCCCTTGGCCAAAAAACTCGGCCTGGGTTCCATCATCGGCTACCTGGCCGCGGGCATCGCCATAGGCCCCTGGGGCCTGGGCCTGGTCACCAATGTGCAGGACATCCTGCATTTCGCCGAGTTCGGCGTGGTGCTGATGCTGTTCCTGATCGGCCTGGAACTGGAGCCCAAGCGCCTGTGGAATTTGCGCCGGCCCATCTTCGGCTGGGGCAGCGCGCAGGTGCTGGGTTGCGCCGCCCTGCTGACCGGGGTGGCCATGGCTTTCGGCGTGACCTGGCAGATCGCGCTCGTCGCCGGCCTGGGCCTGGCGCTGTCGTCCACCGCCATCGCGCTGCAGGCCATGGGCGAGCGCCACCTGCTGCCGACGTCGAGCGGGCAGGCGGGCTTTTCCATCCTGCTGTTCCAGGACGTTGCCGCCATCCCCATCCTGGCGCTGCTGCCGCTGCTGGGCGCCATGGCCGGCGACAGCGAGGCCGCCAGCCATGGCAGCCGCGCACTTGAAGCGCTCAAGATCGTCGGCGCCATCGCCGCCATCATCCTGGGCGGGCGCCTGTTGCTGCGCCCGCTGCTGCGCTGGATCGCCAACAGCGGCACGCCCGAGATCTTCACCGCCGCCTCGCTGCTGCTGGTGGTCAGCATCGCGGCGCTGATGCAGTTCGTCGGCCTGTCCATGGCGCTGGGCGCCTTCCTGGCCGGCGTGCTGCTCGCGGAGAGCGAATACCGGCGCGAGCTGGAGACCGACATCGAGCCCTTCAAGGGTCTGCTGCTGGGCCTCTTCTTCATTGCCGTGGGCATGAGCATCGACTTCGGCGTGCTGCTCCGCTCGCCCGGCCTGATGGCCGTCATCCTCGTGGGCTTTCTGGGCCTGAAGCTGGCCGTGATCTACGGCCTGGCCATGCTGATGAAGCTGCCCTATCAGGAGCGCCCGGTATTCGCGGTGCTGCTGGCGCAGGGCGGCGAGTTCGCCTTTGTGGTGTTCCAGGCGGCCGCCGGGGCGCAGGTGTTTTCGGCCGAAACGGCATCGCTGCTGATAGGCGCGGTGGCGCTGTCCATGCTGCTGAGCCCGCTGTTGCTGGTGGCCGTGGACAAGTTCTGGGTGCCGCGCTACGCCAACTGCAGCCTGCCACAGCTCGAGGAAATCTCAGAGCAGCAGGAGGCGCCCATCATCATTGCCGGTTTCGGCCGCTATGGCCAGATCGTCGGACGCATGCTGTTGGCGCAGGGCATTCAGGCCACCGTGCTGGACCACGACGCCGAGATGATAGAAACCGTGCGGGCCTTCGGCTACCGCGTCTTCTACGGCGACGCGACGCGCCTGGACCTGCTGCGCACCGCGGGAGCGGCCACGGCCAAAATCCTGGTGCTTGCGGTGGACGACATGGAGCAGTCGCTCAAGATCGTCGACATCGCGCGCGAGAATTTCCCGCAGATGCAGATCGTGGCCCGCGCGCGCGACGTGACGCACTGGAACGCGCTGCGCGACCGCGGCGTGACGCTGGTCGAACGCGAAGTCTTTGAGTCCAGCCTGCGCAGCGCGCGCAGCGTGCTGGAACTGCTGGGCCAGCCACCGCACGAGGCGCGCCAGGCCTCCATGCGATTTCGCCGGCACAACCTCGAACTGTTCGAGCGCATGTACCCGCACCGCAAGGACCGCACCAAGGTCATCGCCGTGGCCACGCAGGGGCGGCTCCAGCTTGAGGAACAACTGGCCCAGGAACGCCAGCAACAGGCACAACGCCGGCCCGCCGGCTGGCATGACGAGGAATAAACCGCGACTGAGAAAAGAAAAAGGGGCGCTAGCAGCGCCCCTTTTCGCAAGCCTGCGCCGCAGTGACGCCCGTTAGCGCCTGAGCTGCTCGGCCTCGCGGCGGCGCTGCTCCATCGCCCGGCGCTCCACGCAGACCGGATGGTTGGTGAAGGCCGGCTTGGCGCACTGCTCGCTCATGCAGATCTGAAAACCGATGAGCATGCGGTCTTCGCAGGCCTGGCGCGGATTACCCGAAGGCGCGGGCGGCGGCGGCGCGGCAGCATGCTCGGTAGCGGCGGATGCGCCGGTGGGCCCAGCCGGCTTGGGTTGGTTTGCCTGCTGTTTGGCCAACCGCTCCTTTTCCTGTGCAGCCTTCCTGGCCGCGAGGGCCTGTGCCGCTGCGGCCTTGGAGGCTGGTGACAGCGGCGCTGCCGCGGTCAATGCCACCGGGGCTGGCGCGGGAGTCGCCGCGGCCGCAGGCTGGGCCTTTGCGGCCTGCACCGGCGCTTCGGCAACCGACGGCGAAGCGGGCGCCGCCGAACTGGCCTTGGCTGCCTCAGCGGCCGGCTGGGCGGCAGCCAGGGCAGGCGCCGCCACTGGGACCTTTGGCTTCGAGAGTTGCCTGATGCCCAGGCCCAGGACGATCAACGCCACCACCGCGGCCGCACCCCACACAAAGTAAGGTGGAGACCTTGCGGACGCTTTTGAGGACGAGCCCGGCTCAGAGCTGCGGCGCTTTCGCGATGAATTTTTCCTGGCCTCGGGCGCGGCGGCGTCGGGGCTTGCAGCGGCGGCAGGTGCGGCATCGACCTTGGCTGCGGCGAGGGCCGCAGGCAGCGTAACTCCCGAGCCGGCATCGCTGAACACGGTTTCCGGCCACTCCGAAGCTTCGACATGCGGCTGTGGCTCAGCTTGCGCGGGTACAGCGGCCATGACCCGCGGCCCGCCCAGGCGCGTGGCATCCGGGTCATCTGTGGCCGGCGTAGCAGCTGCGGGTGGAGACGCCAGCGGCGCCTTGGCCGCGGCTTCTTCCAGCGCCTGCCAGGCCATGTCGGTGGCCGTGCCGGGATGGGTCACTCCAGGATTGGTGGCGCTGGAACCCGCAACACCGGGATTGGTCGCACCGGAATTTGCCACCCCGGAGCGAGTCACTCCAGGATTGGTCATCCCGGGATTGGTCATTCCGGGATTCGTTATCCCAGGATTGGTCATTCCGGGGTTGGTCGCCCCGGCGGCCGCGTCCTGGCCTGCACCTGCCGGTACAGGCACAGGCGGGCGCGGAACAATCAGGGTACCCGTGCCCAGGCGCCTTCCGATGTCGGAATCCTCCCCGCCCGGCACGCCCATCTTTCTCAAGCGGCGGCGGGCCAGGTCGGCATAGATGCCCGAGGGAAACTTGGCGAGAAAGCCCTGGATGTCCTCGATATCCATGGACTCCTTGATTTCCTTCCAGTAAACCAGCTCGAGTTCCTGCGTGACCATCGGGATGTCGGCGCTGGTGCCCGACTGCAGGCCGACCAGCGCTTCACCGGACAACAAGGTGGAGGTCCAGGTCGAGTTGCTGCCCGGCCCCACCGGTATGGCCGGCGGCTGCACCGTGGTGTCGGCCGCTTCACGGGCTGCCGCCTGCAGCGCCGCAAGGAAGTCCTGGGCGTTCGGGTAACGCTGGTCGCGCGACTTGGCCAGGGCCTTGGCTACCACCGCGTCGATCGCGGCGGGCAGCATGGAGTTGAAGCTGCTGGGCGGTGTGGGCGTGTGGCCCACGATCTGCTGGATGGTCGCAAAATCGGTGTCGCCGTCAAATGGCCGCTTGCCAGTGAGCAACTGGTACAGCACGATGCCGGCTGCGAACAGGTCGGCCCGGGAGTCGATCGGGCGGCCCTGCACCTGCTCGGGCGACATGTATTTGAGTGTGCCCACCATGGAGCCCTGCGTGCGCGTGGCCTCGCCCGAATCCTGGATGCGCGCCACGCCGAAATCGGTGAGCTTGACCCGCCCGCTGGTTTCTATCAGCAGGTTGGCCGGCTTGATGTCGCGGTGCACGATGCTTTGCCGGTGCGCGTAATCCAGCGCCGACAGCAGGTCGCCCATGATGCCCAGCGTCTGCTCCAGCGTGTAGAGCTGGCCTTTGTCCAGGTGGTGCTTGAGGTCGTCGCCGTCGACGAATTCCATGACCAGGAAGGCGATATCGCCGTCACGGTCGGAATCGTAAACACTGACGATGTGCGGGTGCTGCAGGCGCGCTGCGGAACGGGCTTCGGTGCGAAAGCGCACCTCGTATTCGGCGGCGGCCTCTTCCGAGAGGTTTTCCACCTTGATGGTCTTGATGGCGACGCGGCGGTCCAGGTTGGGGTCGCGCCCTTCGTACACCAGCCCCATCGCACCCTTGCCGAGGACGCTGATCAGATCGTATCGGCCAAGCTTCTTGAGACTCATGAGGAGGTGGAATTGGGCGAGAGGGGCTGAGAGGCACAAAAGGCCGGATGGCCTGCGGGCTACCCGGGAGCCCGGCTACGTCTTGAAACAAAAACAATTCTAGCCTGCATCGCCTGGCGGACATGGCTTTGGGAAGCGTAACTTTTCCCCGGTGTGCCGCGGTTACCACGGCCCAACAGCAGGGCCGAACAGCAGGGTCCATCACCAGGCCCGCCTCAGGGTCCGCCCGCTGGAAGCTCAGGTCGCGATGGCAAACGCGATCAGCGGCGCATTGTCGTCCGTGCGGTCGCAGCCCGGCACGATGTGGCCGCTGCCCACCAAATAGCATTCGGTGCGACGCAGCACCACGGCTTCGCTCTGGTTGCCCAGGTAGACCCATGTCCCGTAGCTGGAGGCGTCGGTCAGCACAAAATGCCCACCGCGCCACTCCAACGTGGCGTGCATGCGCGAGACGCGCGGGTCGTTCAGCGTCAGCGCCGCGTCGGCGCTGCGGCCCAGCGCCAGCTTGCTGCTTTTGGCGTCCAGCCTCAGGGTTTGCCCGGCAAAACTCAACTCGAGGAAAGCCTGGCTGGGCGAGGCGAACATCGAGCGGCCGGCCATGGTGGCGTCCTCGTCGCGCCCGGCCTGCCATTCGACGCGGTAGACGTGGCTGGCTTCGGCCCGCCCGCGCAGGTACATGGGGCCCATGCTGCGCAGGGCCGCCCTTTGCGCCGGCAACAGCGCGGTCCAGACGTTTTCGGTGGTGAGGATTTGCGCGGCGCCGGCCAGGTCGGCCAAGCGGGCTGCGGAGTTCACGGTGTCACCGAAGCAGTCGCCGTCGATCTCAACGACTTCGCCCGACTCTATGCCCATCTGCATCTGCACCGGCGCGCCGCTGCCGCCGGGCTTGATGGGTTTTTCCTGCAGCCGCTTCTGGATGCTGATGCAGGCCGAGAGCGCATCACCCTCATTGGGAAAGACCACGAACAGGCCGTCGCCCAGCAGCTTGACGACCCGGCCCTGGTGCTGCTCGAAGACCTGGCTGAGCACGCCTATGAGCTGCGTCACGAAACGCGACGCGGTCTCATCGCCCAGCCGTTCGAACATGCTGGTGCTGCCCACAAGATCGGCGAAAACAACAGTGGTCATGAAAGAAAGGTCAGCCGCGGAGTAAGCATATTGTTCTCATGCTCGCGATTCTCACAGAAATTCGCGGAATGAAGGCGGGTAAAAGTCCCGGGTCTGGGCCCAAAACCCCGCGGGGCCAAGGGGGCTGGCTGGACGCGGCAGGCGAATCGCGCTATGGGCGCCCTCAGCGAAAGCCGTCCCAGAGCAGCTTGCACCCGGTGAGCAGCATGCCCACATAGAGCAAACGGTAAAACAGCACCGGACTGATGCTGCGCGCCATGCGCACGCCCATCCACACACCCAGCGGCGCCAGCGGCAGCAGTGCCAGCGAGGTCGCCATGTTCCGCAGGTCCAGCAGGCCCAGCCAGGCATAGGGAATCCACTTGGACAGGTTGATGACGAAAAAGAAGGCGGCCATGGTGGCGGTGAACTTCACAGGGGAGAGGCGCATGGGAATCACATAAGCGCTCAGCGGCGGCCCACCGGCATGCGACACAAAGCTGGTGAAACCCGAAGTCACCGTCAGGATCGCCCCCAGCCAGCGGGGCGGCGGCGGGCTGTCGGGCCGGGGCGGGAAGAGCAGGCGCTGCGCCAAAAACAACAAGGTGAATATTCCCACCGGGGCCGCGACCACCTTGGCGTCCAGCAGCCTGAACAGCAGCGCGCCTACCAACGTGCCTACCAGACCGAAGGGAACCAGGAACTTCAAAAACTTGAAATCGAAGTCTCGCCTAAACGCGGCCAGCCCCAACAGGTCCATCATCAGCAGCACCGGCATCAGGATGGCCGCGGCCTGCGGCACCGTGACGGCCAGCGCCATCACCGGCACCGCCAGCGAGCCAAAACCCGCGCCGAAGCCGCTTTTGCTCACGCCCAGCATCAGCACAGCGGGAACGGCGACGGCGTAGAAGAAGGGATCGGTGATCAGCGGGAAACTCAAGGCATGTCTTTCGGTTTACCAAAACCCGGAACGCCGTGGCGTAAAGGCGTGGTGACAGGAGGCGCCATGTTATCCCGCAGTTTTAAACCGCGGCGCCATGCGATCCGTCAGACGCGCTCGAGAATCACCGCAATGCCCTGCCCCACGCCAATGCACATGGTGGCCAGCGCATAACGCCCGCCGCTCTTGTGCAGCTGGTTGACCGCCGTGGTGGCCAGCCGCGCGCCCGATGCGCCCAGCGGATGGCCCAGCGCAATCGCGCCGCCGTTGGGGTTGACGCGCGGGTCGTCGTCTTGCACGCCCAGCATGCGCAGCACGGCCAGACCTTGCGCTGCAAAGGCTTCGTTGAGTTCGATCACATCCATCTGCGCCATCGTGAGGCCGGTCAGTGCCAGCACTTTTTGCGTGGCGGGCGCAGGGCCAATGCCCATGATGCGCGGCGCGACGCCGGCCGTGGCCATGCCAACCACTCGCGCCTTGGGCGTGAGGCCATTCTTTGCGGCGGTGGCTTCATCGGCCAGCAGCAGCGCGCAGGCGCCGTCGTTCACGCCGCTGGCGTTGCCGGCGGTTACCGTGCCGTCCGGCCGCACCACGCCTTTGAGCTTGGCCAGCGCTTCGAGCGAGGTCTCGCGTGGGTGCTCGTCCTTGGCCACCACAAGCGGGTCGCCCTTTTTCTGGGCAATCGTCACCGGCGTGATTTCGGCGTCGAAGTAGCCGGCCTTTTGCGCGGTCACGGCTTTGAGCTGGCTGGCCAGCGCCATCTTGTCCTGGTCTTCGCGGCTGATCTTGTAGTCGGTGGCCACGTTCTCGGCCGTCTCGGGCATGGCGTCGACGCCGTATTTTTCCTTCATCAGCTTGTTGATAAAGCGCCAGCCAATCGTCGTGTCATAGACCGCGTTGGCGCGGCTGAAGGCGCTTTCGGCCTTGGGCATCACAAAGGGCGCGCGGCTCATGCTTTCCACGCCGCCGGCGATCATCAGCGTGGCCTCGCCCGACTTGATGGCGCGCGCGGCCGTGCCCAGCGCGTCCAGGCCCGAGCCGCACAGGCGGTTGATGGTGGCGCCCGGCACATCCATAGGCAGACCGGCCAGCAGGGCCGCCATGCGGGCCACGTTGCGGTTGTCCTCACCGGCCTGGTTGGCGCAGCCGTAGATCACATCGGTGACGGCCTGCCAGTCGACCTTGGGGTTGCGCGCCATCAGCGCCTTGAGCGGGATCGCGCCCAGGTCGTCGGTGCGCACGCTGCTGAGCGCGCCGCCGTAACGGCCGAAGGGTGTACGTATCGCGTCGCAGATAAATGCTTGGGTCATGGTGTGTGTTTTCGAAGAGGGTGGATATCAGGCGTCAGGTGCGAGGTGTCAGACGGCAATCGGCAGGCCGACCAGTTTTTCAAGCTCGGCATGCGTGAGGCCGTCGACGGTGTCTATGAGCTTCAGGCCCTGCGGCGTGCATTCGAGTGTGGCCAGGTCTGAATACACGCGCTTGACGCAGCCTATGCCGGTCAGCGGGTACGTGCACTCCCGCACCAGCTTGCTGGCGCCCTGCTTGGTCAGCAAGTCCATCATGACCCAGGTCTGCCGCGCACCTATGGCCAGATCCATGGCGCCGCCCACAGCCGGAATCGCGCCGGGCTCGCCGGTGCTCCAGTTGGCCAGGTCGCCGGTGGCCGAGACCTGGAAGGCACCCAGCACACAAATGTCGAGGTGGCCGCCGCGCATCATCGCGAAGCTGTCGGCGTGGTGGAAAAAGGCGCCGCCCTTGAGCAGCGTCACCGGCTGCTTGCCGGCGTTGATCAGGTCGTAGTCTTCCTGGCCCTCGGCGGGCGCGGGGCCCATGCCCAGGATGCCGTTCTCGCTTTGCAGAATGACCTCGCGGCCGGCCGGTAAATGGTTGGCGACCAGCGTGGGCTGGCCTATGCCGAGGTTGACGACAGCCCCGTCAAAAATATCCTGCGCGACGCGGGCGGCGAGCTGGTCCTTGCTGCGGCGTTGGTAAGTCATGGTCATGCCGCTTTCTTGAAACCGCCCGCTTGCGTGGCGGTGCGTTGAATCTTGACGATGTGGTGGACGAAGATACCCGGCGTCACGATGCTTTCGGGATCGAGCGTGCCGAGTTCGGCGATCTCATGCACGGTGGCCACCGTCTTCTTTGCCGCCGTCGCCATCACCGGGCCGAAGTTGCGCGCCGCCATGCGGTAGGTCAGGTTGCCCCAGCGGTCGCCGCGCTCGGCCTTGATCAGCGCCACGTCGCCGTGGATCGGCATCTCGAGCACATACTGCCGGCCGTTGATCTCACGGGTTTCCTTGGCGCTGCCGTCGGCGTTCAGGGCCAGCTCGGTGCCGTAACCCGTGGGGCAGAAGAATGCGCCTATGCCTGCGCCGGCCGCGCGAATGCGCTCGGCCAGGTTGCCTTGCGGCACCAGTTCCAGCTCGAGCTTGCCGCTGCGGTACAGGCCGTCAAACACCTGGCTGTCCGCCTGGCGCGGAAAGCTGCAGATGATCTTGCGCACGCGCCCGGCCTTGAGCAGCGCGGCCAAGCCCACTTCGGCATTGCCCGCGTTGTTGTTCACCACCGTGAGGTCTTTCGCGCCCTGCTCTATCAGGCCGTCGATCAGTTCATTGGGAATGCCCGCGGTGCCGAAGCCGCCTATCAGCACCGTGGCGCCGTCTTTGACATCCGCCAGCGCATCGGCGACGGAGGCGGCAATCTTGTTGATCATTGAAAAGTCTCCTGGTAAGCGGCCGCCCTCACGAAGAGAAATGGGACGGTGGCCGGCCTTAAATATTGTTCGACATAAGAACAAGAGTTCGTATAATGAATTCTAGGAGATTTCCCCCACTATGGCAAACGCCGCATCCACACCCGCCACCGCCCACAAGCCGGGCGACGGCTATGTCCAGTCTTTTGCCCGCGGGCTGGAGGTCATACGCTCCTTCAGCGCTGACGCACCGCGCCAGACGCTGACCGAAGTCGCCGGGCGCAGCGGCCTGAGCCGCGCGGGCGCGCGCCGCATTTTGCTGACGCTGGAAACGCTGGGCTATGTCAGCAGCGACGGCAAGCTCTTCAGCCTCACGCCGCGCATCCTGGACCTGGGCTTTGCCTATCTGTCGTCCATGCCGATCTGGAACCTGGCCGAGCCGGTGATGGAAGCGCTGGTTGGCGAGGTCAAGGAATCATGTTCGGCCGCAGTGCTGGACGGCACGGACATCGTTTATGTGCTGCGCGTGCCCACGCACAAGATCATGAGCATCAGCCTGGGCGTGGGCTCGCGCCTGCCGGCGTATTGCACCTCCATGGGCCGCATGCTGCTGTCGGCCCTGCCCGAGGCCGAACTCATGAAAT
>Ga0102589_1003380_pt1 | contig 16679 bp, 16 predicted proteins | sample AraplaMF_Col_mLB_FD_76858 | JGI IMG/M metagenome (GOLD analysis project Ga0102589, IMG submission 76858) | Arabidopsis root microbial communities from the University of North Carolina, USA - plate scrape MF_Col_mLB | ecosystem: Host-associated > Plants > Roots > Endosphere | place: USA... | reverse complement strand
GACGTTGTCACATTACGTGAATTACTAGAAACTTATCCGGATATGTTAGTAAATATTGACATTAAAGATGCACCAGATACGTATGAAGGAAGTTTAATGCCTTCTAAACTATGGCGTTTAATCGAGGAACTTGGGGCTGAGAATCGAGTAGTTGTAACAAGCTTTTATGGTGAACAAATCGATCGCTTTAATTTATATGCACAAAATCAAGTAGCACTTGGTGCAGGTGAATCAGATGTTCGTAAAGCATTTGCTTCTTTCTCAAGCCAATTTGGACACTTATATCATCCAAAGGTAGACGTATTCCAGTTGCCACCTAAATCAGGAGTAATCACACTGGAATCCCCAAAATTTATCCAGTTTTTAAACAATTTAAACATCCCTGTTCATTATTGGACTATCAATGACGTAGCAACAATGAATAAATTAATTCACAACGGTGCAAAAGGTATTATTACAGATAGACCTGATATTGCTGTAGAATTACTACAAAAATAAGAATAATGGAATGGAGCCTAAACTCCATTTTACACTTTGATTGGTAAGGGCTTTCTATAACAGCCCTTACCTTTTGTTTTTATATTTTATAATTTCTCTACCTATAAAATTAGCAGGTACCTCAGCGGATGTCTTGATGGTTAACAGCATTCACATCACCACCTATAGAGGTGGGAGACTTCCGTAGAGAGAAGTTAAAATTGCGCATTATTGTAAATGACGTAATACCGCATCTGTTACATCACGTAATGTCGCTTTTCCTCCCAAATCGCCTGTTTTAATACCTTCTGCTAATGTTGCTTCTATCGCATTCAGCACTTTTGTACCAAGTTCATGATAGCCTAAGAAATCAAGCATCATTTTACCTGTCCAAATTTGTCCAAGTGGGTTTGCTATCCCTTGTCCTGCAATATCAGGAGCAGAGCCATGAACTGGTTCAAACATCGATGGGTATTGTCGTTCTATATTTAAATTTGCAGCTGGGGCAATTCCGATACTCCCCATAATTGCACCACCTAAGTCGGTTAAAATATCCCCAAATAAATTTGACGCAACAATGACATCAAAGTTTTCTGGCTTCATCACTAAAAAGGCAGCTAAAGCATCAATATGATTAGATACTTGTTCTATGCTCTCGTAATCTTTACCTACTTCTGAAAATACTTCATCCCAAAAAGGCATACTGTACGTTATTCCATTAGATTTTGTAGCACTTGTAACATGCTGGCGTCGAGTTTTCGCCATTTCAAATGCATATCGCATTGCACGTTCTGTTCCCTTCCTTGTAAAAATAGCATTTTGAATAGCGACCTCATCCTGCCCACTATGTATTCTGCCACCACTCTCCGCATACTCTCCCTCTGAGTTTTCACGTACAACAACAAAATCAAAGCCATTTGGGTTACGTAAAGGTGAAGGCAAACCTTGAAGTAGCTTTGCTGGACGCACATTAATAGATTGCTTCATCTCACGGCGGATTTTAATAAGTAGCCCCCATAATGAAATGTGATCTGGTACTAAATCTGGCATGCCTACAGCACCTAAAAAGATTTGATCATAACCTTTTAAAGTTTCAATACCATTATCTGGCATCATTTTACCTGTCTCTAAATAATAATCACAACCCCACGGGAATTCTGTCCATTCAAATTCAAAGCTGCCATCTAATTGAGCTACTTTATTAAGAACTTCTATCGCCGCTGGTACAACCTCTTTACCAATCCCATCTCCTGGTATAACAGCAATTCGATAAGTCTTCATTTGTTAGTCCTCCTTTAATTTCTATAACTCCTATGCAATTACTATACAATTTTTCCTTAGTAATTACACGCTGAGGTTTATTGCTGTCGTAGCAAGCAAAAAAAAGACTGTATAGAAACTCATCCGAGTTTGCATACAGTCTAAAAAAAGTATTACCTTGTTTATGCAGAGCAAGAGCAAGAACCGCCTGAGCCACATCCTCCACCACATGAAGAACTTGATGCAAAGAATGGATTACTTACAGGAACTTTTACCGCTTCTGAAACCGTTTTCCCTATTAGTAAGCTTATTTGATCAAGTAAATCTTGAAAATCGTTCTCAGCAATTCTTAAAGCTGAAACCTTTTCATTTAAATCGAGTGCGCGCTTTTGCTGACGAATCGATTTCATTATTGTATGATAGTCCGGATGATATTTTCCGAAACGTTGTACATCTTCGTACTGCTCTTTCATACGATTAAATGCAAAAATAGCTTCGACTATTTGACCATCGCTATATACAGCATCATATGCTTGCTGTAGCATTTTCGCAGGCTCAGAGGAAACAATCATCTCACAAAGCTCATCGGCCTCATCTAAAATGATTGCCCAGTCAGAGGTCATCATCATTTTTAATTCCCCCAATCTCTTTCCCATCATAACAGATTTTATGGTAATTTTACATTATTGATATTTTTAAATGAAGGAGTTTTTTAATTGGTACCATCGTCTAAAGAAGAAATAGAACAATTACTTGCAGAGATTTTACAACATAGTACAGTTGAAGATGAGGAAGTGTTACTACATTTATTATCTGGCCTTCGCGATAAACAACAAGGTATACATCGACGTTATATTAATGCTGCCTTACACATGGTTGGTAAATTTGAACCTGAAGTTAGTGAAGTTCGCATCCCCATTACACCAGTTATCCATAATACCATTAAGGTACCACACGGTGGAATTATTGCAACAATTGCAGATGCAGCAATGGGAGGACTTGCTTCGCGTTCAGTACAAGAAGGCTTTAATGTTGTCACAACAAATATGAATATCTCTTATATTGCTACAACAACCAACAAAGAACTAATTGCTCGTGGACGTTTCGTGCATAAAGGGCGTCAGACACTTGTGATGGAATGTGATATCGAGGATGAGACTGGACGAAAACTTGCTATTGCAACTGGTTCTTTCTTTGTCATTCAACGCCGTCCTTAGACATAAGATTTAAAAAGTAATCTCGAATACATTGTTGATCGGAAAAAGGGAATTTTTGATTTTTTATTTGTTGGGTCTGTTCATGCCCTTTTCCGGCAACAAGTACAATATCACCTTTTTCCGCCTTCGCTAATGCTTGATGAATTGCAACTTTCCGATCTAGATAGATTTCATAATATTGCTGCTCAGTAAAACCAGCAATAATACTTTCATTAATTAAAATCGGATCTTCATCACGAGGATTATCAGTTGTTAAAAAAATTACATCCGCATACTTACTGGCTACTGCACCCATTGCAAAACGTTTTGCCTTATCTCGATTTCCTCCACAGCTAAATACAAGGTAAAGGTTTTTCGAGCGATCAAAGGTTTGCAGAACAGCCTGTAATGCCTCTGCAGTATGTGCGTAATCTACGTACACATCAATACCAAATGGATTGTCTATTTTCTCAAGTCTTCCTTCTGGTAGCTTTAACAACCACATATGCTCTGCTATCTCTTCAATTGAGAAACCTAAGCGCCATAAAGTCATCAATGAAGCTACAGCATTTTGTACATGATACTTACCAACAAAAGGGATTTCCACAATATGCTCACTCGATGACGTTTGTAAACAAATTACTGTTTTCCCCAATGATTCACTGACAATTTGGATATGTAAATCATTATGATTATCAAAGCCAAATGAGCAGGATTTTTTCTTATCATATATACCTACGGAACGGCAAAAATTATCATCTCCATTTAGCACTAGCTTTTTCGATAAATCTGCCAATCTTTTTTTCGCACGCTTATATGCCTCAAGTCCTCCGTGATCTTCTAAATGGTCCTCCGATAAATTTAAAAAAACGCCACAATCGATATCACAATGATCAAGTCTATTTTGCTGTAATCCCATTGATGAAGCTTCTAAAACAACATGTGTAACACCTTTTCGTACACATTGCTTTAAAATCGGATGTAACTCTTTTGCCTGTAATGTAGTTAATTGCTCATACACTGTTTGTTGTTTCTGCTCGTTGATGAAAAATCCTACAGTTCCAATAACTGCAACATTTTTATGTAGGGCTCTTAATAATTGGCTCACAAAATGACTCACTGTTGTTTTACCATTTGTACCTGTAATCGCAATGACTGTTAATGCTTCTGCGGGAAAGGCTGAAAGCTTTGCACTCGCATACGATAAAAATAGAGATGTATTCGGAACCCAAACAAAAGGAATACTTTGATCGGTAATAGGCATTGAAATACTTTCCTCTGATACTACAGCGACAGCACCCCGAGCTAATGCTTCTTTTACAAAACGACTTCCTGATGTTTTCTTACCCTTACGTACAATAAAAATATCCCCAGGTTTAACTGCCTGAGCATAATCCTCGACGCCTGTAATAGTTGTGCGAATAGATCCGCCGGTTACGCTACATGGCCAGTCTTTTAATAGCTCAGCTAATTGCAAGCTTCATTCCCCCTTTCGGTTCTCTATCATATGACGGCGTATGTAACGGTGTGACGAAAAATGTAGGCGGTTATTGTGCTTATCTTTTTCGTATCAATTATGCCTTTACCTCGGCATAAATGTAGCTGTCGATACCAAAACACTTGTGAGTTAAAAATGAAAAAGACTGAAGATACACTTGATTTCGCCAAGTTTATCTTCAGTCTTAAATTTCTATTTATTGTGATGATTCATCAATATTTTCAACTGGCTCCTCAGAGTCTTTATTCTCACTATCCAGCTCCTGAGAAGAAGCTTCTAAAAATATTTGCGTATAATAGTTTAAAAATACTCCAGATCCCACTGTCGTATATTTTTCATTTAAAATGACATTTCGATGCTCAGGTGAATTAAGCCAGCCATGCATTGCTTCGATCGCATCAAAATAATCGGTCGCAAGATTTTCATTCGCCTCACTATATTCGATTCCCTGTGTTTCTAATCTCTTTTTTAAATCTCCATTTGTTGGTGATTCATGAGCAAGGAAGTTATGAACTTTCATATCTTCACTATGCACCTTCGCAACTTTCTCTAATGATTCATCAATCTTTAATGGAGTTAAATCATGTTGAACTCTTGTTACATTTATTAAATCGTCAAGCTGTTCGGCATTTGCTGCATTAATTTCCTGCTGTAAAAATGAAGATGGTGGTGTTGGTATAACTAGCTCACCTTGATATGTCATTTCATACGGTTGATGGAGAACAAGGGTTTTATTATTAGTAAAGCGTATTCCTTGTAGCTCACCCGTTTCTCTATCTATATAAAGTTGCGCAAAAAGCCCATCAAATTTCACAAGCAGTCGTGTCTGCATATCTTCCTCACTCATCGAGAAAACAAAAATATTTTTACCGACATTCGCAGTTACTTCATAATCAATAATTGTCATTCGGTATATATCATCGCGCTTCTGACCAACCTTAAAAGGAGAAGCATCTAAATCTTCACCAGCAATGTAAACTTGTGTCACAATATTATTGTCAACACCTACCATAAAAAACTTGGAGGAACTAGAATTATAAACCCACCATTCATATCCAAAGGAGGAAGGTTCTTTACGTACCGGTTCGCCATATTTCTCCAAAACTACCTTAGCTTCTTGACCAATTAATGTCGACATCCCGTTTTTTGGACGTGTCGTTGCCCCCATTTCAGGCTGCTTTAATTCGTTTTTGGGAATAATATTTGAATTAGCATTCGGGCCTTTTAATGGCTCGTTTTCACGCGGTGTATTAAAAAACATAAAGCCAATCAACGCAATTGCACCACATACCATAAAAATGCGAAATAAAGCTTTCATAGATGACTCCTTCTTATCACATTATTCTATTTATTATATCAATTGTAATTGGGTTGACACAATGTTGTCATTGCAACAATGTCGAATATGCTCTATTATAAAAATGAGCGTATGCTTTGTACGAAAACCTAAAGGAGGATTATAGATGTATTTCGAAAATACTAACCTTGAAAATTTAACAGCTGATCAAGAACTTATTGTAAGCGTCATGAAAAAAAATGGCTTAGAATGTGATGGCGGCTGGGATTACGAGCGTATGACATTTGATAAGCGTTTCGATACTCGTGAAGGTCGTTATTACCTACGTGTATTCTCATATGCTAAATCTGGTGATGTTGGTGCACACGATGCAATCTTAACACTAATGAAACCAGTACTTGGTAAGTACTACTATCCACACGGCGTTGAGTATGGTGATGATGAAGTTTATCCAGCTCATCTTGTAAAAAAATGTGAAGAAATCTTAAAAAAGGTTAAATTAGACCTAGAAGCTTTTAAAATTCATGCATAATTTTAGATAGTTATTTCACTTTGCATACATGCCGATTAAATATCGAAATTATTTTATTTTTTATTAGGGTTAACAGTAAATTGGCAACAGCATGCAGTGTAATAGCTAAATCTGAAAAGACTGGTGGTCCAGTCTTTTTTATTTTGAGTAAAAATTTTATTTCTTCTCATACTAACTATATCTTTTACATGATGTAGGTGAGATAAATGTTACAATTTTTCAAACACCCCTTTTTTCGCCATCCGATCATCGTTATAGCTATCGGAATTGCAATTCTCTGGTTTATATCCCTGTCATTACCCATACTGCTTGCCTACGTAACTGCATTATTATTGGAACCTGTCATCATACGAATTAGTAAACGGTTCCGAAAAAAACGTAAAATAGTCGCATCCATTTTTTTCTTACTCTTCTCAAGCATGACATTACTATTATGTATTCTTATTATATTTATAAGCTGGAAACAATTTTCAACATTTATCGTTCATATTCCAGAGTACCTCAATCAGCTATCAGCACTATGGATTCAAATACAATCCAAGCTTTCCAACTTTACTTATCATTTGCCCTTAGATTTTGTTATACAAATTCAACTTATGATAGCACGGGCTCTATCTTCAATCGAGAAATATGCTCTTTCTTTAACAAATTTGAATGTTTGGTCATCTTCACTTACGTATATAACTTCTCGTTTGTTTGATATTTTTGTTTATTGGATTGTATTATATATGTTTCTTTTAGAATTACCGAGTATCAACCGTAAAATATTTGCACCTTTTTCATTTCATTATCATCAAAAAATACTATTTATTGGAGAGCGAGTAAAACTTGCTTTATTTGGTTTTGTAAAAGCACAATTTTTAGTGGGTATTTGCATTTTTGCTGTAGCTTTTGGAACCTTTTATTTTCTTAAAACACCATTCCCACTTATTTTAGCACTTTTACTAGTCATTTTAGATTTCGTGCCTTTTTTAGATTCATTTATTTTGCTTCTTCCTTGGGCTATATACAAAGCCTTTACAGGTGATTATATCTATGCTGTTGCGCTAGTAGCACTTACGATCATACAATTTTTAGTTCGACGTATGATCGAACCCAGAGTTATTGGAAATAAAGTTGGACTCTCCTCACTAACAACTTTTATCGCAATGTTTATCGGTTTTGAAATGTTTGGATTTCCCGGTATTTTAATTGGTCCTTTACTCGTTGTTGTTTTCGTTTCCTTATTTAAACAAACATCCATAAAAAATCTCCCACCTTCTCAAAAATAAGGAGGGAGATATTTTTTTATCAATTATGACTCGGCATAATTGCGTCCGGAATCGGCTTGTATTTAGGCTGCGGATGTTTGTCCACCCGCTAAAAGTAGTTAAAATCCTAAAATAGCTTTAATGACAGATGTTGTTTCACCTGGTTCAAACATAACATACAGTAAAATGTATACTAAAACTCCGGTAATAGCTACGAAGAACCAAATAATACTTGTAATCGGTCCAATACGACGGTGAAGCTTTAGATTAGTTTTCAAACCAGAAATAATACTAACAATTCCAAATACTGCTCCAGTTGTTGCGAGAGTAATGTGGAAAATTAAGAAGAATGTGTAATAAGGCTTTAAATCTTCTCCTCCACCAAACGCTGTGTTACCAATAAAGACTGTACGTGAAGCGTATATTATAAAGAAGATAAGTGCTGCAACTCCTGCTGCAAGCATTACTTTTTTATGTGCCTCTACTTTTCTTTTTATAATTAAGCCCCAACCAATAGCTACAAGTACTGCACTAATAACGATGAATGATGTACTTATAGTAGGCAAAATTTGCAATTCCATTTACAAAACCCCTTATACAAATTAAAGTTTCTTTTTACAACTGATGTTGTTGTTGATTTTCCCATTTCTTTTGATGTTCTTTTAAGGCATCAGCAGTAATTTTATCAGGATCCTTTTGTTCTGAACGATACCAATTAATAAAGATTGATCCAAGTAATACACCAAAAATAAGCTCTTGTAAAATCTTCATTAAAACACCGCCTAGTTGCTGATCGGCAACAGGTGCCATATTTGTAAAGAGCTCTGGTCCTGATAGAGATAAACTAGATAATGTGGAAACTGGTACACAAAGTTCCATTGCTTTTAGCCATGCTTCACCATTTGTATATGTTTCATACATAGCATTTGGTGCAAATATAATTAATGCACACGCAGGTGTAATTAATACCGCATTAGCAATGATATAGGCTAGCTTATGCAAAGGTTTCATTTGCGAACTATTAGGTATCTTTTGAATCAAAGGCCAGTACATTAAAACTGCTGAAACAAATAATACAAATGTATATGTACCATGTAAAGTTTCGTTTAATTTAATGTAGTCCAATACTGCAGGTAAATGGTAAAAAGAAAATAAACCAATAAACACAAATACCGCAACGACAGGGAGTGTAAGCACTTTAAATAAAGATTTAACAACTGGCGCTTCAATTGCAACTTTCCATAACCACCAAGGAATCCCCTTAATTAAGAAAATCGGTACAAGTAACAATAAAATAGCCATTTGCACCATATGCATCGTAAACATAATGTGGGCCATTAAATCTATTGGAGATCCTTTAATAATATAAATCGTTACCATTGCCAGTACAAAATAAATAGCCTCTTCTTTTTTCAAAGGCTCACTTACTTTAAAATCCTTGCGCCACTTTGTTGTGACTAGAAAATAGATGACTGTTATGAAAACAAGAACCCCTATTAAGTATGGGCTCCATAAAGCTTGGAAACCAAATATACTAAGTGGCATACAGAACGCACTCCTTTAACTTCAGTACTCCTATTATAGAACGCTTACACTTATTCTGCAATGAACGAAAGGTGAACAAATAACTATCCACAATTAATTACTCGAACAATCTAGAGCATCTATTGAAAAAATGTTAAAAACTATAAATCACCACATGAAGAGTATCTTATTTCTCGTGGCTCATCAGCATAGCGTGGAGTTGATTTCCGTTCCGACTGGGCGCTTTGTTGCTGTCGCTTCGCTTTCGCACAGATAAAACATTTGCCGCTGACGCTTCGCTTTCGCGCAGAGCAGAGCTACCTGGGGGCGTCCGATGAGCCGCTTCGCTTCGCTGCAGGGTCTCGGGCCAACACGAAGTTGGTCACGAAGGCGTTATCACAGGATGTGATGGTTTTAGCCTTCGTTCCTCTATCGCTGATCCCCGAGGAGTCGCCCAGCCTCCACTCCAATCGACTTGTATAAAGTGTTCTTCTTTATTATATAGGCAGAACAATTTGGCGTAGAGCCTTTACTCGAATATAGCCAAAAAAGCTCATTTGCAAGTAGTGTAGGTTTCTCTATCCACCGCTAATTATTAGTCTTCACCAATCGAACTTTAAAAAGGGACAAAAAGAAAAGCACGTTCCTACGCTAGGTAGAGAACGTGCTTTTTTGGTGATTACCACCAAATAATTGTTAAAAATGCTAAGAAGAATGTAAATGCGATTAGTATACCCATCCACATGAAGAAACCAATTACACCACCGAAGTGTGTTTTTTTGTCTTCTAAGTGCATGAAAGAGTAAAGTTGAAGAACAACTTGTACGCCAGCAAGCAATAAGATGAGCGGTAAAATTAAGTATTTAGAAAAATCTGCTGCAACTACTGCGAATGCGATAAACGTAAAGAAAATCATTATCGCAAAGTTAATTACTTGTTTACGCATATGAACGGCATTATGATGACGTTCATACTCGTATTGTGCCTGAGACTTAGCAACTATAGATGTATCGTGTGATGACATATTATCCGATCACTCCCATCAAGTATACTACTGTAAAGATGAATACCCAAACTACGTCGATAAAGTGCCAGTATAAAGCAGCCACGAAGAATTTAGGTGCATTGTATAAGTTAAGACCACGCTTAGCATTACGAAGCATTAACGTAGTAATCCACACAAGACCTAATGTTACGTGGAAACCATGTGTACCAACTAATGAATAAAACGAAGTTGAGAATGCAGATTGGTTAAATGTAAAGCCAAGACCTACATAATGCTGGAATTCATAGATTTCTAGGCCTAAGAATCCAAGACCTAAAAGTACTGTTATACCAAACCAAGTTTGCATAGCTTTAAAATTAAAGTTACGCATATGGTAAATTGCATAAACAGATGTTAGTGAAGATGTTAATAATAACATCGTCATTGCGAAAGCTAAAGGTAATTCAAATAAACTTTGTGTTGTGAACTCCATGCCAGCAGGCCCTTTGTTCTTAAGCGCTAGGTAAGTAGCGAATAAACTTGCGAAAAGTACAACTTCACAGGCAAGGAAAATCCAGAAACCAACAACTTTATTTTTCCCTTCCATCGTTGCTTGTTCAGGATGATCTGGCCAAGTATGAGGAGTAAATTTAGTATTGAAATCCATTATTTATTTCCTCCTTTGCCGTAAAGATGTTCTTCAATTTCAAGAATTTCTTCTTTGTGTAAGTGGAAGCCGTGATCGTCCTTAACAGAACGGAAAATCATAGCACCAAATGTAATTGCAAGACCTGCAATTAAAACATAAATTGACCAAGGTTTATCTGCATCTGGATTATAAAGAGCACCGAATGCCGCGATAAACATACCTATAGAAATAACAAATGGGATAGCTGAGTTATTTGGCATATGAATATCACCGACTGGCTCAGCAAATGTAATTTCTTTATTACCTTCTTGTTTTTCAATCCACCAAGGATCTAAACCACGAACAAGTGGTGTTTGACGGAAGTTATAGAATGGGATTGGTTGTGGAATTGACCATTCTAATGTACGTCCATCGCCCCATGGATCGCGACCTGCTGGTTTGCCTTTGATTGACATTAAGCAGTTGATTACCATTAAGATAACCCCTACACCCATCATTAATGCACCGATTGTAGAGATATAGTTGAACTGATCCCAACCTTGACCTTCCATGTAAGTGAATACGCGACGTGGCATACCCATTAAACCTAAGAAGTGTTGAACGAAGAACGTTAAATGGAATCCAATAAAGAATACCCAGAAAGTAATTTTCCCAAGTGTTTCGTTTAACATACGGTTGAAGAAAATCGGCCAGTAGAAATGCGCTGAACCAAATAACGCTGTTACGATACCACCTACGATTACGTAGTGGAAGTGAGCAACGATAAAGTAAGAATCGTGTAATTGGTAGTCAAGAGGTGCAGATGCTTGCATTACCCCTGTAACACCACCCGCAACGAATGACGGGATGAAACCTAGTGCATAAAGCATTGGTGTTGTAACTTTAATAGATCCGCCCCAAATAGTTAAGATCCAGTTGAATACTTTCATACCTGTTGGAACGGCAATCGCCATTGTTGCAACAGCAAAGATTGCGTTAGCTGTTGGCCCAAGACCAACTGTAAACATGTGGTGGGCCCAAACCATGAACCCTAAGAAACCGATTAAAATTGTTGCGAATACCATTGAAGAGTATCCGAATAAACGTTTACGAGAGAACGCTGGAATAATCTCAGAGAATAAACCGAACGCTGGTAATACTAAGATATAAACTTCTGGGTGTCCGAAGATCCAGAATAAGTGTTCCCAAATAATTGTGTTACCACCCATTAAATGGTCAAAGAAGTTACCACCGAACATACGGTCAAATAACATCATTAATAAACCGATTGTTAATGGAGGGAATGCGAATAGGATTAATGCACTTGATACAAGTGAAGTCCAAGTGAATAATGGCATACGCATAAATGTCATACCTGGAGCACGCATTGTAATAATCGTAACGATAAAGTTAAGACCTGAAATTAACGTACCTGCCCCTGATATTTGTAAACCGAGAACATAGAAGTCAATACCATGTCCAGGAGAATATAAAGATAATGATGCATAAGACGTCCAGCCCGCATCAGGAGCGCCACCCATAAAGAATGATAGGTGAAGGAATACTGCACCTAGGAAGAATAACCAGAACCCTAAAGAGTTAAGGAACGGGAATGCTACGTCACGCGCACCAATTTGTAATGGTACAAGCATGTTCATAAATGCGAATAGTAATGGAGTCGCAGCTAGGAATAACATTGTTGTTCCGTGCATTGTTAATAATTCATTGAAAAAACCAGCTGAAACGAAGTCGTTATTTGGTTTCATTAATTGAATACGCATCAATAACGCTTCAAAACCAGCGATAGCAAAGAACAGTGTACCGGCTAATAAATACATTACTGCTAACTTTTTATGGTCAACAGTTGTAATGTAGTCCCAGACAGTTGCTCCAAAGCCCTTTTTCTGTGTGTATGAGCTCACAACTTTTACCTCCCTCAAGTTTGTTACATAAATCTAAAATTATTTCTCAACAGATAAGCCCATGATATACGTTGCAAGAGCTTGAATTTCTTCGTCAGTTAAGTCGCCATAAATTGGCGCAGTACCTTCTGGATTCATCATTAAGTTACCTGGTTTGAATTTGCCAGGATCTTGAATCCAATCTTTTAAGTTTTCTTCATTATGTTCTAAGAAACCAGCAACACGGTTACGGTCACCAAAAGTAGCTAAGTTAGGACCTGGTGTGCCTGCACCACTTGTACCTGAAACAGCATGACAACCCATACAGCTCTGAGCAAATGTTGCTTCCCCTAGATCTGTTGAAGCTTTGTCAGCCTTTTTCCCATCTGTTGCTTTCATTGAAGCTACCCATGTATCGAATGCATCTGGGCTTAGTGCTTTAACTTTGAAGTCCATTAATGCATGTGAAGGACCACATAACTCAGCACATTTACCATAGAATACGCCGTCTTTAAGGTCTTTTGATTCTTTGTCGAATTCTAGATAGAACTTGTTTAAGTTATCTACGTTCGTATCCATTTTACCGCCTACAGCAGGAATCCAGAATGAGTGCTTAACATCGGCAGCTTTTAAGTTAAAGTAAACTTTTTGACCTGTTGGTACAACTAATTCTTGTGCCGTTACAATACCTTGGTTAGGGTATTCAAACTCCCACCAATATAATTTTGCAGTTACATTTACTGTTAGTGCTGTTTTGTCACCGTTTTCATCTACTTCGTCCATCGCAGCAACATCTGCAAATTTGTAAGTAGCCGTAACAACTGGTACAGCTAAGATTAATAATAAAATAATTGGAATAACTGTCCAAATTACTTCAAGAGTGTGACTTCCTTCTACTTGCTTTGGAATAACATTTTCGCCAACTTTTGAGCGGCGGAATTTTAAGAATGCAAGTAAATAGACAACGGATACTACTACTACAACTAACGTCATAATTCCAGTAGCTAACATTAATAGATTGAATTGTTCTTTACCTACTTGACCAGACGGTTTCAGTGCAGAAATATAATCTTCACCACAACCAGAAAGGAAAACCATCATCACTGCTAGTAGTGAAAAAAGACGCCACTTTTTAAGCCCTTTCATCATAGCTTAATTAAACCCCTCTTTCTTTGTTGTATTTTCATGTGTACCTAGGACATCAGTTCTGTCTATATGAATTCTTTATGAAAAGAAAGAATTCCTACATTTAGCTAAACAACGCAAAAATTATGATGGATACAAATAGTATGGTCATATGATTCAAAGAATAGATAAACATTTTATTTGCCCATTTCATATCATCTTTTGTTGTAAAGCCTTTCAAAGCTAGAATCAACCAGCCCAAATTCAATGCAGTCGCAAGAATTAAGAAGCCAATCCCAAGCTCCGGTAAAAGGAAAGGTAACGGTAATAATAAAAGAATCCAGAATAACATTGAGTACTTAGTTCGTTTAAATCCCTTTACTACAGGTAGCATTGGTATATTAGCTGCACGATATTCCTCAGTACGTTTCATAGCAAGTGCATAAAAATGCGGTGGTTGCCATGCAAACATGATCAGGAATAAGGCAAGTGCTCCAGCACCTAATGTAGGCTCAACAGCTGCAAACCCAATAACTGGTGGGATTGCCCCCGAAATACTTCCTACAACCGTGTTACTAACATGCTTCCTCTTTGACCACATTGAGTACAGAACAACATAAGCAAATATTCCTACAAGTCCCCACATGCCGGCCGCATACGATGCCGCAAATAACAAAATTTCACCTACAATTAAAAATGAGAGGGCAATGGTCAATACAAAATTCGGCTTAAATCTACCCGTTACTGTCGGTCTTGCCTTCGTTCTTTTCATGATTGGGTCAATATCCTGATCAATAAAGTTATTCATTGCGCCCGAGCCACCTATAATCAATGCTGCACCCAGCATGGTGAACAATATGACATCAAGCTCTTGCAAGAAGTGTCTACTAGTAAATTGAAATGCCAGCCACATCCCTGTAAACGTTGTGACAAGATTCGAGTTAACAATTCCAATTTTTATCAGTGCTAAAAAATCTTTTACAACAGATGTTGATGCTGGTCCACCATTTCTAGTAGCCGTCAGTGCACGACCGTTTGACATGATACCTCTCCTTTCATTTTTGTAAGCATATTCCGCTACCAATTACTATAGCGAAATTTGCGATTGATTTCTAGACATTAAGTGAAATTTAGATGAAGTTGTAAAAATTAGCTTTGTCTAGAAATATAATAAAATCAACATATCTATAGTAAATCATTTTCTAAAATGAATTGTGAAGGTTAGAGTACGAAATTATGAACAATTTGTGAAATGGAATCGACATCTAATACTCCCTACTCTTTACAAGTTGTTTTTTACCTGTATTTTCGATATCATCTATTAGCAGAAACATTACTTTCATGTAATGTTCATAGATAAAGTAGGTGACTCATTTTATGCAACACAATAGGTATATGAAATGGTTTGCTGTTGCCGCTACAGTTGGAATGCTCCTTATTTTACTAGGTGGAGCGCTTGTTACCAAAACAGATAGTGGCTTAGGCTGTGGTCGAAACTGGCCTGATTGTAATGGTTCTCTTATTCCAAAAGAAATAACACCGGAAGTCTTAATTGAATTTTCTCATCGTCTCGTAACTGGAGTTGTATCTATTTCAATTCTTGCGTTAACAGTTTGGACATGGCGTAAACTCGGTCATATTCGTGAAGTAAAATTATTAGGTTTCTTAGCGATGTTTTTCTTAATCGCACAAGCTCTTATTGGAGCAGCTCAAGTGTTGTGGGGACAAGGCGATTTCATATTAGCGCTCCACTTTGGGATTTCTCTTATTTCCTTTGCTGCTGTGCTCCTTCTTTCTATGATTGTATTTGAAGTCGATCGAAAATTTGATGCCGATAACGTATTTATTGGTAAAAAGTTACGATGGCATACAATTGCTGTCACAATTTATTCTTATTTAGTCGTTTATACTGGGGCGCTTGTTCGCCATACAGATTCTAGCTTAATATGTCCTGACTGGCCATTTTGCTATAACGAAACACCATTCGCACCTTTTAATAATATGTACGAATGGGTGCAAATGGGGCATCGCCTAGCTGTTCTTATCTTTTTCATTTGGATTGCATACATAACTTGGCACGTTGTAAAAGAATATAAAAATCAACGCGTTATTTACTATGGCTGGATTATTGCCTTTACTATAGTAATTTTACAAATGATTGCTGGTATGTTGGTAGTCCTAACTAGATTGAATTTAACTGTCGCATTACTTCATTCATTATTTATTTCAATTCTATTTGGTCTACTTTGTTACATGGTAATGCTAGTTGCACGTAGCAATTATAATGAAAAGATCAAATAATAGTAGAAAAAGATTCGCTACATTTTCAATAGCGAATCTTTTTTTATTCCAGCAAATGTTCCTACCATTTATATGTATAAAAATCAATAAGTTTATTATTACAATATAGCAAAATTTGTTGTTGCCTTGGCGTGCTTTCGCTACAGAAAATATTTGCTGAATGAAGATAAAAAGGCTCATCAGCAAAAAGTTATGGATGATATTTTTAAAAATATACGCCCTGCATATTAGTTGATTGGAGTGGATGCTGGGCGACTCCTTGGGAATCAGCAATAGAGGAACGAAGGCTAAAACCATCACATCCTGTGATAACGCCTTCGTGACCAACATCGTGCTGTTGTTGTTGCTGTCGCTACGCTTTCGCACAAACAAAACCCTCTGCTGCCGCTTCGCTTTCGCACAGTCCAAAATCTTTTGCTGCCGCTGCGCTTTCACACAAACAAAACCAAAACCCTCTGCTGCCGCTACGTTGGCACTACGCTTTCGCGCAAAAAACATCTGTTGGCCCGAGACCCTGGAGCGAGCATCGCGAGTGAAGCGGCTCATCGGACGCCCCCAGGAAGCTCTGCTCTGCGCGAAAGCGTAGCGGCAGCGGCAGATGTTTTCTGTAGCGAAAGCGTAGCGGCAGCTACAAAACGCCCAGCCGGAATGGAAATCAACCACACGTTATGGTGATGAGCCATAAAAAAAGGTTATAAGATGCTA
>Ga0102589_1003376_pt1 | contig 16701 bp, 9 predicted proteins | sample AraplaMF_Col_mLB_FD_76858 | JGI IMG/M metagenome (GOLD analysis project Ga0102589, IMG submission 76858) | Arabidopsis root microbial communities from the University of North Carolina, USA - plate scrape MF_Col_mLB | ecosystem: Host-associated > Plants > Roots > Endosphere | place: USA... | reverse complement strand
CCTGCGGCGGCGACGTGCACGTCCTCGTGGCCGGCGCCAACGCCGCCGAAGCCGGCAAGGCCGCCGCCCAGATCGCGGGCGTGGCCAAGGTCATCGTGGCCGACAGCCCGAGCCTGGCCGAGAACCTCGCGGAGAACGTCGCTGCCCAGGTGCTGGCGATCGCAGCCAACTACAGCCACATCCTGTTCCCCTCGACCGCCAACGGCAAGAACGTGGCCCCGCGCGTGGCCGCCAAGCTGGACGTGGCCCAGATCAGCGACATCACCAAGGTCGACAGCCCCGACACCTTCGAGCGGCCGATCTATGCCGGCAATGCGATCGCCACCGTGCAGAGCGCAGACGCCACCAAGGTGATCACGGTGCGCACGACCGGCTTCGACGCCGCAGCCGCCACCGGTGGCAGCGCAGCGATCGAAACCGCCGAAGGCGTGGCCGACAGCGGCAAGTCGAGCTTCGTGGGCCGGGAAGTCACGAAGAGCGAACGCCCCGAACTGACGGCCGCCAAGATCATCGTCTCGGGCGGCCGTGCGCTGGGCAGCGCCGAGAAGTTCACCGAGGTGATGGCGCCGCTGGCCGACAAGCTGAATGCGGGCCTGGGCGCCAGCCGCGCCGCGGTGGATGCGGGCTACGCCCCGAACGACTGGCAGGTGGGCCAGACCGGCAAGATCGTCGCCCCGCAGCTGTACATCGCCGCGGGCATCTCGGGCGCGATCCAGCATCTGGCCGGCATGAAGGACTCCAAGGTGATCGTGGCGATCAACAAGGACGAGGAAGCGCCGATCTTCTCGGTGGCCGACTACGGCCTCGTGGCCGACCTGTTCGTGGCCGTGCCCGAGCTGGTGAAGGCGCTCTGATCGCATCGCTGCATCGAGCCAGAGGGCATCGTTCGCGATGCCCTTTTCGCATCCGCTGAATCTGGAGACAAGACATGAGCTACACCGCCCCCCTCAAGGACATGCTGTTCGACATCGAGCACCTGGCCAACATCGGCGAGATCGCCAAGCTGCCCGGCTTCGAGGACGCCGGCCTCGAGACGGCACAGGCCGTGCTCGAGGAATGCGCGCGCTTCAACCAGGACGTGGTGGCGCCGCTGAACGTCGCGGGCGACCGCGACCCCTCGTCGTTCAAGGGCGGCGCGGTCACCACCACGCCGGGCTTCAAGGAAGCCTTTGCGCAGTACGTGTCGGGCGGCTGGCAGGGCCTGCAGCATCCGGCGGACTTCGGCGGCCAGGGCCTGCCCAAGACCATCGGCGCGGCCTGCGGCGAGATGCTCAACGCGGCCAACATGAGCTTCGCGCTGTGCCCGCTGCTGAGCGATGGCGCCATCGAGGCGCTGCTCACGGCCGGCTCCGACGAGCTCAAGGCGGTGTACCTCGAGAAGCTCGTGAGCGGCCAGTGGACCGGCACGATGAACCTCACCGAGCCGCAGGCCGGCAGCGACCTCGCCATGGTGCGCAGCCGCGCCGAGCTGCAGCCCGACGGCACCTACAAGGTGTTCGGCACCAAGATCTTCATCACCTACGGTGAGCACGACATGGCCGAGAACATCGTGCACCTCGTGCTGGCCCGCGTGACCGGCGCGCCCGAAGGCGTGAAGGGCATCAGCCTGTTCGTGGTGCCCAAGTTCCTCGTCGGCAAGGACGGCGCACTGGGTGCGCGCAACGACGTGCACTGCGTGAGCATCGAGCACAAGATGGGCATCAAGGCTTCGCCGACCGCCGTGCTGCAGTACGGCGACAACGGAGGGGCCGTGGGGTACCTGGTGGGCCAGGAAAATCGCGGCCTCGAGTACATGTTCATCATGATGAACTCGGCCCGCTATGCGGTGGGCATGCAGGGCATCGCGATCGCCGAGCGCGCCTACCAGCACGCCGTGGCCTACGCGAAAGACCGTGTGCAGAGCCGCCCGGTCGATGGCTCGATCAACGCCAGCGCGCCGATCATCCATCACCCCGACGTGAAGCGCATGCTGATGACGATGCGTGCCTACACCGAGGGCTGCCGCGCGATGGCCTCGGTGGCCGCCGCTGCGTACGACGCCGCGCATCACCACCCCGATGCCGAGGCGCGCAAGCAGAACCAGGCCTTCTACGAATTCATGGTGCCGCTGGTCAAGGGCTACAGCACCGAGATGAGCCTGGAAGTGACCTCGCTCGGCGTGCAGGTGCACGGCGGCATGGGCTTCATCGAGGAAACCGGCGCGGCGCAGTATTACCGCGACGCCAAGATCCTCACGATCTACGAAGGCACCACCGCGATCCAGGCCAACGACCTCGTGGGCCGCAAGACCGCGCGCGACGGCGGCCAGACCGCCAAGGCCATCGCAGCGCAGATCGAGAAGACCGAGGCCGAACTCGCGAAGAGCGACAGCGCCGCAGCCGCGGCCGTGCGGAAGCGCCTGAAGGCCGCGCGCGAGGCTTTCGTCGAGGTGGTCGATTTCGTCGCGGGCCAGACCAAGGCATCGCCCAACGCGGTGTTCGCCGGCAGCGTGCCCTACCTGATGCTCGCGGGCAACCTCGTGGCTGGCTGGCAGCTGGCACGCTCGCTGATCATTGCAGAGGACCTCGCATCGCGCAGCTTCGACACCGGCTTCATGCTGGCCAAGATCGCCACCGCGCGCTTCTATGCCGAGCACATCCTCAACAAGGTGCCGGGCATCCGCGACAGCATCGTCGACGGCGCCGAGAGCGTCACGGCACTGGCGCTCGACGCGTTCTGACGTCCTGGGTCATGGCCCTGTCGCCCACCTGACGGGCGGCAGGGGCCACTCCCTCTTATAAAAGCCAAACCCATATCCGGAGACACCATGTCCAAGTTGCCCCCCGTCCTCGCGAACCTGCCGCTGCCGATCATCGGCTCGCCGCTGTTCATCATCAGCAACCCCCAGCTCGTGATTGCGCAATGCAAGGCGGGCGTGGTCGGCTCGATGCCGGCACTCAACGCGCGCCCCGCGGCACAACTCGAGGATTGGCTGGCCGAAATCACCGAAGAGCTTGCGGCCTACAACAAGGCCAATCCGGACAAGCCCGCCGCGCCGTTCGCCATCAACCAGATCGTGCACAAGAGCAATGACCGGCTCGAGCACGACATGGAGATGGTCGTGAAGTACAAGGTGCCGATCGTCATCACCTCGCTCGGCGCGCGCACCGACGTGAACGACGCGGTGCACAGCTACGGCGGCGTGACGCTGCACGACATCATCAACAACAAGTTCGCGCAGAAGGCGATCGAGAAGGGCGCTGACGGCATCATCGCCGTGGCGGCCGGCGCCGGCGGCCATGCGGGTACCAAGAGCCCGTTCGCGCTGGTGCAGGAAATCCGCCAGTGGTTCGACGGCCCCATCGCGCTGTCGGGCTCGATCGCCACCGGCGGCGCGGTGCTCGCGGCGCAGGCCATGGGCGCCGACTTCGCCTACATCGGCACCGCCTTCATCGCGACCGAGGAGGCGCGCGCCAGCGAGGACTACAAGCAGGCCATCGTGGACGGCACGTCCGACGACATCGTCTACTCCAGCCTCTTCACTGGCGTGCACGGCAACTACCTCGCGCCCAGCATCGTCAAGGCCGGCATGGACCCGGCCAACCTGCCCGAAGGCGACGTCAAGACCATGAACTTCGGCGGCGGCGAAGGCAGCAAGGCCAAGGCCTGGAAAGACATCTGGGGCTCGGGCCAGGGCATTGGCGCCGTGACCGAGGTGGCGAGCGCCGCGGCCTTCATCGAAAAGCTCAAGCGCGAGTACCAGGAAGCAAGGCAACGGCTCGCTCTTTGAGCGACGGCTGACCATGGCCTCCGCCATCGCGTCCTCGTCGCCAGGGCGCATGCCGTTGCTCGATGCCGCCAAGGGCATCGCCTGCGCCGTGATCGTCGGGCATCACCTGTCGCGCTACGGGCCGATGCCCGCCGGCGCGTACGGGCTCGCGCCCGGTTTCTTCGGCTGGCTGGCAGACGACGGCCGGCTGGCGGTGCAGGTGTTTCTCGTGATCGCGGGCTTCCTCGCGGCGGCCAGCCTGGCGCCCGACGGCCTGTCGCGGGTCGATCGGCCCATCGCGCGCATCCTGCAGCGCTATGGGCGGCTGGTGATGCCCTACCTGGCCGCGCTGACCGTCTGCGTGTTGGTGGCCGCGCTGGTGCGGCCATGGCTCGACGAAGAGGTGGTGCCCGCGTCGCCGAGCATCGGCCAGCTGTTGGCGCACGGCCTGCTGCTGCAGGACCTGCTGGGCTACGAATCGCTGTCCACCGGCGTCTGGTACGTGGCCATCGACTTCCAGCTGTTCGCCCTGGCGCTGGCGCTCATCGGCCTGCCGGCCCTGCGGCGCCGGCCGGCGCCCGGCACCGCGAGCCCGCCGTCGCGGTGGATGCCCATGGCGCTGGTGCTTGCGCTGGCCACGGCCTCGCTCGCGCTCTTCAACCGCAATGCCGGCCTGGACGACACCGCGCTCTATTTCTTCGGTGCCTACGGGCTCGGCATGCTGGTGTTCTGGATCGGCCGCGCGACGCGGGTCAGCACCTGGCAGGGCGCCGTCGCGCTGCTGGTCCTGCTGGGAGCAGGGGCGCTGGCCATCGAGTGGCGCAGCCGCATCGCCACGGCGCTGGTGACGGCGCTGCTGATCGCGGTCGCGCAGCACCACCACGGGTTGTCGCCGGCGAAATGGCCGGCGGTGGCGGTGCCGCTGCTGCGCCTCGGGCGCATGTCCTATTCGCTGTTCCTGATTCACTTTCCCGTGCTCCTCGCCATGAATGCGGCCGTCGCGAATCTCGGACCGCACGGCCCCTGGGTCGACCTGCTGGGCATGGTGGCGACCTTCGGCCTCTCGGTGGCCGCGGCGGCACTGCTCTACCGCTGGGTGGAGGCACGCCCGGCCTCGTGGCGCGGCGTGTTCGCGCTGTTCGCGGCGCTGCTGGTCAGCGGAATAGTCGTTTCGCACTAGCGAACACGGCGCCCGCTCCGTGGCAGCGCGGGCGCCACCGCTGAATCTTCCTTGAACGGGTTGCGTTCGGGCGTCGGAGCGTGCAGGCTCCGGGCTCGTCCGTCGCTTCCGTCTCCGGTATGATTGTGGAAGTTTCAGTAAATACTGAAAATACACAAAACCAAGGAATGACCCCGAACTCGCCATCCCGATCGCCGGTGCAGGTTTTCGCGTCGCCTGACGTCGGCAGCGTGGTGCAGGGCGTCGCCGCGCTCTTCTGGATTCCGCAGGCGGCGTTGCTCGCGATGGCGGTCCAGGGGCTGGCGTCGGGGCAGGGCCTGGGTGCGGTGCAGCTTCCGGCGCTCGGCATCCTGCTGCTCGGATTCCTGCGGGCCGCCTGCGAGGCCTGGGGCGCGCGCCGGACCTTCGGCCGTGCCAGGGCGCAGCTGTCGGCGCTGCGCGCGCAGGCGGCTTCGGCGCTCGCGGGCGGGTCGCCGCTGGACCGCAGCCGCGCGGCATCGGGGCAGGCGGCCAGCGTGCTCGGCGAGCAGGCGGAGGCGCTGGTGCCGTACCTCGTGCGCTACCAGCCGGCGCGCTGGCGCGTGACGGTGGTGCCCCTTCTGATCGTTCTGGTGGTGGCGAGCCTCTCGTGGATCGCGGCGCTGGTGTTGCTGGTCGCGGCCCCAATGATCCCGGTCTTCATGGCCATCGTGGGGTGGCGTGCCAAGGCCGCGAGCGAGGCGCAGATGGTCGAGATGGGTGGCATGAACGCCTTCCTGCTCGACCGCCTGCGCGGCCTGGCCACGCTGCGCGCGCTCGATGCGGTGGACGCCACGGCCGTGCGGCTGGGCGAGGCCGCGCAGTCGCTGCGCCGGCGGACCATGGCGGTGCTGCGCATCGCATTCCTCTCGTCGGCGCTGCTGGAGCTGTTCTCGGCGCTCGGCGTGGCAATGGTGGCGGCGTATGTGGGCTTCCACCTGCTGGGCACGCTCGGCTTCGGTGCCTGGGGCCGGCAGCTGAGCCTTGGAGAGGGCCTGTTCGTCCTGTTGCTCGCACCGGCCTTCTTCGAGCCGCTGCGCGAACTCTCCGCGGTCTGGCACGACCGCGCGGCGGGCGAGGCGGCGCTGCAATCGCTCGAACGGCTGCAGCGCAGCGAACTGCCGTTGCCCGGTGCGAACGCCTCGGTCGTGCGCGCCGCAACGGGGGCCGCAGGCGCGGGCGCCGCGCCGGCCATCGCGGTCCATGGCCTGCATTTCGCTTGGCCGGGTGAACAGGCCGAGGAAGTCTTCGCCGGCTGCGACCTCCGCATTGCGGCCGGCGAGCATGTCGCGATCACCGGGGCGAGCGGCGCCGGCAAGACGGCCTTGCTGTCGCTGCTCGCCGGACTCCTGCCCGTGACGGGCGGCGAGATCTTCATCGGCGGCGTGCCGTTGTCCGACCGCACGGCGAGCGCGCTGCGGCAGCGCATGGCGTGGATGGGGCAGAAGCCGCATGTGTTCGCCGGCTCGATCGAGGCCAACGTGGCGCTGGGACGCGCAGGCGTCGGCGCGCCGCAGGTGGCGGCCGCGATGCGCTTCGCCTCGCTCGAAACCGTGGCGCAGGCCCATCCCGCCGTGGCGCTCGGCGAGGGTGGCAGCGGCCTGTCGGGCGGCGAGGCGGTGCGGCTTGCGCTGGCGCGCATCGCGGTCCATCCGCACGCGGACCTGCTGCTGGTGGACGAGCCCACCGCCCACCTCGACACGGAAACCGCAGCGCGGGCGGCCGACGCGCTGCTCGCCCTGGCCCAGGGCAAGACACTGGTCGTCGCGACCCACGACCCTGTGCTGGCCGCACGCATGAACCGCGTGGTCTGCCTCGATGCGCAAGCGTTGGAGCGCGCAGCATGACGACCTCCAGGAACAACTGGCGCGACCTTCGCCTGGTGCTGCGCCCCTTCCTCGCGTCGCAGCCGCGGCCCTTGCTGTGGGGCGGCCTGCTGGCGGCCGTCACGGTGCTCGCAGGCATGGCGCTGCTCGGGCTCTCGGGCTGGTTCATCACTGCGACCGCGCTGGCCGGCCTGCACGCAGCCACCGCATTCACCTTCGATGTGTTCATGCCATCGGCCGGCATCCGCCTGCTGGCACTGGGCCGCACGGCCTCGCGCTACGGCGAGCGGCTCGTCACGCACGACGCGACCTTCGCGGTGCTGGCGTCGCTGCGCGTGCGTCTGTTCCGCGGCTGGGCGCGCGCCGGGGCGGCACGCGCGCTGCTGATGCGTCCGGCACGGCTGCTGTTCCGCCTGACGGCCGATATCGACGCGCTCGAGTCGCTCTACCTGCGCCTGCTGGTGCCTGCCGCCGCGGCCTTGGGCGCCGCGCTGCTCGCCGGCGCGGTGCTGGGTTTCATGCATGCCGGCATGGGGCTGGCGCTGATGCTCTGGCTCGTCGCCGCCGGCTGGGGCATCGCCTTCTTCATCGCGCGGCGTGCACGGCGGCCGGCGATGCGGCGCGCGCATGCCATCGAGGCCTTGCGCGCACGTGCCGTCGACCTGGTGGCCGGCCAGACCGACCTGGTCATGGCGGGGCGCATCGACGCACAACGCGAAGCGCTCATGAACGCGGACCGGCATCTCGCCAGGGCCGACCTGGCGTTGAACCGGCTCGAAACCGCAGCCGGCGTGGCCTATGGCAGCGCGGGCACCTTGACCCTGGTCGGCGTGCTGCTGGCCGTGGGCGTGCTGGTGGGCGAGGGCGCAATCGGTGCGCCCGCGGCCGCCCTCGCGCTGCTCGTGGCGCTGACGGCCACCGAACCTTTCGCGGCCTTGCGGCGAGGCGCACTCGACGCGGGGCGCACCTGGCTCGCCGTGCGGCGCCTCGCCCCGCGAATGGCGGTGGAAGACGCGCCGCCGGCGACGAGCAGGGCCGAAGCGTCCGTCGCCGTGCGCCTGAGCCATGTCACGGTCGTGCATCCCGGCAGCCGCATCCCGGTGCTGAGCGATGTCTCGCTGACCCTGGCCGTGGGCGAGCGGGTCGCATTGGTCGGCGCGAGCGGCGCCGGCAAGTCGACCTTGCTCTCGGTGGTCGCCGGAGAAATCGCACCGCAGTCCGGCGACGCGAGCGCGCAGCCGCCATGCCTGCTGACCCAGCGCACCGAACTTTTCCAGGACAGCCTGCGCGACAACCTCCGGCTCGCCGACCCGGATGCCACCGATGAACAGCTTCGGGGCGCACTGCGGGCCGCGGGCCTTGAAGGCGACGTGCTCGCGCGGGCAGTGGGCCTCGACACCCGCCTCGGCGAAGGCGGCCTCGGTCTCTCGGGCGGGCAATCGCGCCGCCTCGCGCTCGCGCGCCTGCTGCTGCGCCCCGTGCCGCTCTGGCTGCTGGACGAACCGACCGAAGCATTGGACGCCGCCGTCGCACACGACGTGCTGCAGCGCCTTGCCCAACAGGCCGGCGGCCGCACGCTCTTGATCGCCACGCACCTGCGCCGCGAAGCCGCGCTCGCCGACCGCCTGGTGTGCATGCGGCAGGGCCGCATCGTCGCGGACCTGCGGCGCGGCAGCGCCGGCTTCGACGCCGCACTGCGCACATTGCGCCCCGATTGACCCCCACAAAAGAACAGGGAACACAAAGGAAGACCCCATGGACCTCGACATCGTTGCGCTCTCGCGCCTGCAGTTCGCCGTCACGGCGCTCTATCACTTTCTCTTCGTGCCGCTGACGCTCGGGCTGTCGATCATTCTCGCGATCATGGAAACCGTCTACGTGATGACGGGCCGCGTGATCTGGCGCGACATGACGAAGTTCTGGGGCGTGCTTTTCGGCATCAACTTCGCAATGGGCGTGGCGACCGGGGTGGTGATGGAGTTCCAGTTCGGCATGAACTGGAGCTACTACAGCCACTACGTCGGCGACATCTTCGGCGCGCCGCTGGCCATCGAGGGGCTCATGGCCTTCTTCATGGAGGCGACCTTCGTGGGGCTCTTCTTCTTCGGCTGGGACAAGCTCTCGAAGGTGGGCCACCTGGTCACCACCTGGGCCGTGGCCATCGGCTCCAACTTCTCGGCGCTGTGGATCCTGATCGCCAACGGCTGGATGCAGAACCCCGTGGGCGCAGCCTTCAATCCGCAGACCATGCGCATGGAGGTGACCGACTTCTTCGCCGTGCTGACCAACCCGGTGGCGCAGGCCAAGTTCGTGCACACCGTCTCGGCAGGCTACGTGTGCGCGGCCGTGTTCGTGCTCGGCGTGTCGGCCTGGTACGTGCTGAAGGGACGTCACCTCGAACTGGCCAAGCGCTCGATGACGGTCGCGGCGTCCTTCGGCCTGGCCGCCGCGCTGTCGGTGGCCGTGCTCGGCGACGAAAGCGGCTACCTCTCCGGCGAACACCAGAAGATGAAGCTGGCCGCCATCGAAGCCATGTGGGAGACGCAGCCCGCACCCGCCGCCTTCACCGTGATCGGCTTCCCCGACCAGGCGGCGCGCGAGACGCACTACGCCATCCACATCCCCGGCGTGATGGGCCTCATCGGCACCCGCTCGCTCGACACGGTGATGCCCGGCATCGACGAGCTCGTGAAGCGCGCCGAGGCCCGCATCCGCGAGGGGCTCAAGGCCTACGACGCCCTGCAGAAGATCCGCGAGGCCGGCGGCACCGGCAAGGTGACGCAGGGCGTGCGCGGCGACTTCGAGGACAACGGCATCAACATGGGCTATGCGCTGCTGCTCAAGCGCTATGTCGACGACCCGCGCACTGCGACGGACGAGCAGATCACCAAGGCCGCATGGGACACCGTGCCGCAGGTGGCGCCGCTGTTCTGGCTGTTCCGCGTGATGGTGGGCATCGGCATGCTGCTCATCCTGCTGACCGGCACCTTCTTCGTGCTGTCGGCGCGCCGCAAGCTCGACAAGCACCGCTGGCTGCTCAAGGCCGCGGTGTTCGCGATACCGCTGCCGTGGATCGCCATCGAGTCCGGCTGGCTGGTGGCGGAGTTCGGCCGCCAGCCCTGGGTGATCGAGGGCGTGCTGCCAACGGCGGTGGCCGTGTCGAACCTCGGCGTGAAGACGCTGCTGCTCACGCTCGCGGGCTTCATCGCGATCTACACCACGCTGCTCATCATCGAGATGAAGCTGATGCTCAAGGCCATCCGCAAGGGGCCCGAGGCCGAGCACGCGCCCGACGAGGGCGATGCGCGCTCGCACGTTCCGCCGGCGCACGCCACGGTTTCTTCTTCTCCTTCCTCGACCGGGAGCACCACATGATCCTCCACACACTCCTCGACTACGACACCCTGCGCTTCATCTGGTGGCTGCTGATCGGCGTGCTGCTGGTCGGCTTTGCGGTCACCGACGGCTTCGACCTGGGCAGCGGCATGCTGCTGCCCTTTGCAGCGCGTAACGACATCGAACGCCGCGTCGTCATCAACAGCGTGGGCCCGGTGTGGGAGGGCAACCAGGTGTGGCTGATCCTCGGCGGCGGCGCCATCTTCGCGGCCTGGCCGCAGCTGTATGCGGTGTCGTTCTCGGGCTTCTACCTGGCGATGTTCGTGATCCTCACGGCGCTGATCCTGCGGCCGGTGGCTTTCAAGTTCCGCAGCAAGCGCGAGTCGCCGCAATGGCGCGCGCGCTGGGACGGGGTGCTGTTCTTCAGCGGCTTCGTGCCCGCGCTGATCTTCGGCGTGGCCATGGGCAACGTGCTGCAGGGCGTGCCGTTCCGCTTCGGGACCGACATGCACATCTTCTACGACGGCAGCTTCTTCGGCCTGCTGAATCCGTTCGCCATTCTCTGCGGGCTGGTGTCGGTGGCGATGCTCGTGATGCACGGTGCGGCGTGGCTGCTGCTCAAGACGGCCGGGCCTGTGGCCGAGCGTGCGCGCATCTACGGCATCGTTGCGGCCGTGCTCACCATCGGGTTGTATGCGCTGGCCGGCGTGCTGCTCGCGACGAGCATCGGCGGCTACCGCATCAGCAGCGCGGTCGACGCGGTGGGGCCGTCGAACCCGATGCTGAAGACGGTCGAGCTGCATGCAGGTGCGTGGACGGTCAACTATGCGGCGCACCCGTGGACGCTCGCCGCACCGGCGGCCGGTTTCGTCGGCGCGCTGGGTGCGCTGCTCGGCCTCGCGCTGCGCCGCCCCGTGCTTGCGCTGCTGACCGCGGCGCTCGCCATCGCAGGCATCATCCTGAGCGTAGGCGCGTCGATGTTCCCGTTCATCCTGCCCTCGTCGATCGATCCGCGCGCCAGCCTCACGGTGTGGGATTCGTCGTCGAGCCACCTCACGCTCTTCATCATGCTGGTGGTCACGGGGATCTTCATTCCCCTCATCGTGGCCTACACCACCTGGGTCTACCACGTGCTGTGGGGCAAGGTCGACGAGAAAGCCATCCGCGAAGAGAGCGGACACGCCTACTGAAGGGAGCAAGAAACATGTGGTACTTCGCCTGGATCCTCGGCCTGCCGCTGGCAGCCGCTTTCGCCGTACTCAATGCGATGTGGTACGAACTCATGGACGACGATGCCATCCGCAAGGAGAAGCTCGGGATGCCCGAAGGCCCGGAGGGGCAGGAGCGGCTGTGAGAGGGCGTTCTGTGCGGCGCGTGCTTGTGTTTGGGGCGCGTGCACAGGACACCGGGTACTCCCCTCCGCGAATGTCCCCCGCTTCGCTCCTCCTTTATTTCGCTGCGGGGAGCACCCGGTGCCCTGCGCACGAGGGCACGCTGCCGGTTCGCGGCCGATCGACAAGTGCTCTGAGCGATCACGCCGTCGGCGTGAGCGCGCCCTGAACGGCAGCGCCCCGAACAAAGTCACCCAGCCGCAGGCTTTTTCTTCTTCGCGGCACCGCCCGTGATGCGGTCCTTGAGCGTCAGCACCTTCGTCACCGTCGCGCCCATGCCCATGAGCTGCATCGCGGTTTCGGGCGCGAGGCGCTGCACGTCGTCGAACCACTTCATCAGCCGGTCGATCAGGTCGTGCATCTCGCGCATGCGCTCCTGCGCGTGGCGCTCGGCATCGCTGGTGGGCGACTCGAGCAGGGCGTTGCGCAGCATCGAGAGTGTGGGCTCGATCTCGCGGCGGCGCCGTTCCTCGGCCAGCACGCGAAAGATTTCCCACACGTCCGAAGGCGCCTCGAAGTACTCGCGCCGGTCGCCCGCGTGGTGCCGCAGCCGCACCAGCCGCCAAGCCTGCAACTCCTTCAACCCCATGCTCACGTTGGAGCGCGAGAACTCCAGCATCTCGGCGATCTCGTCGGCATTGAGCGCGCGCTCCGACAGAAAGATCAGCGCGTAGATCTGGCCGACGGTGCGGTTGATGCCCCACTTGCTGCCCATCTCGCCGAAGTGGGCGACGAACTGGCGGTTGAGGGGAGGGAGGTCGGGTGCGGTGGCCATGTGGGGATTGTCGCGCCGGATTGCTGTAGTTCCGGAAGCTTCCGAAAACTCCGGACGGAGCGGCAGCCGATGAAGCTCGGCACCTGCGTTCCGTCAGCTCGCAACGGAAACAAAAGAATTCGTTGTTTCCAGGAGATCAGACCCCCGAATACCGAGAACAGGGGATGGTTGTGAAACGGTTAGTTAACAAAAATAAACACTTCATAACTAGCCGCACCACCGTGGTGCGGCTTTTTTCTGTTTTTCCCAAGGACCACCTCAAATGAACAAAGCCCACCGCAGTCTCTGGAATTCATCGCTCGGCGCGTGGGTGGCTGTCTCTGAAAACACCCATGCCTGCGGCAAGAAGAGCCATCGGACTGTCGCTCTGGCGCTGAGCGCTGTCTCTCTCCTGATCGCGGCCGTGCCTACGTACGCAGGTGGGGATGGTGGTGGGGGCGGGTTCCAGTCGGGGTCTTATGGCCCGGGGCAGACCGCTGGCAGCAGCGTGACAGGTATCGGTGGGAACGGTGGCCGAGGCGAAATTGCCGGGGCGGGCGGCTCTGGGGGCGCGGTCGGCAGCAATGGAAGCAACGGCACATCTGCTGCAGGCGGCAATCTGGACGGTAGCGGCGGCGGCGGCGGTGGGTCTGCGTTCATCGGGGCAGCACCAGTGGTTTCCCTCATCAGGGCCGGCGATGGCGGCAATGGCGGCAACGCCTTCGATGGTGCCGCGGGTGGCGGTGGCGGTGGCAGCGTGATTGCCAACACCGGATTTGAAGTCCAAGCCACTGGAACATTGATCGGCGGAAACGGAGGGAATGGTGGCGCTGGTGCCGTTAGCGGTGCAGGCGGCGGCGGCGGGGCAGGCGTACTGGTTGTCGGCTCGGGTCTGACGATCACCAACGCGGGCTCGATCACCGGGGGGAATGGCGGCAGCGGAACCGCGCAGTATGGCCTCGGCGGCCGGGGCGGCACAGGCGAAGGCGGTGCGTTCGGCGGCAACCAGGCAGGCTCGGCGGCCCAAGGCGGCGCCGGCATCGTCGGCACCAATCTCACCGTCGTCAACAGCGGCACCATCAGCGGCGGCCTTTCGGGCAGCGGCGTGCGGGCCAATGCCATCGAGTTCTCGGGCTCCACGAACACGCTCGAACTGCAGGCCGGATCGGTCATCGTCGGCAACGTCGTCGCGGCGGCGGGCGGCAACAACACGCTGATCCTGGGCGGCGCCGGCAACGCGAGCTTCGATGCCGGGGGGATCGGCAGCCAGTACCAGAACTTCTCGAGTTTCGTGAAGAACGGCGCCAGCACCTGGACGCTGACGGGTACCAACACCTTCACGGGCACCACCACCGTCCAGGCCGGCGCCCTGCGGGCCAGCAGTGCTGCTGCCCTCGGGACGGGCGCCGTCCACCTGGCCGGCGGCACGCTGCTGGGCGGATCGACCTTCAGCCTCGCCAACGACCTCACGTTCTCCAGCGGGCAAACCAGCGTGCTGGCAGCGGCAACCGGCACGACGCTCACGCAGGCTGGCGTATTGCACGTCAACGGCGGCGCTACTGCCACGTTCGGCAGCGCGACCGACTTGGGCACGGTCGTGCTGGCGCCGAACGGGGGCTCGATCTCCTTTTCTGGTGCGATGGTCGTGGCAGGCGGCACGCTGCAGTCGGGCAACGCCATCGCCGGCCTTTTCTACCAGTACACCGGTTCCACCACCGTGAACAGCGGCGCGACGCTGGACCTGAACGACTGGAGCACAACCATCAATGACCTGCGGGGCGCCGGCACGGTCAGGACAGGCTCGATCGCGGCCCGGACCACCACGGTGCTGGGCGGCGATTTCACCGGCACCATCATGGGCGCCGGCGGGCTGGCTGTGTCCGGCGGCACGCTCACGCTCACTGGCGACAACACCTACGCCGGCGGCACCACCGTCAATGCGGGCGGTACCTTGCAGATCGGCAATGGCGGCACCACCGGCAGCATCACGGGCAATGTCGTAGATGACGGCACGCTCGCCTTCGATCGCTCGAACGACTTGACCTTTGCGGGCAACATCAGCGGCGCGGGCAACCTGACCAAGTCGGGCGCTGGCACGCTCACATTCACCAGCGACAACAACTACGCAGGTACCACCACCATCAACGCCGGCACGCTGCAGATCGGCAATGGCGGCACCACCGGCAGCATCACGGGCGACGTCGTGGACAACGGCACGCTGGCCTTCAACCGCTCGAACGATTCGGCCTTCGGCGGCAACATCAGCGGCTCGGGCAACGTGACCAAGTCCGGCGCCGGCACGCTCACATTGACCGGCGACAGCATCTACGCGGGCAGCACCACCATCAACGCCGGCACGCTGCAGATCGGCAATGGCGGCACCACCGGCAGCATCACGGGCAACGTCGCGAACGAAGGCACGCTCGCCTTCAACCGCTCGAACGATTCGACCTTTGCCGGCAGCATCGGCGGCTCGGGCAACGTGACGAAGTCGGGCGCGGGCGCGTTGACGCTGTCCAGCGCCAACAGCTATGCAGGCGGAACCACCCTGAGCGCAGGCACCCTGGTGGCCAACAACAGCCAGGCCCTGGGCACCGGCACGCTGACCATCGACGGCGGCACGCTGGCCTCGACGAGCGGCGTGAACCTGTCCAACGGCGTGGCGGTCAACGGCGACTTCAATATCCAGGGCTCGATCAGGCTCTCGGGCGATGTGCAACTCAACAACGACGTGCGCATCACCAACACGTCCGCATCGAATAGCGGCGCCGGCTTCGGGGGCGCGATCAGCGGCGCGCACGGCATCACCTTCGACACCGGCGCTTCGCTGGTCGAAACAGACATGTTCGGCACCGGCAGCAACACCTACACTGGCCTCACCACCGTGCAAGGCAATACCGTGCTCGGGCTGATGAAGACGGGCGGCGCGGTCGCGATTCCCGGCGACCTGACGGTTTCCGGCAATGCGATCGTGGGCGTGCTGGGAAGCGGGCAGATCGCCAGCACGTCCAACGTGACCGTCGACAGCACCGGCCAATCGCTGCAAGTGTCGCCGGGCGTTTCGCTGCGCTACGACGGGCTGCTCCTGGCCACCTGGAATGGTCCGGTCGATGTGAGCATCGGTACGCTCAACGGCAACGGCTCCATCGGTTTGGGTTCGGGCACGCTGAGCGTGGGCGCCGGCGACTTCGGCGGCACCATCTCCGACGGCGAAGTTGCCGCCTTCATTGCATCGCAAGGCGGGCCAGCCGTGGGCGGCAAGCTCGAGAAAACCGGCAGCGGCACCCTGACGCTCACCGGCGCCAACACCTACACCGGAATGACGACGGTGAATGCCGGCACGCTGCGCGTGAACAACACCACCGGCAGCGCCACGGGCTCGGGCCCGGTGCTCGTCAAGAGCGGCGCCACGCTGGCCGGCGGCGGCATCGTCGCGGGCGAAGTCACGATCGCCGACGGCGCCACGCTCGCCCCGGGCAACAGTCCGGGCAGCCTGACCACCGGCGGGTTGCTGCTGAGCGGCGGCTCCATCCTCAACTACGAACTCGGCGCGGCCGGCGTGGTGGGTGGGCCGCTCAACGACCTCGTCACCGTCAACGGCAACCTCGTGCTCGACGGCACGCTGAACATTGCAGAGTCGAGCGGCGGCAGCTTCGGGCCCGGCCTGTACCGCCTCATCAAGTACACCGGCGCGCTGACGGACAACGGCCTGGCCATCGGCACGACGCCGGGCGCGGCGGCCGACCTGTACGTGCAGACCGGCGTGCCCAGCGAGGTCAACCTGATCAACAGCGCCGGCACCACGCTCAACTACTGGGATGGCGGCGATTCGAGCAAGTACAACGACAGCAACGTCGCAGGCGGCGCCGGCAACTGGCGCATCGGCAGCCCGGGCGATGGCTGGGCCGGCATCGACGGCAAGCTCAACACGGGCTGGAAGCAGGACGCGTTCGCGATGTTCGGCGGCACCGCCGGCATCGTCACGGTGGACAACAGCGGCGGCAACGTCAGCATCGGCGGTGCGCAGTTCTTCGTCGACGGGTACGTGGTGAACGGCGACGCGCTCACGCTCGGCAAGGCCGAGACCGTGATCCGCGTCGGCGACGGCACGGCCTCGGGCGCCAACATGACGGCCACCATCAATGCCGCGCTCACCGGCGCGGGCGGCCTGACGAAGGACGACGCGGGCACGCTGGTGCTCAACGGCGCCAACGACTACACCGGCGGCACCCTCGTGAAGGCCGGCGTGCTGCAGGGCAACACCACCAGCCTGCAGGGCAGCATCGTCAACGACGCCCGCGTCACCTTCGACCAGGCCGTAGACGGCACCTACGCCGGCACGATGAGCGGCACCGGCAGCCTGCGCAAGATCGGCACGGGCGAACTCCTGCTCGCGGCGGCCAACAGCTACCAGGGCGGCACCCTGGTCGATGCCGGCACCGTGAACG